>WPCK01109763.1_pt1 | contig 18286 bp, 22 predicted proteins | sample 5399851 | NCBI WGS metagenome assembly WPCK01 (sample SAMN12869471, study PRJNA574797) | sludge metagenome | isolation source: wastewater treatment of pH11 | place: China:Beijing | collected 2019-05-20 | reverse complement strand
TCAAATCCTCGACTTCTCGTTCCAATTCGACGATTCGGGCTTCCTGTTCCGCAGCCAATGCCCGCAGTTTGTTATGCGCATCTACAATTCGGGTCTCGCCGAATTGTTCGATTTCCGCTTCAACTGCGAAATTAGTCCAATCTCTGTCAAAGTTCATTGATTTTTCCTTTTTTCAACTTGCGCAATTCATAGCGGTTGAACATAGAATCAAATTGACTCTGATTTGTGCTTAACCAGTTCATCAATCTCACCAATGTATTCATCCGTGATTGCCTGCAAGGTTGTTAGCGAAAGACTTTCGCCGATCTCTTTTTTGGCCTTCTTGCGAATGTTTCGGATTGAAACCTTCGCATCCTCCCCAAGCTCCCGAATTCTCTTTTTAACCCGCTCTTTTTCCTCGCCAGAAGGGGGCGGAACCGACACCATTACGGTTGTCTTGGAGAAAGTGTAGGCGTTGAAGCCCGCGCTCTTGAGGGCATTGGATACCTGACCTACGAGAGATGAGTCGTAGGGGACAACGGAGACCCCGCTATCTATCTTGGACGTTGCGGCCAAATGCCTGATCGGCGTTTGTTGACCGTAAACCTTCACCTTCACGGTATCCACAAGGGAGGGGGTTACCGTCCCATATCTCAAACCCTTGACTTGCTCATAGAACGCATCTACGGATTTTTTCATTTTTTCGCGAAGTTCGCTGCCATCCATTTCTTTTCTCCAGAATCAATAATTGAACCTGTCAGGCCGTTTCCATTCCCATAAGCCAATTCGCAATTCATAGTGTTCAAGGCAGGTTTGCCACCAACCCGTGGATTTACTAAAAAATACCGGGAAAACCCCGTTTTGGTAATCATTGAATTGAATTTTAAGAGTTCTCGGAGTCATACCCCGAACGTAACTGATGATTGTCGAGTATTTTTCTTTGAAGCGTTGAAGGTCCTCCTCTAACGAGGTCCTATAGGGGTCTACATTGCTCACTGTACGTTCATTTCCAAAAGGTTTTTCCAGATTTTGCGCATCTTTTCCGGGTCGCTCCTCAATGAAGTCTTGAAATCCGACTGGGTACGGTAGGTATCCCCGAACACTTCGTAGCCGCCATCGACCTTTCGAAGCAATTCGAGTTCCTTTACGTCCTTCAGTATACTGGCCGCATTGTCGATTTGTCCAGCCCTTAAACCGTTATTTTCTTCGTCAACCAGGTCCCGCAAGGCCATTTTGAACAAAAAATTCTTTTTTGGCGGGTGGACTTTGTTCTTTTTGGTCACGCCTTTGAACTCCCCAAGGCCATAGGACTTCAGGGAATCGTCGGCCACCAACGGCGAACCGAACTGCACAATCGACGACGAATACCCTAATTGTGCCCTGCCACCGGGGATCGTCGGGGCACCGGGGGTAGTCCCAATGTGATCCCGATTCTGGTTAAGGCAGAGTACTGTAGGCTTTCGCCAGGGTTCTCCGGTGAACTTGTTGAGATGCGCGGTTCCCACCCGGTAAACGCGGGACAGGATTTTGGCACGGTCACACATTACCGCGTCTTCGGCGGATTTCTCCAACGTCTTTTTGGGAACAAACGCCTCATTGGAATCCACAATAATCAGGGCGAAAGACCCATCCTCAATACCTGTGAGGATGATATCCGCAGCGGTATCGCCGTCAGCCGGTCGGACGATGTAGTTATAACTCTCGAAATCTCGAACGCCAATCTTTCTGGCCCACGATTCGTCGAAAGTTCCTTCCAGATCGACAAACAAAACCGGACTGGGGTTTGAGAAAGTTTCATCCCTTTCCCCGGTATCCCAGTTTACGGAGTTTACCTCTCGCATGGTATGGATCGCCAGGGATGTTTTCCCGGTTGATTCCTTACCCGCCCAAAGGTGAAACCTTCCTCTGGTTAAGCCTTTGCCATACGCGCGGTCAACGTCATAGGACCCTGTTGAAATACTACCGAGGTTTTTGGCGTCACTCACGCTATCCCCGAACGCCTTTTTCACACGGTTTCGAAAATCGGAAACACTCATGCCAGCTTGATACCTTCCTCAGTGAAAATGCGGCTAAGATTCTCGTCAACAGCCAATTCGCAGAATTTGATAGCCCCTTCGATTTCGTCCTTATCGAGGTAGCAAGGCGCGGACACAAAGACGGATGCCTTGAACGAGTTGTAATCCCCAAGATTCTTGGTCAGGGATTTGTCCACGGATACCGTACACGTAGCAAATTGGGGATCGAGTTTTGCCGGTTGGACAAAGATCGCCTCGGTTTCGTCCACAAGCCTACCGGCCTTGGCATAGGTTCTGCGCGTTGTTGTTTTGATATCGGTTTGTTTGCAATCCATAATTGTCCTTTGTGGTTGTGGGTTATCCCCGGAGAATACCCAATCGGGTATAGACTTTGACACGTTTGTTCAAGAGAGCGTAGTTGTACCCGGATACTGGAAAGACATCGACTACGACGACGCCTCTTTTTCCGGGGTATTCGCGAGCGACCCTGCCGTAGACTTGTTCTGGATCGGTACAGGGGGTAGCGAGAATCAGAGTATCCAATCGGGGAATATCAGTCCCCTCGGCTACCTTATTATACGTTGCGAGGATCAATTGTTTAGTGGCGGCGGTAGCCAAATCTGCTTTTTTTACAGTTTTTCCCAAAAATTTTCCTGTATAGATTCCTGCTTCGGGAAAATGGCTATGGAGTCGTTCGACTTGGGCCACTCTTTGGGATACTACAAGAACATTTCTGTTCTTTTTCAAAGCCGCGTCGATTTCCGCCACCAACCGAATTTCTATGTTTGGGTCCTCTCCAATGGCGGATATCATAGCGGAATGATTTATCTCCCCGCCCCGACTGAATTTCCGGTCGTCAATCGCGCATTTTACCGGCACGATGTAATACTTTGCGGGGAGTTGGGGCCTTACGCCTCTCGCCTCAATGGCTCCCAAATGCCATTTCCAGATATCCCCCAGGTCATCCCGCCTGCGCCATGTCGCCGATACCCCCAGGCGATACCTTGCGGGGAGTTGGGATATGACATTGGAGAACGTATCGCAGGGTATGTGGTGGCCTTCGTCTACAATGACCATGCCGAAATTGTTCAGGAAATCGTCAGAGAGTTTGCGGGCATCAAGGGTTTGGATCATCGCCACCGTAGCGGGACTGCCGTAATCCCAAGTGTCTTGTTGAACCATGCCAGCGTCGATATCGAAAAACTCCTTAGCGGTTCGCATCCATTGCGGAACCAAATCTTCCTTATGGACAAGTATCAGGGTATTGGTATGGAATTTTGACGCAATATGCAATCCGGCGACTGTTTTCCCCCATCCTGTAGGAGATTCCATGAGAGCGCCCCTCTTTTTTCGCAGAGTCGCGTCCAGTATATTGCAAACTTCCTCTTGATTGTACCAATACTGCCCGGAGAACGATTTCCATTTCCTATGGGGGTATACCGTGCGGTCGTATCCTGGAAGTCCTTTGTCGTATGCCCATTGCCGGGGCACGCCAATTTCATTACCGGATACTACCCAAGCATCCACTATCTTCGGCGCAGTATATCCCTTGCCGTAGATACGGAGTTGGTTACGTATCTGCGATACGGCCAGTTCGTCGGACCAGTACAATCCTTCGTATCTCATGTCTTTTCAAACTTGGCTTTTAACCGTTCGTATGCCGCGAGTTCGTCCGCCAAATTAGCTTCTGCTTTTTTGCGGGCGCGTTCGGCCTTCCGGAGTTGTTTTTGCAATTCCTTTTCCTCAGCCTTCCTGTCAAACTCCAATCGCTCTGCTAGTTCGGAGTCCGTTTCCTCCCTGAAACCTACCAGCTTACATTCTTCCGGCCACGATGGGGCGTCGTATGAGGGAGTGTATTCAATCAGAACCTCGACCAACTTATGCTTGCAGTTCTTTCGAAAATCATATTCGGCCTGCTCTAACATTCTAATTGCGTCGGGCAGCGTTCTGCTGGCAAAAATCTCGGAAAGATCGAGGTCTAAATGACAACAATTAAGTAACGCTTTCTTGGCGCTCATTGACCGGACCTCCCCATGTTTCTGCCTCGATATTCAAACGACCGATTTCCCGCTTAATGTAGAATTCCGCCTTTTTCAAATCCTCGATTGCGTTTCCCTTCTGACCCGCCCGCCAAATGTACTTGATGGCGTTGCCCAAACAAAAGTTGAAATATTCCGTAATCTGGATACACTCGATTCCCGATGGGTGTTGGGTGTAATGCGGGGGATTTATGGGATCGGGTTTTTGACCCGGAATCGCCACCACTTCTTTAGGCCGGGGTTTTTTTGGAGCAGGTTTCCTCGTAGCCGGTTTCTTGGCAGTTCCCGGCACATTCAATTTCGATTTTTTCTTAGCCATCGTAATCCTCCGCGACTTCAAAAGATACTTCAATGCCAGTCATTCCGTGGATTTTCTTTGCGGTTTCTACCCGCTGTTCGAGTTCTTTTAGTTCAGGGAATAGTCTTCGCCTGCGCCAATTATCCTCAGAAACCCACGTAACTCCTGACTCGTCAAATGTATGAACAAACATCGGGCATCCTACTGCCCGACAAACAAATCCGAATTGTTGTGCGAACGGCAAACTTCTGGTCTCCAGTGGATGGTTTTTAGACATTGTAAAATCTACCCGATGCCGCCCGGATACCGTTCCAAGCCTTCCATCCTTGGGTTAATGCGTCGATCCAAATTCCCTTTAGGCCCGTTTGCATTTGCCAAACCGACACGTTATTCCTTGATCGGGAAGGATGCCAAACGTGGCGCATCCGTTTAATCTGGTCAAAGTGACGGGGCCTTAATTGGGATTTCCTCATAAAGTCAATGACGGTTAGTTGAGGTTCCGAATATGATTCCTTCGGAATACGCATTCTAAGACTCCAGAGATTCCATTAGGTTGCGTACTGATGCCAAGAACTCGTCATCGGGATCGCCGTTTTCTTTCTGATCTTCCCAAAACCCTTTGACTATGGCAAAAAGATGCGGCAATGACGCAAATAACTTCGCCTGTTCAAGATCGAACGTACATGTGACGTAATTTCCTTCCGCATCCTCAACATCGAAAACGCCGGGCATTTCGGAATCTTCTGCGTATGTCCAAGGCCCGGGATGTTCCTCAAAAAGAGTCAATTTGGGTTTCCTCTGACGGTTAGTTTTAGGGATTCGGGAATTACTTGGCTTCCGACCAATCATCGTAAATTGCACCTTCCCATCGAATAGGGACATCAAGGGTAACTGCGGATTCCAGAATTTCTATAGTGCGATTGAGGGTATCTTTAGTGATATCTTCATCGCACTCCAGAACACATTCGTCGTGTACCCAATTTATGAGTTTTACGCGGGTACCCCAATCGCCGGTACTTTTGAACTCCCGGCGAAGTTTTACAAGACTGACATGCCCGAGGTCTGCCCCTGCGGACTGAATCGGGGCATTGATAAACTGATTGAGGGCGTGTTTGAATTTCTTCTTGTCGAATATGCCTTTCGGGGCATACTCAGACTTGGGGATGCGTCGGCGTCTGCCAAATATAGTATCCCGCCAACCCTGTGTCCGTAGGAGCCTTTCGGATATTTCGTGATATTTTTTGGCATATTTTCTGTCCGCCATGATAGCGTCAAGGGCGGTTCGCCATTCATCCGGGCTTAGTTGGGGATGTTCGTAGTGCAACCGCCATTCCGAGGCGTTGTAAATGATGGCGAAGTTCAATACCTTGCCGTGGTCGCGGGTCAACTTACTGGCAATCCTTGGAGGCAATTTCTCCAATACTTCGGTATGCAAATCCCTTCCTTGCCAAAAGCCTGACTTCTGCGCGAACGCCTTTTTGTTCTCAGCCTGCCCGCAGGTGGGGCACTTGTGAAGAATTTTTTTATCTGATCCCGAATCCCCGCAGCTAAAGCAAGTCCAGTCGCAATAGGCGTTTATGAACTCCGGTTCGCCCATGATATGCCCGGCCAATCTCAATTCGACCTGGTTGGCGTCACAGACAATCAATTTCTTGCCAGCGGGGGGTTTCACGCATTTGCGGATTTTGACATCATCGAAAATACTCGCCAGGTCGCCTAAATCCGATCCTACTCGTACCGGCAAGTTCTGGTTGTTCAGGTCCGAACATCGCGTCCTGCCCGTTTGGCTTACCAACCAATAGGACGAATGGATGCGTTTATCGTGGTTCTGGATTATCTGCGAGTATGCGGGTTCGAGGTAAGTGCTAATCAACTTTTGGCATGACCGGTATGCCCGAATCTGATTGCAAACCGGATACTTCGAGGCCATTTGATCCAGCACCGAGGCGTCAATGGAGTAGTCCCCGGACTTGCCCAATTCCGTGTATCTGGTGTCGTATCCCAATTCCCGGAACAATCGCTTGGACAGTTGGGGATTGGATTCGAGATTGATACGCCCGATCTTCTGTTGGATTTTCTCCGACAGTCGTTCGCGGGCCTTAAAGAGTTTGGCGTAGAAGTCTTCTGACCTCACGACATCCCAGGGCATCCCGAAACATTCCATGTCCGAGAATACCAAAGTCGATGGCATGATGACTTCGGTGTAGAGTCTCCAGAATGGTTTCAGAAGGGGTTCCAAGTCCTTGAATAACCGGAGTTCCCAATAAACGTCCTCATTGGCGTACTTGAGGAATCGTTGCGAGTCCAGCCCATCGCTTGCGGCATCGGCGTACTCCTCCATCTTGTGGGAATACTCCCGGAGTACCGTGGGTTTCAAACCCAACTCCGAGCCGTCAAGATTGTCGTCCAGCAAATTCAATGCGATCATCGTACATCGCAGTTGAGGGTCGGGGAATTCCAGACCCATTCGTTTCAAACAGTTGATATCGAACTTGGCGTTGTGCGCGACAATCTGGATATCAGTACCGAACGTGTTTTCCACAATATACTGGATTTGGGAAACGTCCGTAATGTAGTCTGTGACGATGTTCTCGCCATCAAACGATGAAAACCCGCATCCATGCGCGGTAAATCCGGGCGCAAAGACATGGGTTTTTCTGGCGTCGAATTCAATATCGAAGCAAAGATAGCCCGATTGGCGGGCCAGTTGAACAAAATCGATCATGCCTGTTGTTGACTTGGTTTATCGTGGTCGGTAATCAATCGTATCGAGGGAGTCCGGACTTTATCGGCCAAGGTCACATCACTGACCTTGATTCCCCAGAAAAGTGCCTTACTCCGAACGGCGCGGGTCAGTTTGTCCGAAAATTCATCCAGACAAATTTCTTCCCAGGTAGAATGCTCAATGCACTTGGCAATGGCGCTGTAGGAGCAATCGCAGAGAGCTTCAATAGGCTCGTTGACTTCCAATAACATTCGTTTGGTGTTTTTGATTTGCCAGGTCACCACTCCCGAAACCACTATACCTACGCCGTCTTTCGTGGTCAAGGATTGGGTGCCTAATTTTGTAGTTGTGGGAACTACGTTGGCGTACATGACGTTATCCACGCAGAGCGGCCACTTCCAATGGAATCCGGGGCCTATTTCGCAAGACCCCCAGAGTCCAAAAAATCTGTGTTTGCGGGGTCGTCCCAATGTAAGAACGACACCTTCCTCATATTCGTCCAAGACCACCCAAAACTGAAAAATCTGGAGAAAGTTCAGTAGGAGGTCTACTACTTTGTCAAGCATTAGTTATCCAACAGGAGTCTCATACTTTCGAGTTCGACTCCCATCAACCCCCAATAATAAGGTTGTTCGAAGGGATGCCATCCTTTTCGATTATAAGCCCCGGCTGCAATCAGCCCGACTACCTTACCGTCCTTGAAGATCGGACCACCGCTATCCCCGGGAACTACCGCCGTATCCGCCAGGATGTACCTGGGGCAGTCGTAAGTAGCTACCTTGAATTGGAATCGGCGTACTTCGTCGGACGCAATGCCGACCCCGCCTCCGAGTCCCACGGCATGGAGAACGTCACCGCCTACCGCGCCTTGACCAGCATCGGCCACCGCTACCGGGGAAATGTCGTTTGGCAACGCGCATTCCAGTAGGGCAACGTCCAGATCAATACTCCATCGAAGCAATTTGGCCTTGAAGGATTCTCCATTGACGAATTTGACCACGATGTTATTCGCACCGCCGTCGCTATCAACAACATGGAAAACGGTCAAAATCCAGGCCCGGTCGCCTTTAATATCAACAAAGACTCCGGTTCCCATCGCATCCACGGACTCAATTTCTACTACCGCATCATGGAAATCCTGTTTTGGAACTACGTCCCATTCGTAATCCTGTGCTACGAGGGTCGCCGGAAAAAGCAACCATACTGCAAGAAATCGGACCATTTTTGGCCTCCTTGGAGCAAAAACCCGCCTATCCATAATTATAGATAGGCGGGTAGGAAAGGCCAATTAGGCAAATTGACGCAGGATTAGTATTTTGCCGCAGTCGCGGGACTGGCGTTCGCCAACTCCTTCTGCTCTTTGGCAATTCGTGCCAATCTGTCAGGATCGGTGACGAAAAGGGAGAGTATTTCTTCCTCTGTCAAAACCTCCGTATTGGTATACTCTGACAAGTCCACCATTTCCTCGAAGTCCCAGGAATCGCCGCAGGACGCCGGAGAAGGCGTCATATCAGGTCCCCGCCCGACTTCCCACTTACTGCCCCGGAGCGTTCCCTGCTTGTCCTGGGTCTTTACCAGACGTTTACGGAACCACTTGGCATACATGTGTTCCTTGACCAGAAGGGCTTTCCGGGTGTAGGGGACGGTTTCGCCGTTTTTGCGAGTAAATCCCCGCAAATCCAGACAGGTGAAAACGTAGAATTTCTTGGGGCGGAATTTCTTGTTTCCAGTATCCTCAAGAAGATTGGTAAATGGACAGTCCTTCCCATCGGATGCCAGGACCGCGCATCGGATTTGTTTCTTGCCATCCCAAATCTCGACGGCATCCACACAGGGGGGTCCCTTGTCGTTCAGGAGGATTACGTTTGCTTCCTCCTCATATTTCAGCGAAAATACCCATACTTCATCCTCGCGAAAGGATTTCGAATCGGGGATTTCGGGTTCGTCATTCAAATTGACGGATTTAAGCAGCGCCATCGGCGTACTCCCTTGAAAAAACTTTGAAAAACACTTCTCTCGACATATTTCCGATATCGCCAAACTTGCTATCCCATTCGGCAGCAAAAATGATATCGTCAATGTATTGTTCGGCTGATTCCAGCCCGGCCTGACCAGCTTTATCCTGGTCGAACCAAAAATGTATTGTTTTGCCGGTATCCGCCAACATCCGGCATTGGGTTTGTGATATGTTTGCGGTGAACGTGCAAACTATGTCAAATCCCAGTTCGTTAGCCCAGTAGTATGCGTTTACCAAGCAGGTCCATCCCTCTACTACCGCAATTTTGGGATTTGCGGTGAGTTTATTGAATCCCCCTAGGCTTTGTCCGGTGAAGAATCCAAAGTAGTTGTGGACTTTTTTGCCAGTCGCCGATCTGCCAACGGCTCCCACTAATTCGGGACTGTATACTGGAAATACCAGATTGTCGTTGGCGTCGTCGAAACGCAAGTCAAAATCGTCGATAATCTGCGGATTCCAATTCCTGTCAGCAAACGCGGGTCTCGCCAGGTCGTCTACGGTCGCCTTTCGGAAATGCAGTATACTGGAGTCCAGCGGGAAATTGGATTTTTTTACTTCGAAGTCATCCGTTAGAAATTCGGGAATGTCCAATCCCGTACCGTCGAACAACTTCTCCAAATCCCCGGCGAATCCGCAAGAATAGCATTTGAACCTCGCTATCCCCGGCCATACCACACAGGACGGTTTGCGGTCGGTCCCTTTCTTATGCGCGAGTTTGTTTGGGCAAGATACGAGATAGTAGTTCTCGGATGCTTTGTATTCCCACCCCGCTTTTTGGAAAAGCTCGTCAATTGTCACGGACATCGCATAATCCTAACTACCCCGCCAATCAAGCAGCCCAACAAAACCCCGCCGAGAGCTTAACTCTAGCTTCGTCGAATCTCTTTTTTATTTGTTGGGGGCAGCTTCCCATAGCTTCCGCGATAGACTTTAATGTTTTGTTGTGAAAGACTTTGCTTTCAAATATGAGTATTTCTTTGTCGGTTAGTAGCCTTCTTCCCTCAACCAAATACCATTCCAAATACTCCCCGCAACTTTCTTCCTTGTAAGCGGGATGAAACTCCTCGTTTATCTCGCTTATCTCGAAGCAATGTTTTTTGTCACTGGAACGGTACATTTGGATTGCAAACTTCGAGGCTTCTGAAACTTTCTCCCCCGAGTTGTATTTTTTAACTTGTTGGAACAGATATTTGGGAACTGTGTATACTCGGGATGTTTTTTGTTTGTGCATTTGGATGGCGCGATAGATGCTGCGTTTTGCATAACTTACCAGGCGATTTCCCAAACGCCAATCGAATTGGTCTACGGCGTCTATCAAACCGATATTTCCAACACTTACCAATTCGTGTAAATCACAGTTGACATGACCTTTTTTTGCGAATTTGGCCGCTATCGAAAACACATAACGAAGGTGGGAACTTATCAAGTCATTCCTGGCTTCGATATCCCCATTCTCAGCCCGTTTTGCCAACTCGACTTCTTCCTCTAGGGAGAGGTACGGTATCTTTTTGATATCCTCCGTGTATTGCGACCAAATCATTAACGTCCTTCCTTAAGTTGGGCTTAAAGGGTTCGGCTTTCCAGCTTGGTCCGCCGAACCGTTCCTTTTTCGGAGCTAATTATCCACGGGGGTTCCAGCCGTGATGACCAACTTTACCGCTGCGGCGGGGACTACCGTTACCGTGATTTGACCGCTGATTACCACTTCTTTTCTATTCAAGGCAGAAGCAGTAATCGTCGCGGTACCCTCATAACCGGCATCAGGTACAAAATATGTAGTCAGTGGGTCCGCTGTGTCAACTGTCCCGGCACCCACAGGAATTACCGCCCACGTTACCGGTGGTTGATAGGTTCCGACTCGGCCCCGCGCCGTTTCGCCAGCTACCGACAAGGGCAATTTTTCGTCGGTCGTAACCGTTACGTCCAAAAGGAAATTGAATGCCTCGAAATTTCTGTAGGTAGTTACTACACCCGAGTTTGGATCGGTGAATCGAAAACTACCGTCACCCATGTCAACGAGATTTTCGGCAGAACCATAAATGCTCGCCGTATCAAACCCGTCTCCCCCGTCAAGTGCGATTTCTTCAAAATTAACGGTTGAAACTTCGATTGGATCGTCGGCTTCCTGACCCAAACCGATACCGGCGAGTACAAAAAATCCAAGCAACATTGACAAAAACAGTTTCTTCATCGGATTCTCCAAAAATAGTGAAATTAGCCTTTCGGCTTACGATTTGATTGTGTCGGTCCCGTTACCGGGCTGTAAACTGTCGATAAAGCAGTTATGATTGGAACGGTCTCTGGAACCGCTGCCGCGAACGGCATAAAAATCGTCGCGACCGCCAAAGCGGGCCAGCCTATGGCCGCCCGTCTTTTAAGGTTCCTTTTTGAGCTTTTTACTCTTTCTTGCTCAGAAAGATGTCCCGCGATCAAATTCGAAACTTCATTGTAGCCAACAACACTACTGCCTGTTAATACAGAGCCTCGCTTGCTAGTGAAATTCCTTGAGTGCCACGGGGTTCCTTGCCAATCGTACATCTACTCCCTTTCGATGGGTATGAATTTCGCTGACCAGAAACCAAGGCATCACGAAATTACCCAACTTATCCATCCCGGTAATCCCGCCGCGTAGCAAGTTACCGATAAGCCGATAATCGCGAATATCAAAATGATTATCGTAAAACACAACGCCTCAAGTTTCATTGGAACCTCTCTCAATACTCAATCCCGTACTCTTGTTCTCCCTGAATCTCAGAGAAATCCATAGTAGTACGATTGGAATTTATTTCGAATTCTTTTTGGTACCCGGTGACATCCCCGGCTTCCCGAATCTTGCAAATTTGTATGCGGGCTTTGTTGTATGCCCGGTCGTCTTCACTCTGTAGGAGAATGAAGGATGTATCGGGGTTTAACATCCATTCCTTGGCATACCGGGCCTCATAGCCCTTGTCATACCCCGTAGCTGTCTTGTTCTTTGCGGGGTTGAGTTGACTGGTACAAAGCCAGGGGGCTTTTCCCAATTTTGCCGAATACTGCAATTGGTTCAGAACTTCCGCCGCAGACTCCCAATTACTTTGCCCCTTACCTCTTAGCAAGTAGGCCCCGTCTACGATGATGAAATCCGGCTTATCGGACAGATTTACCGCAGAAATGTCTGCCACTGTCCTGATTTGTGATCGGGTGGCGATTGTGATTTCGCCGGGGATTGTCTCGGATTGGATAGCCTCTTGCCATCTACGCTCGATTCGAAGGTCTGCCTGCGCATTCCTGATGTCTGTGAATGGTATCTTGTAATGCAGGGAAGTCAAGCGGCGTTGGATGGAATTCAATTCGTTTTCCAATGAAACAAACAAAACCCGGTGTCCCGCAGACATAGACCGATATGCTATGTAGCAAGATAACCAGGTTTTACCCACGTTGGACATTGCCAACATCGCGTTTAGCGTAGAATCTTCCCACTTCACAAAGTTATCCGCCAGAGTCGGCCAGGGTATCTCGATACCCGGGATACCCTTCAGTTTGCGGTCAAGGTAATCGTTGAATACGTCTTGACGAGTACCTGTGAACGTGGAGAATTGGCGGGATTCGATTTCGATGGGTTGGAATCGGGATGCCGCTGCCCGCGTATTCCCGGAGTTCAGATCAACCTTGATTGCGTTGATACGATCCTTGATTTCCTGTCGCAACAGAAATTCGCGGAACGCTTCCTCGGCGTAATCCCATGCCGCCGATGGGGGAAGGACTACGCCGGAACCTTCCTCAACCAACTCCACTGACGGAGTTTGGGCGTACTGGGTTACGTACTTGTCTACCCAATTGTAGACAATTCGCGCATCCTCTGAAAAATCAGATTGCTTAAACCCGGCTTTGCTTATCCTCGACCAATCCCCTGACTCAAGGGCGGCTCGAAGTATCCTGCACCCCGGGCTGTTTCTCTTGAGCATCTTGTTGAAGTTCTTTGTTAATTTTTATGATTAGTTGGTCCGACATTGCGCGTTCTTTTCGATGGGTCATTTTCTTTATGTCGGGACCATGACCCCGACCGCTATGGGGTCGCCTTGACCAATAATCGTATCCGCAGGGTTTACTTTTCCGTCTACTTCGGCTCATTGGGCGACCCAATCCGATTCTTGGCAATCTCAAAGTAATTCGGGTCCCTCTCAATGCCTACGAAATTCCAATCACCGCGTAGACAAGCCAAACCAGTTGTTCCCGATCCCATAAAAGGGTCCAAAACAACTCCTTTAGGGGGAGTAACCAACTTTACCAAATACTCCATTAACGCGATTGGTTTTACCGTTGGATGAGTATTGCCGACGCCGCGTTCTTTTTTATTGGCCTTGGCGCAGTAGAAAAACCTGGCAGCAGAACCGGAGTCCCCGTATAAGGTCCCCGCGTCATCGGTAGACGATGTTCCGGCAATGCCCTTACCGCCACCGTAGATTTCACTTCCTTTCGCCATATTCTCAGCGCTCCGTTTGTGACCCCCCTTGGCTGCCTTCCCGCTAGTAGTTGTCGGAAACAACCCAACCACTTCATCGCTTCCATCGTGGATCAGGTTCGCGGGCCCGCGGCCGGCGTTGAGCGTTGCGATGTCGCAACGAAAAGAGATGTTTTTGCCAAGGCTCATTCCTGCCCGTTCGCCGTTGGTTTCGCCTTTGCGAATGTTGGCCTTGGTTGTTCCGCCATCAGTCCCCACCCTACACCCATCCACATTGATCCCGCCCGTCCCATGCCGTAACACGTTTTCCGCTACCGTCCCTTCCAGTGGTTTGCGGGCAACTGTTATCGGTTCCAATGCAGGCTTTAGAGCGGTGCCCCATCCTTGCCATTGCTTTGCGGCTTCTGTGGCAGGGGCTGTGATAGTTGCTGCCTTTAGGCGAGTTTCCGTGGTGCTGCTTGAAATTCCATGCCCGAACGCTTCGCCGCCGTCGTGACCGTGCAAGTGATAACCGGGGCGGTCAAGTTTGTAACCAACCACCTCCCGCTCTGCCCCCGCCGCCTTGTCAATCGCCTTGCTAACATCCATAGATTTGGGGAATCCGCTGCCATACGCCCAAGCGATTGTGTCCCGAATCTCGAAACCTGCATCCTCAATAGCACACGCCAATCGATGATAAGTCCTAGTACCCCCAAACGATAGGAGATGTCCGCCAGGTTTCAATACTCGCAGGGCTTCAAGGAACGTGATTTTGAAAAAATTCCCTATTAAATCTTCCGGTATTTTGTTCAACCTTCGGGTGACAAGAAACGCATAGAGTAACAAGGTTAGATTCTTCGTTAGTTCCTCCGTCATTATAGGGCGTGATATGGTGACACTGAATTTCTCGTCTTTGGCAATGTTTTCCACAAAATCTACAAGACCAATTATCCCGTCTGTATACCTGCCTGCGAACGAACCCCCAGTCATCGCCTCGATAACATTTTTTATTTTTACTGCTTCCGTCCTTGTAAAAATAATTTCTTGCTCCGGACATTCTTTGGCTTTTAGTGCCGCCGTAACATTCTTGACTACAGTGTTTTTGCGTTCGCTTGGCGGCAACAAAATCGGAATTACAAACAACGCACTTTCGTCTACGCCACTCAGCAATTCGTCCAGAGTTGACGTAAGGTTTGGTGACGACTCGTTTAACGATGCCGAGAGTTCTCGCTTTGTAAGCGCAACTAGGCGAACAGAAGCGTTTTTTAGAACTTGGGTAAACTCCGAATTGCGATTCGCAGACAAGACATTTTCGGATGTCGGATTTGCGTGCTGCGGCGTACTGACATTCTCTGGAACAATGCTTTCCTCGCCCATATTTTGAACGACTACTAGAGACTTCAAAACCCTTCCCACAATGTTTACAAATTCTGGAGTCTGCCATAAAATTTTCCACAACCCTTTCGTCCCGTCCCATTCCTTACCCATAAACCCGTCGCCGCCGTCCTTGCCGACAAGAAAGTAGGGCGGATCGGTAACTATGGAATCAATCGAGCAATCCGGAAGGGATTTCAAAACTTCTATGCAATCTCCCAAATGGAGAGTTGAGTTTCCAATTTTTTCAATCATTTAGATGACGGGGGTTTGGGTGGACGAAACTTGTGTCCGCGAACTTCCACAAAAGTCATAGCCTCGCTGCAAATAGCGTGTACTGCTTTGAGTTTTGCCAGGTCTGCGGGATTGTTGTTGGACGTAATGATGGTTGTTTTGCGGGCATCCATGCGTCTGCGGATAACTCCCTCAATCCATCGCTCAATCCAATCGGATTTGAGGTTTATTTGTTCCCGTAATCTGAGGTCATCCATGACCAACAGCGGGACTTCGAATAAACGATCCTTCATAAGGGTGTCGTTATCGAAGTATATTTCATCGCACATGTATGAGGGGACTCGTTCTGCGGGTATCCACAAAGGTACTATGCCTTTGTTGAGTGCGGCCTTGCAAATAATAGCGGCGATGCCCGTCTTTCCTGTGCCAAAATCTCCCCAAATGAACAGGCCCTTGGCGTTTTGCACATTGGCGATTATGTTCTCGGTGTACTCCACAATATACTGTTTGTACGGAACGGTATCGGGGATTTCCGATAGTCGGCAATCCCAGTGATTTTCGGGGATCAACGCGCGTTTGAAAAGGGAGTCGGTCATTCTAGCGGGAGTTACCGGCTGTTCGCCTCGAATTTGCGAGAAAGGGATGCGAAAACCGATGGCGTCAAGAACTGTTGGAGGGGCATCCCAGTATTATCGTAGGCCAATGTCTCAATCTTGTCAAATCCGTGTTCTGATAAGAGTTTTCGAAACATGCTACGGTACTTCCCGGTCTCGCTGAAAAAGTCAACCGGATATCCTAATATCCGGGCAACTTTCGATAGTTGCAAGTCGAAGTTGGATTCTTTCCTGGCGGGAGTTTGTTTCTCCGGCTCTGCGAAAAGCCATCCCGTTTGGGTTTCGAAGATCAAGGCATCCTCGGATTCCGCTATGTATTCGGAATCCATCATTGCCTGGAAGTCTGATTCCGATACAATCTGGATAGCGGTTTCCCGCGTAAGGTATCCATCCGTAACGTACTTCGCGGCTAACTTCAGGAACGGCAGAACGGCATCGCCCTGATCCAATATCAACTTAGCCAGTTGTTTGTCCATCGGTCTTTTGCTTTCTCAAATCTTCAATGTACTCTTGGAACCTCTGGAGATTGCCCCCGCTTCTGAGAAACACCCCTTGGACTTCTGCGGGAGTGGTTTCGGGCAGGTATGGGATCGGCGGGCAATTTTCGAAATAGAGTTTGCAAATCTGGTCGAAAGTGGTTTGCGTCAAATACCCCAAATGATATCGGCGGTCGATTCGGCCCGGTCTGAGCAAGGCAGGATCGAGGGTTGATGGGTCGTTTGAGGTCACTATCAGGATATTCCCGGTCCCGGACATCACTCCATCCACGGCGTTTAGCAGATCGGACAACGTAATCCCGACACGTTTTTCCCCGGATGCGGATTTTCTATTGCGCACCGCGTCACTAACTACGTCGATATCTTCAATCAAGATTATGCCGTTGGAGAACGAAAATGCGCTCGCAAGTGCGTTTGCTGATGTCGTACCCAAGTTGACGATTCTCAAATCCATCTTCAACGCTCTGGCGATTGCCGCCGCCAGGCTGGACTTCCCGGTTCCGGGGGGTCCACTGAATAATACCCCGCGACGATACGGAATGGACCTTTCTTGATACCAAGTTCGGGATTTCTGGAACCAAAGCAGGTCATCCAGGATTTCTGAGCCGTATTCGGTTATCACGCTCGAATACGGCCTGTTCGGAATATGCGGCCCAGTTTCGAAATAACCGTTTGACAGGATGTAAATCCTCGCACCCTTGGATTTTCGTGCGTTGTCGGCAACAGTCTCCCGGAATCTTTCAAAAGCCTTTACCTTACCCCATCCGTAGAAAGAGACGGTAATGTGGAAACTTACTGATGCTCCGTAGTTAGCGTTGGATGCCTGCTCCAACTCCCTGCGGGAAACTTGCGATTGGATAAGGCATAGTCCCTCCCTGTGCCATCGTACTCCGGACGGAACTGGTTTGCGATTAACCCCTAGCTCTTGGGAGATACCTTCATCGTCGTCATTGCGATGACCCGAGTAATTGGCGTGGTGCCCCACGGACATAAAATCGCCAAAGGATGCGTTTTCGTGAATCTTGACAATCGTTTCACTGACTGCGGCGAAGTCATCATTTCCGCTATCAAATGATACGTGAATAGCCGCATAGCGGTTAATCAAGGAAACTATACGTCCGGGTAATTGCCTGGCGTAAACCAACAACGCCGTAACCAACGAAACAACCATACCCCCCTTGAAGAACTCATTCTCCATGAGGTCTGCGGTTAATTGATTCCAGATATCTTGCATTATGCCGTAATCGTCTTGAATAGTTCGATGTTGCAAACGCTGTAACCGCAAGGCACAAATGCGCCCTGGAGTCTCCAGTCGAACGTGAAATTCACCAAACCTGCGGTGAATGTCGTAGAGTAGGTCCCTGTTCCAGACAATGGAACGAGTCCCCCCGGATGCGTAAACGCCAAAGTCCCCGTACCCCCAATCAGTTCGTAATCGAAACTAATGGTGTAATCGTCTCCGGGAACCATTTCCTCCTGAACAACTGAGAAAAACGCGATGCTCGGATTTCCCGCTATGAACAAGAACCCGCAATAATCGTCTACCCACGCCTGCGAACTGAGGTCAAGTGCGCTTGTAACCCAAGGGTTAGAACTCGCTGCCTCAGAACCTGCGCAAGGCCGGATAATCAGATTGTCGGAGTAATAGTCGTCATCGCCTACGCAACCGAATCCCCAGATTACGAGCTTCATTCGTACCTCTGGCTTTGCATTGTAGTCAACGTCGATGCCCGCGACAATACCCGTCACCAAATTTTCATCGCAACCTTCATGGGTGGACGGTACGAATTGTACCACCTGATTCAACCGAATACAGGGCAAATATGCGGTTTCGACCAACCAAGAGTCCTGCATCATTCGCATTTCTTGCATTCGGCGGACGCCCATCAAGAAAAGCCGCTCTTTTGACGGGGTATAGGGATTGTCCAGTTGCTCTGCCGTCACTCCGCAAGCAGAAATGGAATCGGACATAATGACTGTCTCGATCCTCTCTTGCGATGGCTGATCGGCATAGTACGTCGGGGATGCTCCGTTTACGCCAGCATCGGCACCGTTCGTTGTGAATGTGTTAGGC
>WPCK01023185.1_pt1 | contig 18327 bp, 12 predicted proteins | sample 5399851 | NCBI WGS metagenome assembly WPCK01 (sample SAMN12869471, study PRJNA574797) | sludge metagenome | isolation source: wastewater treatment of pH11 | place: China:Beijing | collected 2019-05-20 | reverse complement strand
ATTCCGTCCATGACGGATATCGATGTCGCGATACCATCGCCAAACAAGCGGATATCGCCGGAGCGCGCGGGAGCTGTGGAGGCCTGCGAAGATGTCTCCCCGTATTGGCCATAGGTATCCATCATCTGTTTCCAGCTCTGCGAGGCCTTGTCGACCTCAAAAAGATTCAGCCAGAGCGGGCGCCAAATGACTTCCGGAAGGCCCTTGTCGCCGAATCGTCCGGCGACAATGTCAGCTGCGGAGCGCCAGATAAAGTTCTTTCCATCGAAGATCAAACCGGGAATCGGCCTCCATTTTGAAGCCCGCCACAGCTTGAATGAATTTTCATCCTCGCGACGAACGGTAGCTCGATGGGCCTCCAGCGAATCGTCGTCAAGCAGCTTTTCCCGGGCATCGTCACCCCGATAGCGATCGGCAACCCCGTAGTACCACTGCCACTGGATGCGGAGTTTGCCGGACGGAGGGTCGGCAATCGAAGGCAATACATCAAACAGGCGACTTCCCGCCCGTTCCCGGCTCGTGAACTGTCCGGCAAGCGATGCCGAGCCGGATTCCACGCCGGCGATCATTTCCTCAATGGCCCGATACAGTGCTTCGTCCGAATCCCCTCCGGCTTCCAATGCATGTGCCAGTGCGTCTTTGGCACCCGCCTGATCCCCCGTCAGGCAACTGGCGGCGGCCATTCGCAACCAGACCTGGTCGAGGCCGACGTCGGGGTCGGGGTATTGTTCGATGATACGGCTGAACATGCGCCGCGCGCCGCCGAAGTCACCACGATCGAGCAAGATGCAACCAATCCGCATCGCCGCGTCATCTCCCTGGCTGCTCAGGAAGTAATACCGGACGACCTTGCCCAGAGCGTCCAGATCATTCTCCGGACGTGCGGCAATGATGCCGGCGGCGGTCGCATCGGCGGCAATCCGGTAAGCCGACAGCCCTTCGGCCGGAAGCCCTGCCAGCAAGGCCTCAATCTGGCGGGAGAGCGAGAAATACGTTTCTTCGTCAGAGGTGTACAAAGTATCACCACAGTCGTCGAGCACCGATTGCCAGAGTCGCGTTGCCACCCGGTAGTTGCCGTCCTTCTGATATTGGGCCGCCTTGTTCAGACGCGATTGCAGTTCGGGATCGGTCTTGAGTATTGCACCCCCTTCATATTTTCCCTTCCCTTCGAGCCCCGTTGCCGATGTCGATTCATCGCTTTCGCCCTTGTCTTCCTGGACCGCAACGGCGACATCAGGGACCGGAGCAAGCCCCTCAGGAAGGTCGTCCTGGGCCCACGCGGGTCGACTGATGAGACAGGCGATGGCAATCACCGCCAGTCTGCTTGCCAGAACAGCGAGCGGCCAACGAATATTGCGGCAGGTGCCCATGTGAATCACCCTCTCCGTTTTCCAAACAACCAGCCGAGAAATTGCTCGAGCGCAAGTACACCGGCGATCAGCACCAGAACCTGCGGCCAGATCTCGTTGCTCGAACCGGAATCCCCTTGTAACAACAAGGCGTCACTGGCAATAACCCGCGTGGTTTTGCCAAAATATTCCGCGGGCAGCGCGTCGAGGTCAACTCGCCGCAAATCCCCTTCCCGCGGATCGACATTGAACGAGTAGAGAATGTTGTCGACGGCCCCGTCATTCCGTTTCAGTTCCATTTGCCAGAATCCGCGGCGCAGCACCGGTGGAAACTCGACCTGATAAAGCACGTTTTCTTCGGCTTTGTCCGAATCATCCAGCGACCGGGCTCTTGCCTGCGTCCGTTCTCCGGTCGCATCGACAAGTGCGACGTCGCGGTCGTGGATCGTCAGATCGACCTGGCGAACCAGCGGGCTGCCAACCTGCAGCGACGACGAATCGACCGGACGTGCGGAGAGAAGATTGACGAGGTCCCACATGACGCAGACAAAAGTGGGATGGGCCGCCCACATCGACCAGTCGCCGTCTCCCGGAAAGGCAAACGTCACCACACGCCCCTTGCCCAGAACTTTTTCCACCATCGCAGGCGACTTGTCCGGATCCGTCAGATACAGCGGCATGCCAATCGATGAAGCCTTTTCCCCTTCCGGCACGATCAGTTTCCACCAGGAAAAGACCTCGACCTGGTCCATTCCGACTTCCTCGTCGAGCGCGACCCGAAACGCCGGGTGTTGCCGGTCGCGCAGGTCCAGGTTGACCCAGTTCAGCCGGGCCGGATCGCCTGTCGATTCCGACAAACCGACCGGCGAAAGGCCGTCGCCATCGCGATAGAACGTCTGGTTGAACTGGCCCGCGCGAACCTGGTCGCCGGGCATGAAAACCAGCCCGCCGCCATCGTTCACCCAGTTCCTGAGCACCGCCGCCCGGTCCTCTGAAATCTCGTCGACATTGAGCAGGTAGATCACGCTGTACTTGCTGACGGCAATCGATTCGAGTTCTCCCGCCGTCGCCGTGTCCACGATCAGGCCTGTGCCGGGAAGTCCTATGCCGCGCAGGTACCACGACTCGCTCCGCTCCTCCTCCGAGGAAGGATCGCCGTCGACGACAAGCACCGGCAGTTGCTTGAGGGTTCGCGCCGCGTAGAAGGCCTCGCTATCGGCCTGCAGTCCATCCAGCAACTCGCCCGTTGAGCTGATCGTGACAGTAATTCTCGAATTGATCAGGTTATCCAGAAGCTGTTTTTGCGTGTCCAGATCGGCGAAGTCTTCCCGCGCATGCTGAAACATGTGACGGAACCCGGCCGTTCTCGTCTCGCCCGGCGGAATCGAGGCAATGATCTCTTTCTGCGGCTGACCCTCTTCCACGCGGAACGAAAGTTCCACGTTTTCCGCGTTCCGGTTGCTGTGATTCGCCACAGTAACCGTGAACCTGACGACCGTTTCGGCGACGAGCAAATCGTCAACTGTAACGCCCGTGATCGCAAGATTGCTGTCGGCAGGCGACCCGACATCCACGAGAAAGGTATCTGGCACCAGTTCATTGATTCCGGCAACCAACTTGTTGGGGGCGCCGGTCGCTTCATCGACAGTGGCCGGCTGCCAGTCGATGCGACGAAGGTCGGTAAACACGCAGACAATCCGGTTGGCAGAGTTCCGGTTGTCGCGGACAAACTCGAGCACGGAGTTCAGCGACTCGGGATATCGTGCAACCAGTTCCGAGCACTTGAATTCGTCGATTCGTCCGATCAGGCCACCCACGGTCTCACGCGTCACCGGTTCATTGGCAATCACCGGATTCCCGGGCTGGCTGGTCAGATAAAGCGTCAACCAGTCGTTGGCACCGTCCGATGAAATCGCCTGCAGCAACTGTTTCAGGCGATCCTTGCCGGCATCAAAAGCCGTCTGATTCCCGACGGCAGCCTGTTGCGAGAGCGAATCGTCGAGGAGGATGACCCGTTGCACGTCGCGACTCTGGCCGAGAATTCCGGCGAGCTGGGACGGGAGAAAGGGTCTTGCCAGCAGCAAACCCAGCAGGAACATGGCGAGGCAGCGGAGCAGCAACAGAATCAGGTTTTCCAGGCGGACCCGTCGCCGGTTCTTCTTGTCCGCATCGAGCAGAAAGTCCATTGCCGCCCATTCGACGATCCGAAAACGCCGCTTGTTCAACAAATGGATCAAAATCGGCGACAGCACAGCGGCTGCACCGATCCACATCATTAACGGGTTAAAAAGCCAGGAGGCCAGCCAGGACATGCTTGTTTCAGGGGTAACCTGTGAATGGCGGGTCTATTATCTCAAAAGCGACTTGCGGCGTTTTTGCCGGAACGCCAGGTAACTGGAAAGGGCCACATCGAGCCGTTTGCCTGTATCGAGCAACACATGATCGATGCCGAGTCCCGCACAGAGCTTGCGAACCGACGCGAGATAGTTGTTGATCGCCTCGAGATAGGACGTTCTCAGGGCGCGCGGTTCGGTATGCAGTTGATCTTCCGACTCCATTCCGCGGAACAGGGTGTTGTCCTGAAAGGGAAACTCCAGTTCATCGGCGTGCATCACATGGAATACGATCACTTCATGTCGTCGCAAACGGAATTGTTCGAGGGAGCGAGCCAATTGCCCGAGATCGACGAAAAGGTCGGAGATCAGGATCACCATCCCCCTTTGCCGTATTTGTGCGGCCAGTTTCTGGAAAATCCCGCCAACATCGGTCTTGTTGTCGGGCACGGCAGTTTCCAGTTCGTGGAGCAGCAACTTCAGGTGCGAAGGATGCGAGCCGGGCTTGAAGTTTCCGTCGATCCCCGTGCTGAACAGGACCAGGCCCACGGCATCCTGTTGCTGTTGCATCAGCCAGGCGAGCGATGCCGCGGTCGTCGCCGCATAATCGAACTTGCGAATGCCGCTCGAAGACTTGTCGCCGTATTGCATCGATTTGCTCCGGTCGAGCAGTATCGTGCATTTGAGGTTGGTCTCCTCTTCGTATTCCTTGATGTACAGGCGGTCGGTTTTCGACCAGACTTTCCAGTCGATGTGCCGCAGATCGTCGCCCGGAGCATATTCGCGATGCGCGGCGAATTCGACGGCAAAACCGTTGAACGGACTGCGATGCTGTCCGGTAATGAATCCTTCCACGACCAGCCTCGCGCGAATATCCATCCGCTTGATTCGGTCCATGATGGACGGGTCAAGGCAATCTTGAGAGGTTACATCCAACACAGAGAGTCCCTATGCGAATGCCCGGGCGAGTTCGGGCACGATCTGGTCATCGGCCGACCTTTCTGAAGTCCGTTCGAGCAACTGGTCGATGACCTTGTCCGATGTGATACCGGATGACTCGGCATGGAAGTTGGTAATCACCCTGTGGCGCAGTACGGGATGTGCGACAGCGCGAATGTCTTCTGTCGAAACAAACGAGCGACCTTCCAGAACTGCCCGCGCCTTGCCGCCGAGGATCAGATACTGCACGCCGCGCGGGCCCGCACCCCAGCTTACCGATTCGCGAATGTAGTCAGGAGCGTCCTCCGTTGCGACGCGCGTGGCCCGCACCAGTCGCAATGCGTAATGAATGACATGCGGGGCTACAGGAACCCGCCGAACCAGTTTCTGCAGCCGCAGGATGTCCTCCCCGTGCAGGACTTCCGTCACATCGTGGTGAACGTCGGCAGTGGTCATCGCTCCAATCATGTACTCTTCATCGTAGCCGGGATAGTTCACAAAGACCTTGAACATGAAGCGATCTTGCTGGGCTTCCGGCAACGTGTAAGTCCCTTCCTGTTCGATCGGGTTCTGGGTCGCCAGAACGAAAAAGGGAGCCGGCAGGGGATGCCGTTTTCCGCCGATCGTGACTTGCCGTTCCTGCATGGCTTCCAGCAGCGCCGCCTGGGTCTTGGGCGGGGTCCGGTTGATCTCATCGGCCAGCACGATATTCGCAAAGATTGGCCCGCCAAGGAACTTGAACTCCCGCGATCCGGTGGCGCGGTCCTCCTGAATCACTTCCGTTCCGGTGATGTCGCTGGGCATCAGGTCCGGCGTGAACTGGATGCGGTTGAAATCGAGTCGCAGGGTCCTGGCCAGCGTGCTGACCATAAGGGTCTTGGCCAGACCAGGCACACCTTCGAGGAGGCAATGCCCCTGGGCAAAAATGGCAATCATCAATTGCTCGATCACCTTGTCCTGGCCGACAATCACCTTTCCCAGCTCTCGCCGCACACTGGCGTAGGCCGATTTGAGGTTCTCCAGTGATTTCAATTCATCGCCGGTCATATCCGGCAATTGTCCGTCTCTTGTGTGATTCATTCCTCACTCTTCTTGCTGGTTCCGTGGAGTTCCCGGGGCATTGTTGCCAACACCGCCACCTTTCCTCCGAAATTATTGTAATAACTGAATTCCCCCGGCGATATCGTGCCGGGACACCGCCGGAATCCGCGCTTCCCGGCTCGATCCGGGGCGGACTTCTTTTCTGCGGTTTTCTGCCGGCAAAACTACCCAAATCGATTGCCTGACTCCATAATCAGGAAATGAGCCAGCCTTCAGCCCCGTTTGATGATGTCTTGCCCGGTACCGATTGGCGGTCCCTGGCGATTTCTGCAACGTTTCATTGCGTCCTGTTTGTCCTGCTGGGCCTGCTCTGGACTTCACGCTCGACGGGAAGTGGCGATGAGCCGGGCCGCCCAGTCGATATTGTTCTCGCTCCGATTGACGACAGCAACGACTATCTGGAACAAAATGACGTTCAGCCCGTGCCGGAGTCGGGCAAGGAAGGGGAAGATACCGCGGCAATGTTACCAACCAGTGACACGGCGCCGGTGGACATCAGCAAGATATTGGACAATCAGGCACCAGTAGACGTTCCGCTTCCCGGATTCAGTTCGACGGATTTTTCCCGCTCCGACGCCCAGTCGGCGACGAGCCGTTCCGGGGAGCTGTCACCGGAACAACAAGCCATGCTGGCAGCGGAACAGGCGGCGTTCGAGGCCCGTCGCCCAAAAGGCCCTCCCGCGACCTTGCAAGTCTTTGGTTCCGGCGACATTACCGGCCGGAAATTTGTGTTTGTGATCGATCGATCGCGAAGCATGGGCGGCGATGGCCTCAATGTGATTCAGGCCGCTTCCTCGGAATTGGCAAATACCATCGCATCGCTGGAGGACTTTCACCAGTTCCAGATTATTGCTTACCATCACGAGAACGTCTTCATTGAAAAGCGCGGTCTGCTCGACGCCGTCCCGGGCAACAAGGAGCGGGTCAGGGATTTCATCCAGAACCTGGCGGCTTTTGGCGGCACGGAACACGAAAGTGCCCTCGCCACGGCCATCTCCCTCAACCCGGACGTCGTTGTGCTCCTCTCCGATGGCGGCCTGCCGGAATTGAACCAGTCGCAGCTTCGCCGGATCAGGCAGTCAGCGGGAAACACGCGAATTCACTGCCTGGAGTTCGGTCGAGGCCCGCAACAGAAGACCGACACATTCATGCGGACTCTCGCTGCGGAAAACTCGGGAACGTATCGATATATCGACGTCAGCCAATGGAACAAGCGACCATGAGAAATTTTTTCCCACGCTGCGAGGATGGAAATGCCCGCAGGCGAAAGATGCCTGGCTTCCCGATGCCTACGCTGGCGTTTGCAGTTCTGGCCCTGGTGCTTTCGGCAACCCAAGATCTCCATGGCGCACCGCAGGACGAGTCTCTTTCACTGGAAATCCGTTTTCGTAACGGAACCGTTCTGCACGCCCGGACCGCGGATATCGTCGTTTCATTTCGCCAGGTTTCCCTTGTCGGTGAAATATCGGAGGTGTCACTCCCTCTTTCAAAAATCCGGCGGATGCGACTGACGACCAGTACCGCTGGAGAACTTGTCGCCAGTGTGCTTCGTCTGGTCGACCAGCTTGGGGACAACAACTATCACGTCCGAAATAACGCGGAGACGGAACTTGTCGACCGCGGACTCCCCTACCTGACACTGCTGGAACAGCATTCGCAGCTTTCCGGACCGGAGGCGCGATACCGGCTGGCAAGAGTCATCGATCACCTGAAACACGAACGCGACGACAGGAAGCTGCCCGCCGTTCTCGAATTCGACCGGCTGGAACTGGCAGACGGGAGCGTCCTGGAAGGAGACCTTGGACAACTGGATCTTGGTGTCGCCTGGCGTGGCCAGCCACTGAAAACCGACCGCTCCCTGTGCGAGGTCATTCTCGTTTCCGCGTCTTCCGAAGCAACCACACCGGCAGCCCGTGAAACTCCCGGTGACCGGACCCTCACTTCCATCGACAATTTCCTTACCGCCGGCGAACCACGTTCTGGCATCCGGTTTGTGAATTTCGAAACCATGAATGGCGGAGTGGAGATCGGCGCGCAGCTCAAGGATCCGGTCAACGGACTGTTCGACAGAAATGGCTGCCTGTTCTCGTGCGACACCCCATCAGGAGTGGTGGTGATCAGCCCGTACAAGTTCAGACAGGGAATCAGCCGCAAGAATTCCATCGCCAACAGTTACCCCCACCCGGAAAAGGGGAATACGATCAACTTCAAGGGGCAGATGCGAATCCGGTTTTGCGATCCGGATCATCCCTCTATTCCTGCCGCAGTACACGCTGCCGGTGCGAATATGGAAATCACCCGGCCGAAAGAGAAAACGATCATCGAGGCTTTCAATTCAGCCGGTCATGTGATCGGAACCGCCATGTCGTCTCGCAGTCCCGGCAGTTTTGTCGGGCTGAGTTCGCGGAGTCCGATCGTGGCCCTCAGGGCAAGCCACAACTACTACCTCTACCCGCAACTCAACAATGATGACTTTGCGATCGATGACCTCTGTTTCGAGGAACCGGTTCCCGCCCCGGAACTGAACCCAGTTCCAGACGGTAACACCAACTTTGTTGTCGTCACACGCAATAAGGAAAGACTGGTCATCGCCGCTCCCCGGGCCGATGGGCAAGCGCTGGGCATATCCCTGGAAATGGCCCCGGACGAACAGGCTTTTGACCTGCCACTGGAAGAGATCGATTGGCTCCTCGGCCCACAGGCGCAATTGCCGAGCTGCGCAGCGACGGATCGGAGGGCCATGATGCTTGTCGACGGTTCCGTCGTACATGTTCCCCTGGAGGGACTCGCCTGTCTCGCCAACAACGATCTGATCCTGGAAAATGCCGCGATCATTGGCTGCTGGAATGCATCGGTGTTCTGCCGATATCCCCTCCCGTCGGACTTCGAAAAAGGAAATACCGTTGTCGCATTGCCGCTACACCGTGTCGCCGGCCCCGGCGAAGTCGACTGGAGCGCCAATTCCGCGACCTTGCAACTGCGCAAGTCGACGACTTTGCGCCAGGCCATCCCGGAGCACGAAGTCTTTAAAGCCGAAAGCCCTGCCGTGCCCGGCGATCTGATGGCCGTCGCGGTACCCCTGAATCTGTCCGATCCTGTCGAACAGGCGGCGGCACTTGCCCGTCTCGTGGCCTCGACGAAAGAAAACGCAAAATCGGCCGAAAAACAGGCTGAAAACAAAGACGAACCCGCAGCGGCGGAAATGCCGGAAATGACTGTCCGGATTTCGGAAATCTCGAATGTCTGGATGGCCGCTCCCCCCGAGCGAGAGGCCGGAACCGGTTTGCTCCGGCTGAACGACGGCCAGCAATTCGTCCTCGGCGGCAAATCCGGATTTGTCTTCAAGTCGATATCCTCGGATGAAATTGTGATTTCCCACGGCGAGCACGAGCTCCGTTTTCCCATGACCGTGCTGCATGCCTTGCAGTTTCCGTCGCAATAGCCAGTCAGCCGATGGGCGCCTTACTTAGGTTCGTCCGCTTAAACGCAACCTGACCAGGACCGAAAAATGAATGCCGGTGAAATCGTTGCCGAACTCAAGAAATTGGGGAACGCGCAAACCAAAAAGACCTGGTTGACGCATGGTGCCCACGAACCCTGCTTCGGCGTGAAAATCGGAGACATGAAGAAAATCCAGAAGCGTGTGAAAATGGACTACAAGCTCGCGCTGGACCTGTACGATACCGGCATCGCCGACGCGATGTATCTGGCCGGCTTGATCGCCGATGATGCGAAGATGACAAAAAAGGACCTGCAAAAGTGGGTCAAGAATGCCAACTGCCCGTGGGTCGCCGAGTACGCGGTTCCGTGGGTGGCGTCTTCCAGTCCGCACGGCCGCGAAATGGCCATGAAGTGGATCGAATCAGCGAATGAAACGATCGCTGCTGCCGGCTGGCAGACTTACAGCAGCCTCGTCTCGATCCGCGACGATGCCGATCTCGACCTCGACGAGATCAAGGCGCTGCTGCAGCGGGTGCAGAAGTCGATTCACAAGCAGGGCAATCGCGTCAAATACGTGATGAACAGTTTCGTCATCGCCGTGGGCTGTTTCGTCAAGCCACTTCACAAATTCGCCGTCGAAATCGCCAGGAAGATCGGCAAGATCGATATCGAACTTGTCGGCGATTGCTCGATGCCCTTCGCCCCCGAACGGATCAATCAATTCAAGGCCCGCAGCCCGATCGGAAAGAAGCGCAAGTCGGCGAAGTGCTGAACTCGTCGAGGGCAGAAACAAGGGATGAGCGAACCCGTTTCCGAACAAATCGACCGTCGACCCATTCGCAGCAGGAACACCGTTTGGGCCGAGCGGGTAACTCTCTGGCTGGCCGGCATCGGGGTTTCGCCCAATGCTATTTCCATTTTCGGAATGTTGGCGGCATGGAGCGCCGGCGCGTCATTTTGGCTTACTGATACCGTTGACGGTCCATGGCATCGTATCCTCTGGTTCGCAGGATCAGTGCTGTGCCAGGTCCGCCTGTTGTGCAATTTGTTTGATGGCATGGTGGCCATAAAACGAGGAATCGCTTCACCCAGAGGCGAACTTTTTAATGAAGTTCCGGACCGCTTGTCGGATGCGGCTGACAATCCGCAAATGCGGGGTCAACGATCGACGAAAAGGAATAAAAAATAGGCCGGGCAGGACTCGATTGGATCGAAAAAAACCCCACAAATTTCGGGCTGAAATGCACTCCCCCATTTTCGGTGGTTGTGTCTCTGGTTGCGATCGATCTTAGAGAGCTGATTGGTAACATGTTGTCCGCGGAGTCCCGGAGACGTTGCACCAAGACCAAGGAATTGAAATGGCAAGGAAGAAACCTTCGGTCGATCCAGATCGATCCCAAGGCCAGAGATAGCGAAACAACATGATTTAAAATAATCCCAATTGGCTGGTGGCACAGACATCGGACGATAGGACGATCGTGAATAGGTAAGCCAATTTCCGTCTAATCGACCAGATATGGAATGTCGCCCTGATTTTGTTCGAGTACGACGAATTCGGCGCCATGTTATTGATCTTCATCTCAAATGAGTCCGGCTCGTACCGCCTAAGATTCACTACCCCGGCCAACCCCCAATAATTACGGATAACCCCGGTGCGACCGCAGCTGTCGTCCCATGGTTGGCCCGTATTTCTCTGAATTATCTCCCAAGACACTGGCTCTCGCCCGAGGTTGAGACGGATTCGAAACCTTACGATCTTGAAACGAAGCAGCACCGAATCGACCTGGACTCTTTTTGCAATCGTCGAATCTGAGGACTGGTTGACCCAAGCGTCCGCCGGTAGTGGCATGTGCAATGCCCGCGCTGCAGGACGTGGCAGAACCTGCGGTTCTTTCCACACGCCAATGGACGGTTCGCCGGCTGCGGCGGGATCACGGGTTACCGGGACGAATGTGGGAACCTGCTCGAACCCGACGACGCGCTGCGGTCGGCCTGGCATCAGTGCGTGACCGGCTGCCGGATCGGGCAGGAATTCAAAAACCTAATGGTCCCCGGCGGCCGCTGGCTCAGCGATGGGAGGAAATCGACGAGACCGGGAACGTCTCTGGCCAGCCGTCAGCCGCGGACCTTTCGCGGCGCGGCTACCACATCGGGACGATCCTGCAGACCAAGATCTCGATCGGAGAAATTGCCGCTTCGTGGGCCCGGGGATCGCCTGCAACACATGCTGGAACGAACCATACTCGCTCGTCGCTATTCAGCGATTTCAATGTTTTCGAGGCCCCGGTCCAGTAGAAGCGCCACATGGGCCTTACGCGACTTGCTGGCATCGCCGGAACTCCTGTACCCCTTCATGGCCATCTTGCGTTCCGCCGCCGTCAGACGAATATTTCCCTGCATAGTTTGGTCCCCTAGGTCATTTGCCGTTTGTGTATCACAACCAGCCTACGGCCAAATCTGCTTTTCGAACCATAACAGTCCGCGCAACGACTACGCTGAGGTTCTATTTAGAGGTGTGGGGTGTTACGGTTATGTCGCTGTCGTTCATCGGTCGTGTCTCCGGCTCTCGAGCGCTACGGCCAGCTCCACCAGCGTGAATAGCCGCTGATTCGCGGTGCAAAGATCAGAAGGCCGAGCCAGGCTCGAATCGATCGATCAAAGTCACTTCCACTCCCATCCCCGATCAATTCACCGACGAATTCTATGGTCGCCTCCCTGGTAGCGACGCATTTGCGGAATCTTGCTGTCCCGAGGTCCTTTGGCCCTGCCGTGTAGAAGCAACATCTGGGATCGCGGCTCATCGCAGTGTAACAATGAGCTGCTTTTTTCAATGGCAGGAAGCCGTGAAGTCCTTTAGGCTGATTGACGCCGGGTCCCGCTGAGCCGGTCACGTTTGTCCACCTGAACAAGCCTGACAAACCCCCGTTTAATCGCCGCCGGCAAACGGGTTTGAATCCGGATGGACGGTATCCGTGTCTACCGTACAGGTCTCTCGTAAAAAAGTACTCCTCCTCCATGGAAAGGCAGCTATCCCAGCAGGGGAAAAAACACGCCCCCGAACATCAGTATTCGGGGGCGCGGCCCGTAATCACGGGCAGATTAGCGATGCGGAGCTCGCAGTAACTGAAAATCACGTAGGTAAGCATCTATGACCCTAGGTCGCAGTGAACCGTAGTTCTTTGCGCCAGTAGCCATATGATGCCAGAGGATATCCCGTTGGCCAAGTTCGTGAAAAGAACAGGTCTTGAGTACCTCTACCAGGCGATCCAGTACTTGTTGGCGGTCGCATCTCCATAGGGCAGCGCCATATGCCGTGATCCAGCCCTGGACAATCAGCCGGGCTGATTCCACGGGGTCTGGGAGGTCATGGCACAGGGTTAAGTCCGATCGAAGGTCGTGGTACCTCCCCTTGGGGATCCGGAGTTCCACTTGTCCGTTTGCGAGAGCGACTCTGTGACCGAGTATCTCGGTGCTTGAGTCTCTCCTGCGCAGGTCGACAGGGTAAATCCCCTGTCGTTTCAGTCCGAAGCCGGATTCCGCCAGGAGGCTGTCATCGAGTTCGATGGCGTTTCTCCCCTCGGAAACGGTCCTGCAGAGGTACACGATGTCATCAGCGTACCTCAGCCGAACCGGGTTGCCGGGATCCATGGTCCGGGTGGACGGTAGATCCAGGCAGTGGTGCAGCCGCAGATTGAGTGTCGGCGGGGAGAGTGGGTCTCCCTGCTCGATCCCAACTTGCGACCGGCTAAATCCCGTAAGGATTGTTTCGATCAGATCGACGAACCTCCGTCGATCAGGGTCTTCGTACCCAATATACCTCCGGAAGTCTTGGATAACATCCGCAATTCGAACATTCCCGAAGGCGTCGCGTATGTCCGCATGAGCGACCACGAATCTTCCTTCGCACTCGATGAGATACGTGATCACTGCCAGCATCGCCTGGACTGAGCGTCGTGGGCGAAACGCAAAGCTCGACGGCAACAGAATTTTCTCTAGCGCGCAAGTCACGCTCTCAGATACGGCACCCGACACGATCTTGTCGACAAGACACCGGATAGCGATTTCGCGTTCCCCGCCTTTCGGCTTCGGCAATTTCACTATTCGGGCAGGCCGGGGCCGCCAGGTACCATTGCGGATCAGTTCTCCAACTTGATCGGCGATCGCGCCGAACTCGCTCACCGAGCAGTCTTCGACTCGCAGCCCGTCGATACCAGGGGCTTTGCCCGTTTTTATTTTCCTGAAAATCCGAACCAGATTGTCGCGATTAACGACGTCCAGCGACAACGGAGGAGGAATGCGGTTGCGGCGCCGGGTTCGTGCGGCAACATGCTCGTACTCAAACGAGGATTTCAAGGAATTAAATCGGCGCCCGTCCTGCCTGCCTGCAATAATCATTACCCCACTCTTTCTTTTGGGCGTGCCGCGAGAAACGCATTCATTCGACGATTCGCCGGGGTTACCGAATCATTGGCAGTCGGCCAGCCGCGCTGCCGATAGTGGCTCGCGCGACTTTGGCTGTCCCGCCGCAGATGGTAATGACTTCGATCAAGAAAATCAACGAACTCTACCGTCATATTGCTCCCAGGTCTTTTCCAAAACATCGACGGCCGGAGGTTCGGGGGCGCATTTCCGCCGCCGGCCCAGATAATCGATGTATAGATACCAAGATCGCGGCAATCGCTGGCCAACACCGTCGAAAGCAGGCGTCTCTCGATCTGGCGCCAAGGCGAATAACGGGATCCTAGATGACCAAACTCCCCAAGCACGTCCGACCCGAGGCCGACCCGCGCCAACGTGGGCCACCCGGGGAGAAGAGCACACAGAGCATCGAGTTGTTCAATATTGTCGGTTAGAACCAGCACCCTGCTGTCAGGTTGCGCGGAATAATGCTCTGCGACGTTTGCTACGAGTCGGTTGCGGGCTCGGTTTAGCCAGAGGCCCCGCCGTTTAAGGTCGAGCCGATTTTTGGCGCTAACTGCGGGTACGTCGGCTCGAAGCAATCGGAGACGTACGTCTGCGACGTCCATGCCATGAGCAGGAACTTCCAGTTGCTGGAATCCAAATGCCGCATAGAGCCAATCTTTTTGCCAGCCGGAAATCCTCGCATCGTCCCGGACGAATCCGAACATGCGGCCGCGAATATCAGGGCCTGAGAAGGCCAATTGGCCTTGTTCGCCGAGTACGGATACGGCGTCATACGCAATCAGCAGATCTCGTTTTTCGAGTTCGACCTCGCTGTGGCCCATGGATAGGGCTGTCCCGACGACGATGCGCTCATCCCAATTGGGAGGTTGAGCCGGCGTAATCCGGCGATATCTGACTCTGACATTGCCCAGCGCTCTGACGGTCTCTAGTCCTGCACGCCAGCTGGGAACAATCACGGCCACGGACGCAGTGGGGAAAGCGATGGCGATCTCTGCGATTAGTCGTCCGATCTGCACCCCTTGAGCGACTCGGATGAGACCTCGAGCGAAGTCGTGTACGAATTGGGAGATGTGCGGGCTGGAACCAGAGGACTCATGGTCAAGTAGAGGCTGTGGTTCGCTCAGCTGAGCAACTGAGCGCATACTAATTTGATACCGCCGACCGTCATCGGCAGTCAAAAAGGGAAGAAGCTGCTGCAATCCCCCATTAAGTCGGGGAAGGTGTCGGCTTGTCGACGTTGCTTGAACATTTAGCAGCGATTCGTTTTCCAGACCGCACTCCAATGTCCCATCCTGCCCGGGGTGTGCGATCCACCGACGAGTCGACAATAGCCGGCATGCTGCGCCATCGCTCGCATCGACCGAAATGACTTGGCGATTGCAGTTGACTCGATGGCACTCCGCCGATCTGGTGGATGGTATCGAGCGTAAGAAATCCGGGGTGGTCATGACAGCGATGAAAACTGGGTTGGACGGACGAGCTCAGTGCTCGATGAGTAGTGGCATGCTACGACCTGGGATCACCAAGTCAAGGTCTGCGCTACTTACCGCCTTTTCAATTACGAAACCGGATTTCACGATCGTGGCGCTTCAGTCAGATGGCACCAGCAGGTCTTGATGTCCGCACAGCAAATCCACACCTATCCAGACCGCATGTGGAAAATTGGATACTGGGTGCGGGCGCGGCGCTAGCGAATCCAGGAGATTCGAAAGGCTGCCAAAGAAATCAAAGAAATCCGGGACTTTCTGGGCACGGGCTTTGACGCCGAAAAAAGGGTTACGAACGTTTGAAACGATCGCCTCGGAAGTGCGACGGCTCCCTTGGTTTCTATTTACCGCGTTGTCGCGGACCCTGCCCGTTGAGAACCTGGTGTGGTTTGAGGGGCGGGGGTCCGGCAGCCGCCATGTTTCTCACGCAACCCAGCGCGAGCCCGTATGGCTACCGGGCTGACGTCCAACAGCTCGCAGTGCCTTCCACGCAAGATCGCCCCGGCCGCCGTTCGGAGCATTGGTGCGGCGAACATAGGGTCAAACCAAAGAATTCCTCCTGCCTTGGGTATTCCAGCGCTTGCCCCATGGGATCATCGCGACGTGCGCCTCCCCAAGATGAGTAGACAATGAATTACGCCTGGATCCAGCAGAATCGCGATTCGTATCCGGTCCGGAGCCTGTGTCGCGTGTTCTTTGGTGGGCCGTAAGCGTAACCAGATAGGGGGGCCAAGCATCCCCCTCGGAGCCACGCAACACCCCCGGTTGCGGGCGATCTGCGAGGGCGGATCGCTTAGTGCCAGAGGACACCTGAAAGCGGAATCCGGGGCCTGTTGCGGACCGTCTGAAACGGGGATCCCGGCGTTAACTCGAAGGCCTGCCCGCACAGAAGACTGAAGGTGGCCAGGGGAGTTCCCATTACCCACTTCAGACCTGCGCGGCACCCGGGTCCCGTAGCTACGTCAAAGGCTAGGCCGAACTGGAGCCAGAAGGTATCCCCTGGGGAACCCAGGTGCATGATGCAGACCAGCCGCGACAGGGTCCCAACAATACCGCAAAGGCCAACCGCATAGGTGCCCGAGAATAGGCAAAGAAGAAGCCAAGTTCGAGTGTGATTACGCCCGACCACGACTTCAGCCCAAAAATGCAAGGCGCCTGTAGTTTTTGGGCAGCATCCTTCAAATCTAGGGCCAGCTACCTCGATAAACCGCCTATGTTTCCAAGTCTTCCTAAATTAAGGCTTTCGACGCCCATTTCGAAGGTACCTCCGAAGTTTTGTCCATTAGACCCTTCGAAACGAGGTCAAGCTATCAAGCTATCACCGATATGAACTCCCTGAGAGAGAAATGACCCCGTTCTTGTCCTTGTTTGGCAACGGATTCAAAAAATTTGCAACCCATTCCAGACTCTAAATGCGAATCCAGTTATTCCCGACCTTGCACACGGATGCGACGGGCACCTCTGGGCCAAGCCCGCGCAACGCGGCCGAATCGAGCCGAGCGGGAGCCAAAGAGGGCAACCTTCGGAGGCCGAATTTACCCCTTCCACGCCCTACCCCCCGGGCCTTTGCAATGGAGCGGAAGACCAATCCAAACAGGTAGCAAGGACGTCTATGGGGGCTCGCCGCACCCCTTCCAAGCCTATCGTCGACCCCAAGCAGAATGAGCCAGATCATAGTCCTGCTGCGGCCCGGGTCCCGCAGAACGATGGACGTCATGGCCGCATTGGCTTCTAGCATCGTGGCTTCCAACGCCACCGTGGTCCCACGAACCAGTTTCTTCCCCGCAGCGAAAGGAGTTCGGCGGTCAGCGATTCACGGAACGAGTTGTTTACGATGTGCTGACCGACCAGAAATACGTCGGGCGCATTGGCCACAAGGGCGCCAGTTATCCGGCGGAACACAGGGCGATCGTCGCCGAAGAGCTGTTCAACAAGGTCCAAGCTGTTCTCAAGGCGAACCACCGCGTTGCCCACAAACACCAGGCCAAGCGATTCGCTTTGTTGCGGCGCATGCTCCGGTGCGGCGAATGCGGGAGTCCGGTCATGCCGGCCTGGACGCACTACCACGGCCGGGTATACCGTTACTACACCTGTGCGAAAAAGGTCAAACGGGCTCCGCGAAGTGCTCGTTCTCGTCGAAGCCTGCGGGCGAAATTGAGAAGACCGTGGTCGAGCAGTTGCGGAGATTGCTCCGCCACCCCGACGTTATCGCCCGCACGTTTCGCGAGGCTTGCGCCAATGGGGGCAAAGGCGACGATCCGGTGGTGGTTTCCAGACTGGATGAACTTCGCGGGCGGCGCAAACTGGCGGAACATTCGGCCCGGTCGCTTTTGGGCCTTAAAGATCCTGAAAGCCCGCTGGTTCAATCGGACCTGAAGCGGATCAACGGCGAGATCAAGTCGCTCGACGCCTCGATCCGCAGTTTGGCAATCGGCCGGAAGGGCCAAACGATTGAGCTGCCCGAAGTGACGGACGCCCTGCAACGCCTCAAACCCGTCGGGGAGGTGCTCTACCCGGAAAAGCAGCGCCGCATTCTGGAACTGCTGGTCGAGATCGTGCATGTCACTTAGAAGCAGGTCGAGATTCGATTTCGGTCCAACGCGATCGAACGGGTTGTCGACGAATTGAAACCCATGATTGAGAACGGAAATGGCAAGAATGAAAAGTCAAAACGCAATCGGTGATCCAGCAGGATCACCGGCAAACGACATCTGCCACGAAAACGACGCCGTCGTCGTCCGCATCCCGGTAAAGTTCTACCGACGCAAGGGATGCCAGATGGTGCTCTCACAAAACGATGCTTCCGGCAACCAGCAAGCCGACCCTGTCTTAATCACACGCTGATCGCCAATCTTGCCAAGGCGTATCAGTGGCAGGAGCAACTGGAGTCTGGTGAGTATTCAACAATCGACGACATCGGTCGAGCCAATGGGGTGGACCATACCTACGTCAGCCGAGTCCTGAAATATACATCGCTTTCCCCATCAATCGTCGAGTTGTTTTTGTCAGGCAATGAATCCGTTGGCTTGAGCGTGCGCAATCTGAACAGGGGCATCCCGTACTGAGCTGCCCCGTTTTCTGTACCAAGGGTTATGAGAGTATGGGTTGAAGTTGACCTGCTCCAGTTTTCTGGTCCAATCTTTGTGAGAAAAACCAAAGGTTTCATCTGGCCAGGCTAGCCTGGCCAGATGAAGCGAATTCTCCAGGGGCCAGGTTGCCCAGAGCGCTATGGGGTCTGTGTTCGTTGTAGTC
>WPCK01221916.1_pt1 | contig 18384 bp, 30 predicted proteins | sample 5399851 | NCBI WGS metagenome assembly WPCK01 (sample SAMN12869471, study PRJNA574797) | sludge metagenome | isolation source: wastewater treatment of pH11 | place: China:Beijing | collected 2019-05-20 | reverse complement strand
GTCAACTCCAAGTACGTATTGGTGGGCGGCGCGAATCTCACACAAAATGATATATCCAAGTACGTCCGAGTATGGCGGTAGCGGACAATGAAAATACCCAAATCAGTGATTTCGCTAATGCGGGAGTTAGGCCCGTATCTTGGGGAAAGGTTGATAGTAGGCCAATACCATGCGAAATGGGGAAAAGATGCGTACTGGTCTTTCAAGAAAGACCCCCGCAATTCATCGATATCATTTGGACAAATAGACATTGCGTTATCCGGGCAGGCAGATTGTCACGGACAACCAGAAACCCGGAACATCATTGACATGTGGGAGTCCTAATGGCTTTCATTTCCAATCGTACTATAATTCACCTACTCCGGTACTTCGGGGAAGGCCGTCGATTACGCGGAAAATATCGTAGAGACTGGTTCGGCCATTCCCATTGGGCAATCAGAGTGGGCGGGCGAAGGGTTTACTCAACCGCCTATCTCGCACCGCCATACCTTGAAACTCGATTCGAATGGACGCCCTAAATGGCCGGTAACTTTGAACCATCGGTAATCCACGTACTCAGAAACTATTCTTACATAGATTTTCGCAATTTTGTCAAAGGATGGACCCTTGGAGCGCCTGAATACGGACCCGATTGCTATCGGTGGCAAATCACCCCCGCGCCGCTTTCCCATAAACCCCGCATCTCCTTTAGATATTGGCGATAAATGGCCTACATTCTCAACCGTACCATAATTCACTTACTCCGACACTTTACCCCCATAGGAAACGGGTATCCCTTGGTAGGGAAAACTCGCGGAGAGTGGCACGACTACACTGATTGGACCGTCACTTGGGGGCGGGATCAGGATTACGCAATGCTCCAACTGGCAACTCCGTTCGAATGGGACCCCTAATGGCCGACTACCCCGACCTGGAAAAACAACTAAGCGTCTTGACAGGATACCGAAAAGAGGTTAGAATCTTTGCGGAGATGGTCGGACTCGGCCCCGGACTGCGCGAACGGTTGAAAAGCCGGGGGTTCTCGGATTTTCGGTATGATTACAAAGTCGATGACCTGTTGATAGAGATTCAGGGACATGGGTTTTCCCACCGGGGATCGGGCCAACAACGCGACTGGAAAAAATGCAATGACGCCGCGATGTTGGGTTATCGAGTCTTGTATTTCCCTGCGGACTTGGCCCGCAAACGCCCGGACATCATCTTGGAGACGGTAGAGGAATGCCTAAAATTCAAAACCCGGTAGCTGAGAGCCAAACCATTATAAGCCTAATCCGGAGTACGATGGAAGATCGCGTTAAAACTGGACACAGTTTCACCCGAAGGGGCGGGTGGTATCCGTTTGGTAGCCTTAGCCCATTGATAAATTCAACAAATTATCTACCGGGTACCGTAGACGGCTTTTCGTTGGACCGCATTTGGCGCGACCTATGAAATACTCACAAACAATCATAGAGATGATACGCGAGCAAACACGGGAGATTCCGGAATCTCCGGTGTTTTATGTGTATCGCGGCATAGCCATAGGATGGCTGCGGGTGGGCAACGCGACAGTGAGCGGATTGGAGTTGGACATGACTTGGAGAACTCTTTAGGAATATCATGGATTGGACAGTAATCAGAGTTATGCGGGAACAGAAGTTGCAATGGCTTAAAACGGCATTATTGCGAAATGATTTTTGGGGCACATTTCCTGTAATTTTTGAGTGGCATACCTACAGTGGAAATAGGCCCTTGAGGAGCCGCATAACCCCGATATGGGAAAACTATGACTAAAAACACGGTCATCAACCTCATTCGGCAAGACCACATAACCGCGTCGGTACACTCAAGACGCACGGGGATCGCCATATACTGTTTGTTCCGATGGATTGTGGGGGTAAATAGGTTCCTAACCCAAGTAACGCTCCCCGAGTATCACGACATTTGGGACAACTACTAGGGAACCCGCGATGACAGCAATCCACTATTTAAGACAGTCCGCGTACATTTGGCGACTTCTCCGGGCCAGCCAAACGCCCGAGACAATTTATGTCTGGACTATTGTTGGTACTCGGGGGGGATTCGCCGGGTCAGTTTCCAGTATACTGCCGGATATGCACAACGCATGGAACAGTCTGTAAAATGACGATAATCGAGCTAGTCCGACAATCGTACTACAATTGGAGACTTTGGTTCCCATACCGCATGGGATTGGGTTGTAGGGGTTATGACTGGACTCCGGTGCGCCGTAGGTGGGACTTTGATGACAGGCATTGCGTCCCCGTGGTATTAAGTATGAATCCGACATGGAGAGATTTGTAGAATGACTGTAATCGGGCTAATTAGACAGTCATATTTCAACTGGCATCTCATTTTGTTGGATACCAAACCCCCGGTGTACGATTGGAGACTTGCTTTCTCCCGGCATGAGTATGCGGTCGGCTACAGTCGGCCTGTACTAGGCGAGCTAGGAATGGTGTGGAACACTCTCGAAATATGACAATAATTTCCCTTATTAGGCAGTCGTATTATAATTGGCGGCTTGTTCCGTTCGCCAGCCGCTCCAAGAATTACACTTGGAGACTCCATTACCCGCGACCGAAGTGCGACGAGTTTAGGTCGCGGGCAGTATTTCGGGAGTTGGGGCCAGTGTGGAAAAACCTTTGAAATGACTGTGATACACATAATCCGGCAAGCGACTTATTGGTGGAACTCCGGTTGGACCCTCTACAGGTTCCCGCCCGGCAATCTATCGGATTATGCGTGGATACCCTATTCCGATAAGTCGTCGGGGGTAAATTGGGTGTGGAACGCTCTGGAATGACTGTAATTTCCTTAATCCGGCAATCCTTTTTCAACTGGAGTCTCCGTTCCTGGAGGGTACATACGGCGGGATGCCCGTACTACCATTGGATAGTTCTCTCCGGTAAGTATCCAAAAGACCACCCGGGATATCGGGGAGTTGGTGCCGAGTTGGGTCCAACGTGGGAGGGCCTTTGAAATGACCGCAATTCACTACATCCGAATGTCGTACTACAACTGGCGTTATAAGTGTTTAGCGAGCTACGGAGGGAGGCGATGTTGGAGACCGCTAAACCGCAGATCACCCATGAATGGTCGCGGGGTGATAAACCATCTATGGTCGATTTGGGACGATTTTGACAAGGCATCCGGGAAATAAAAAAAATTTCCTGTAAAAAAAAATTTTTTTGAGAAAGAGAGTGTTTTTATGGAATTGATTGAAGTCCCCGGCATCGCGGTCAATACGGAATGCGAAGAAAAATACGCAGTTCTGGACTATGCCCGGAAGATTTTCCAGTTGGCGGGCAGGTCGAAATTGGCCTTGGCCGCATGTCTGCATCGAGTACGGGAGAAGGAGTATTGGCGAGGCGGGCATGACTCGTTTGACCAATACACCTACGAGGAATTCGGATACAAGCCGTCAACGGTATCCGCGTTGATTCAGGTCTACCAGACCATGATTCAAAAGCTCCAGATCGATCCCGAGACCATTAAGGATGTTTCGTGGGCGAAGTTGTCCATGATTGTGCCGGTCGTCGATGAGGGGAATTTCGAGAAATTGATTGAGGTCGCCAGGGATTCGACTCAGGCGCAACTCAAGAAATTCTTGAAGGATATGCGGGGCGAACATGTCTCGGAATCGTCAAGCGAATCCGGCTCCAAGTTCAGTTTCACAACGAACGCCGACCAGGCGGAAGTCATCAAGGCCGCAATCGAGAAGGCCGAAAATTCGTTGGAGGGCCGGGAAGTCCCGCCAGGTACTCTATATGAAATGATATTCGCAGATTATTTAATCTCCGAAAACGAAGATATCTCCGCAGAGTCTTTACAACTCAAGCTCTCCGCGTTGGAGAGAATCTACGGAGTTAAGATAACCTGGGAGTATTTGTAGAGAATGTTGCTACCAAATGATATTATCCCGGATGTCAAGAAACTACTCAAGGAAATGGGTGCTGACTGGGGACCGCATTCTACCAACAAGTATAAGGATAGGCCGGTTTGCATAGGTATCTTCAGGAGTTGGGTTATTGCCATTTATGATGACGGTACTCAAATTAACGAGATACGCGCACTTGGGGGTAATGTGGGGGCATTCGATGAATTTCTCCAGGAGATTATCAGGCCCGTCGATCCCCCTCCCGACGAAAACCCGCCGGAAGGAGCCGAACAGGCGCAGCCGTAGCCCTCCCGGTCGAAATTCCGGATAAATTGAAATTCACCCCTTGTAATTCCACCCGGGGCGGGTATACTTCGAGCCAAGTTACCCGCCCTTGTGTGTTTGGCAAGCCATATTTCCGGAATAGGTTGAAAATGGATGAAATAGCTAGGGGTATTTTCGAGGATGCCCGCCACCGCGCGGAAACCCAATTCAAAAACCAGCAAACGGAGATTGAACGGTTGCGGGGGTATATTCAGAATATCGCCATCCTGGCCGACAATCCATACACGACTGAAAACAAGTTGCGGGATTCTATCCTGGATTTCGCAAAACTGGCCGGAGTTTTGCCGGAAGTCCCTTACGACGATGGGTGTTAGTCATGCAAGCCGGTGAAATAATCTGGGGATATTACCTTATGTTCGTAGGGTTGTTCATCGTAGGTTTTGCCGGAGAGCTTATGCGCATGAATCTAACTCGCTTGCAAACCCTGAACGCCGCCGCTCAAATAATGGGATTCGCCATACTTTGGCCCGTGGCGTGCCCTGTTCTGGTCCTTTGGTTGTTTTGTTTCCAAACTGAGGATTCCCCAAAATGACAAACCTTCCCGATATTAGCGCGTTGTCGCCGACTCGCAAAAACGAACGCCAGAAAATCATCGCCGCATTCACTGACGTTGCCAAGACTTACGGAGCGACCGTCGAAGTCAAGGAAACTCCCCGGAAATACACTGACGTATCGTTTAGCCTGAACGGAGTTGGCGGGCGGTTGTCTCTTTGGCATACAAACCGGAAATACGCAAACGGGACTCCAAAGCCGTTTGTTATTTCGTGGTACTCCGCATTTGACTTGGGGGGATTGCCTAAAGGATTCCACCGGGCAGTAAACGCCGACCTGACAAACACCCATAAAGCCACGTCCGTAGGATATCTCCTGGAATTGATTCATTATGTCGATAGCGGGCTGGATTTGGTAAAGCACCGCGACCAGTCGGCGTAGATTTTCCGAAAATTCCTGAAATACCCCTTGCGAACTCCCGGCGATTCCAGTATACTGCATCCAGTCGAAACCAGTTGCAAGGGGCTAGGCCCTGGAGCCGTATTCTAGATGCGGACGGAGATTAGAGTAGCGGGTGCGATGATCCGGAGTAATTAACCGGTTAGCTCAAAGCCCGCCGCTGGTTTCGGCATTTTTTTCAGTCGCAAATAATCCAAAGGGGCTAACGTGGTAAAATCTCTCGCTAAACAAATGATCGAATCTGCGAAGGAATCATTGGAGTTGTTAAGGTCTGAGATTCGCGACGTTAGCGAAGGGCCGATTGTTGATGGCAAGATAACCGTTTACTTCGAATTCCGGGGTAAATGGTTGCAATTGCCTTTAGAAAGTGCCGACCATTTCATTTTCGGGGATGGCCGGGAATCTGACAAGTCCATCGCCCTGCGGGCATTGTTGGCGAGCTACGCGAAAACAGAGATTTTCTGTATCGAGGATAGAAAACCACGACAACGATCAACAAAGCACAAGCGGCAGGACTGATTGGCGCGCAGGGCGGGCGGGTATTTTCCGTGGAGTTTGTCAAGAAAAACGGCGAACTGCGGAAAATGAATTGCCGACTCGGCGTGCGCAAACATTGGAAAACTTCAGACGGTTCCGGAAAGAACTACAATCCTTCCGATTATGGTCTGATTTGCGTATTCGACCTGCAAAAAAACGATTACCGCTCGATCAACGTCGATACTCTCCGTTCGATTACCGCCGATGGCGTCCAGTATACCGTAACTGACTAGGCCGGGCACCTCTAACAATCCTGCAGAGTTATCTGATGGATGAATTCACCTTGAAACCAGTGGCGGAAGTCCAAACCGCCGACGATGCCCGCGATATTGCCGTTGAGTGGCAGTCGTGGCAAAGCGAACGGTCTGTTAGTTGGAGTGATCTGGTGCATTACTCGGATCATTTTCAAAAACTGGCAGAAAAGTTCAATCTTACCGAGGAATTTTTGGAAAACGGGATTATCTGACCCCCTTGACACCGGTAAAACGGTCTGGTATACTGTCTGCCGTCAATCCGCTATCCCCCGAAATGAAGGGTTTTTGAAATGGGAAATCGCGCTGTTATCTTGTTCGATAACTCAAACGAGTCTCTTTATCTGCAATGGAATGGCGGGCGGGAGTCCATTGAAGGATTCTTGCGGGCTTGCCGTGAATTGTTCCCGGACACGAAAACTCCCTTTGAACGTCGGGAAATGATGTATTCGGCGGTTCACCGGTTTTTCAACGACCCGGCAAAACCTGAAAGTTGGGGCGCGCCTAGCGTCTACCGCCAGCTTGGCAGGAATTTCAATATGGCAAGCATTGACAACGGCATTTACTACCTGAATGGTTGGGGAATTGTCGGGCGGGATTACCCCCACGACGGCTACCAAGAGGGTAACGACCCCAAGAAAACCAAGGGTATCTACCGGGATGTCCTGAAGACGTTTGAACGCGAGCCTAATCTGGAGTTGGCGTACCAAAAAATGGCCGATTGCGAAATTCCTGGTGTCGGGCTACAATTCGAACTTGCGACGGCAAAAGGCTTGCCGCAAGGCCGGATGGAACTTTCCCTGGCCTGTCAGGACTTTACCGGGGAAGTCGAAAGTTTTGCTGAACGAATGACGAAAGAAATTCTGTTCCCTGTAACTGTCAGGAAAGGGTCTTCGAAATGAGAGTCAAAACAATTACCCACAATGTGTACAAATTCGAGGAACTTTCCCCCGAGGCGAAATCCAAGGCCCTTGCCTGGTATCGGGAAGGGAATCTTGATTACAGTTGGTGGGAAAATACTTACGAGGATTTTCTGCGAATCTGCGAAATCATCGGCGTAAATGTCGCGGGTAGGTGGGGCTGCGAAAATCCCAAGGGTCCCGGAAGTCACGCCATTTATTTCAGCGGATTCTGTAGTCAGGGAGATGGCGCGTGTTTCGAGGGCAGATATTCCTTCAAAAAGGGGGCAAGAAAAGCAATCCGCAAGTATGCACCAGAGGATACGCGACTCCACCGCATCGTCGATGAATTGACGGAATTGCAGAGAAAACACCAGTATGGGCTTGCCGCGACCATCACCCACGTAGGCGGTTACTATCATTCTGGTTCCGTCCGTATCGACATCGCCAACGAGCGATTCGACCGCGATATCCCGGATGATGCCGAAAAAGCCTTGAAAGAATGTCTGCGGGATTTGATGAATTGGCTTTACCGCCAATTGGAGACCGAACACGATTATTTGCAAAGCGACGAATCCTGCGAAGAAAACATTGTCGCCAACGACTACGAATTCCTTGAGGACGGTAGCCGATGTTGTTTGTGATCCTGTTCATTTCGTTGCTAATCGCCATTCCTGCCGTATGTATATGGCTTGTCCTGCTTGCCGCCGTTCGCATTGAAAATCAGTATGATTCTGACCTTCAGGCGAAATACCGGGAATGGGAGGAGTAGTGGCGCACGTCCGTAAAAAAATGCCCGTCATTTTCCGAGTTGTCGATGGGAAAGTCATTGCCTGTTTCCCCACGGTTCCAACAAGTCAGGATTCTATTGCCGTATTCACATTGGATACGATAATGGACGATGCCCCGGTCAGTATTCTGACCGATGGCCGACCTGCGGAAAAAGCGGAATTTCGGGATGCCCTTGTTTGCCTTGAGAGAATCTATTCTTGCGGTTGCAACTCGCCCAAGATCGTTGTCCGCAAACGGAACACTGAGGCGAACAACCGAATCCGGCGAGCAGAAATCCTGAAAAAATTCCCGGAAGGGGGATTGACGGGCGACCCGGATTCTAGTATACTGGACCCTAACCGATAGGCCAATAGCGACCGGCCAATAGCCAAAAAGGAGAAATCATGTTCCAACCCCGAAAATCAAAATTGCTCCACGAAAACCTTTATGTAATGGGACCCGGTGAGGATTCCCCCTACATCGAGGCGATGACCCGCGCATCATCAAAGAAATACACCCCGCCCCCACGGGAATTTGCCGATGGGCCGGTTGCCCATATTCAAGAGGGAGTTTTGGTACGGTTGAAATCCGGCCTGACCTACCTTGTCACCGATTTGGGCGCGATCCACATGGGCCGAGGAAAGTTCGGCTGGATTCGAAACGAAGCACTTTTGGAAAAGGCATACGCTGGCGAAGTCCAGTGTATTTTTGCGCGGAAAGGATTCCGAAACAAACTCCGTAACGTATGGGGAAATCCTTCCCCGCTTCCCGATGGAGGAGAAGAAAAGTGAAAAAACTCAGGGGGATTTGTGCATTTGCCGTGGTTGTTTGCTGGTGTCTCGCGCAAATTCCCTTTATCGCGGTAGGCATTTTGGCGAAATACGTCTGGACCGGCCTGGAAGCAGGCTGGCAACTCCATGACGAAACAATGGCCTTTTTCATAAAGGAAGTACCTTGAAACTTTTGGGACTCAAAGACCGCGTTTCCTGGAACGAACCCGGACAACGGGCAAGAAATCTTGCAGTTATCTGGATTTTCCAGATGGACCGCAAACCCTACGTGAGATTATCTTGCCTGGCGACGGGCGAAATCTTCGAGATTGCAGGGTCTTACTTTGAAAATCGAAATTGAAGTACCCCCCAGACTTTATTGGCTGGCTGACTTTTACAGAAAAATGGCGGAAGTCCGAGGAATGGCCGGAAGTTCTGCTACTGTAGAGGATGAATACGCTATTGCCCTTGAGCAATACGCCATTCAGTGTATCCAACGGAATCCGAGATTGGCGTTAGAAATCCCGGATTCCCCCCTTGACACCCCGCCCGACTTCGGGCATAATCAGACCGACAATTAACATTTCTCTTTTAGGAGGCCACATGGCACCGGAAAAAGCTGTCAAAAAAGAAAAACGAACTTCCCTGGCGACACTGGATTTTGACGATGCCGTGAGGGCCGCAATTGCGGTCATCAAGGCCGGTCGAACTCCCTTTTTGGAAGGGCAACCGGGCTGCGGCAAAACCGCAACTGCCAAAGTCATTTGGAAAAAACTCGATTTGGATGGTATGATTACCATCACCCCGACCATGCACAACGCGCTTGACCTGCGGGGATTCGGGTACGTCGAAGACATCAAGAATTCCGAAGGGATGATTGTCGGAAAGCAGACCCGGTTTGCCCAAAGCTGCATTTTGCCATCGTCGGGAAGGTGGCTGGTTTTCGTGGATGAATTGCCCGACTGCCCGAAACACGAACAGTCCGGATTCTATCAATTGGTCCTGGAAAAGCGGATCGGCGAACACATCCTGCCGCCCGGATGCGTGGTCATGGCAGCGGGCAACGGGGTTACCCACCGCGCTGCGGCCAATGTCATGTCAACGGCACTTCGCACCCGTCTGACCACGTTGAAAATGGCCCCAACCACCGAAAGCGTATGCAAATACGCCTTGGAAAGCAAATGGCACCCGCTTGTCATTTCTTTCATGCGGTCCTACGATAAGGCGGTCAACGGGTTTGACCCGGATGATTTTGCCGGTGGCTGCACGCCCCGCGATTTGGAGATTATCAGCAACCTTGAAAATCAAGGGTGGCCGGATGGCAACAACGAATCTCCGCTTTCTTTGTCGCTTTGTGAGGGGAATTTGGGCACCCTGTACGGTCAAAAGTACAACGGGCACCGCCGAATTTCCATTCCCGACCCGGGCTTGGCGATCAAGGACCCGGCCAACGCCAAAATCGATTACCCGAAAGACGTTATGTACGCCTATCTGGCGGCAGTCGCTCAACGGGCAACTCCCCAAAACTTCCCGAAAATTGCCGAATACGGCAAGCGTTTGGGCGATGTCTTTGATTCCGTGCTGATGACGGATTGTTTGGTGGCGAACAAAGAAATCGCGCACACCGAAATTTTCGACAAGTGGTACAAATCGAACGAACACCGCCTCATTGCCTATTAAGGAGAAATCGTGGCTTTCGAACTCGCGACCTTGCAGATTCAACTAATCTCCCATTTCCCGTATTTCTCTATGATTGCGGGACCGCTTACGGATATCGAGGCGGGGGATGAATTGGTTACGTCTGCCAAGGAAAAGAAAAAAATTTTACGGTGCGGAACGAACGGAAAAACCATCGTGTTCAATCCCGACTTTATGGGAGGATTGTCACAGCGGGAGCAAAATTTCCACGCCTGTAATATGGTCCTGGCCGTTGCCCGTCGTCAACACCTGTTGCGTATGGGCAGGGACAAGGATATTTGGTCACTGGCTTGCGGCATCGTCCGCGCGTCCGAGTTGACCGCCTGGCACACTGAACTTGTCGAAAAGAAAATCAGGCCCCGGTTTGATATTCCTGCCGATATCACGGTACCCCCCGGATTTTCAGGACTTTCGGAACACGAAGTCTACGACAAGCTGGTGGAATCCGGGATGAAGCCCAAAGCCAACCAGGGCGGAAACGGGCAGCAATCCCCCTACGGGGAACTTGTGGATGCTGCGGGGATGTCCGAAGGAATGTCTCCGGCAGATCGGCGGGACCTGATTAACCGGGAATCCGACCGTATTCTGTCATCGCTCCGGGCAGCGGAAGCAAGGGCGAATCGTGCTGGCGATGGCTCGAACTTTTGGTCAAACCTTGCGGATTCGGCGTCCGATGTCGGACCTGACCCCGAGGCGCTTTTAGCCAAGTTTGTTACCAATGCTTTTCCTACTGGTAGAAGTTGGAAAACGCCGGATACAAGAGCTTGGGCTATGGGCCAATACTACCCGGGCGAAGTCAAAGACTGCGTAGGGGAATTGTCGATAAATATCGACTGTTCCGGTTCTATGTGTCGTGAGACCGTCGCAGAATGTTTGCGGTGGGTAGAGAATGCGGTGGCCGCTTGCCAACCTGAGCGAGTACACGTAATCTATTTTACCGGAGAAGTCGATCGGCACAGCACGTTTGAACACGGCGAACCCTTCACCATTCCTGAAGAAATCCCCAACGGCGGAACATGTTTTGCGAAAGTCCGGAAATATCTGGACGATCAAGGCATCTCTCCCGCCTGTGAAATCTGGATGACTGACGGATACGACGGATTCCCCGAGCCGCCGCCGCATCCGGTTATGTTCATTATGACAACGGACGTTCAACCGCCCTACGGGGAAGTCGTTCGCTTCGAAGTCGAAGAATGATTGAAATCTGGAGCCGTGGGGGCTTGACGCCCCTGCGGTTTTCCAGTATACTGACCCCTGTTCAAAGTTGTCAAGCCGAAAGGTAACCATGCGAATCCCTGATTCCGTAAGCTGGCTTATTGTTGGGGGAGTATTACTTGTCTTTGTAGCAATGATGGTAATCTTGCTTTCGAAACCTTCAAAATTGGGACAATCTGACCCGACTCCCCGCAAGATAGTGGAAATCGACGGAATAACCGTTTGGTATGTTATGCCCAATGAATGGCCCCATAACCATGTTTATTTCACCACGCCCGGCGGGCATATTTCAGTAGACTGAGGTTTCCGAAATGGCCGATACTTTCCTTTGCGAGGGGTGTAACAAGAGTTTCAATCACGCCATACTGGACGGCGGCGCGTGGATTGACCGAATTTTGGCCGGGGTGGATTTTGTTTGTGCCTACTCTCCCCAATCCGGATGGATTATAGGCATTACCCGCGAATGTGAGGATCAATTCGACAAATTGAACAAGTCCCGATGGCTTAAAGAAGTTGCCGAATACTGCAAAGATAATGACATGTGGGAATGCCCGGAATGCGGCTATGACATGCTGCGGAAAATAGAGAATACCCCGGTTTCCGAAATGAAACAATTCAACGTCGGCGATGAAGTAACTATTGACGGAGTTGCGGAACCCGGCTACGTAGTTGACAACGGGACCTGCGCCTTTATCGCGGTTAAAGTCCCCGATCTTAACTGGGCATCCTTTTATAGCGCCGATGGCTATAACGTAGTTTTCGACCATACTGGCAAACCAATCCCGCAAGGAACAAAGCCTGTTCTGAAATTGCGGGAATTTCCCAAGTAGACTGAGGTTTTTTAATGAGTGAACGCGCGTCCAATTCCTTACTTTACGTAGCTTTCTGCGCCATCGGATTCGGCGTCGGAGTTATTTTTGTCCTGCTTTGCGTGGAACTTAGGAGCGCCGAGGCCCATCAGCGATCCAAAGCAGATATCGCGCTTCAAGAGGGCTACGAGGCGGCGAAAAACGAATTGCCGTACCAACTATGCCCGTACTCGCCCACCGACTACTGGGGCGGGCAATGGCGCAAGGGCTATGCGAAATGGTTGTTGGAAGCAAAGAACAATCCTTTCCTTGTGGACGATTCCGAGTTTTACTACTTCGACGAGTAAAATTCTGAAACCCCCTTGACACCCCGCCCCCGGTCTAGTATACTGGCCGAATCGTCAAGCAAGTGTATTCTCTTAAGGAGGAAACCGTGAAACTGCCAGAAGACTCAATCATAACACTTGCGCAAGAAGGCCGCATGACCTTGCAAGTGCCTACCTGTTGGTACGGGGAACCCGCTCCGAAACTTGTTGATTATCCGGATGACTGGTTTATCCACATTACGGGCGGTCGCCCGGCATTGGGCCGGGAAAAGGGGTTTTTACACCTGACCCGAGCCGGATGGGAAGCGAACAAAGAGGATATCCGAAAAGCCTACGAGGGCAGCGGAGACCCGGAAGGGTCCTGGCAAGAGTTCGAAAAATTCGTGGAAGTCGAATTCGTCGAGCGGAAAAAAGCACTTCAAAAACATCGGGACAACTTGCGAAAGAAAATGAAGGACGCGGAAGCCCTTCTTGATAGCATTTAATCAACTGACTTGGACAGTTGACTAATTTTCCAACAATGTTGTTGGATAGTTAGATTTTTCCAAGAAAGTTTTTTCAACGAGGTTTTATCGTGAGAAATGTGATTGGTGTATCGCTCGCCTTTATGGTGGGCTTGCTAGTCTGTATGACTGGCGTATCTTTTGGGCAAAGTTGGCTGGATCAACCGCCCCCGTCATGGACGCAACCGCCACCCGGCGTATCGCCCCCGAGCAGCCCCGGTTCTATCATCCTATCGCCGTCAATGCACGAAGGCACCCGCCACAACGGATTCCTGGATTTTGTTCCTGTCGAGGGAGTGGAAATTCGGACATCCCCCGGATGGCAGGGAAACTCTGAGTACAGTTTTGTCATTGGGGAAGTTGTTCAACGAATGTCGGCGGGGATTCCCACGGAAGGAGGCGAGCCAGTGTATACAGACTGGTCCTTGGGATCAACCGGCCCGCTACTCGGTAACGTAAACTCAATGGAGCCGCATACGTTCCTTATGGGAAACCCTCAACTTGACCCGAGTGCGGACGGGTTTTCAATCGCGCCAAATCATTGGACATACGATCAGATTAGGGTACGATTCTTTCACTTCTGGCGACCGCAGCAACAAGGGCCATTTTACCGATATCCACTGAACGAAGTACCTATGACTTGGGAAATTTTCAACGGCGGGGGCGGGGGTGGCGGAGGCCCGCCCGGAAGCGGAGACTGACCTAGACTGTCGATAGACCCCGTTTCAGGATTGACTTTCGACCGGATTGCGAGTTGCAATCCGGTTTTTTTGTGGATACCCCTTGACGCCGGGGGTCCAGTCTGTTATACTACGCGAGTCGATCAGCCCCCGAAGCCAAAAGGTGCAAGAGGCAATTGATGAGGCTTGGGAACTGATCGACCAAATGGAAAGAGAACTCCTGTAAACGGATTCTGACATACCCCACTCCCTTAACTAGACTGAAAGATTACCATGAAATTCGAAACTGGAAAACTTTACCGAACAAAAGATGGCAAACAAGCTCGAATCTTCGCCATCGAGCCGTCACAAGAATGGCCGATTCTCGGCGCTTACTGTAGCGATGGAACCTGGTTTGCCCATCAGTGGAGACCGGATGGCAGCGCATCCCCCGACCCCCGCTACCAATCTCCCCTTGCCATCGTAGGAGAATGGATCGAGCCGGAAACCGAAATGTTTGTGGGAAAGGTGACATCCAGCAACGGCCAAACCACCTATGTTTGGGGCAACACCCCCGAATCCGTTAGACAAGCGGTAGATGAGTTGATTAAGAAGTTTCCCCACACTTCTTGGGGATACGAAATGTTCCGGGCGCTAAAAGTAGACCCGGACTCTTATCCGGAAAAATAAAAAAAAATTTCTTAGAAAAAAAAATTTTTTTGGACCCTTGCGGAATTTTCTTCCCCTGCGCAAAACTCCTGCCAAAACTCCCCCGGAATTTCCGGCGAACTACCCTTGACACCGCTCCGAAACTCCAGTATACTGTACGCTTCACATTACCCGTCCCGTCAACCGTTACTCACAACCCCGAGGTAAACCATGCCCAAACTCGTCCTGTGCAGCAACAATGAATGGATGCGAACTCACGCGCCGTTTGATTGGAGCGAAATCGAGGACCACAATTTGACCGACGCCGCTGACGATTACATTCGGCGGGCATACAACCAGCTTGATGCGGCAGGATTTGATGTCGAATTGGCAACCGGCCAACTCGCTACTTGTAATGGGTGGCATGGCGCAAGTGCTAATCATCATATAGGCTGCGTCCGATCCAACGACCCGCTAACTCCAGACGACCACGATAGTATCTGGGATATTCTGGAGGATGTCGAACGGGGAATCATCGAAAACTGGGCAACCGTCACCAGCTAACTCCAGGAAGACGGATCGACTAATGCCCACGGATGGGCAACTGGGGGACGCCGGGACCCTGGCGGCAAATCCTGAAAACATATTCTATGGATATGTATTACATATATTCATGGAAAATGGAGGGTCGCCCGCAGAGTACCCCCCGGGCGCGCCGGGGCCACGCCGCCGGTCGCCGGGGACTGTGTGCCGCCGCACAATCCGGCGTAGCGGTGGGATTCCCGCCCGTATCTCCCGATAGTGGTGGGGATTCCGTCATTCTCAGGAATCGCCCGCAAATACCGGAACCTGCCCAAATCTGGCAGGGTTGCCGGGGATGACTACCCCCGATAAGGGGAATCCGCCCGAATACGACCGGGCCGGATTGCCTAGACTCGCAACCGGGGAAGTATACCGGCCAATTCCCGGGCCGCAATGGCAAAACGCGAATAATGGCGGATTTTTTACCCTAGAGAATTCTAGAATTTTGGCCTTGCTTTTCCGCGCCCTCGTGGGATAATTCGCCCGGTTGACGTTTTTCCGATTACGCATCCTGGAGGCTGTATGACTCTTTTAGAACAGGCCGCAAACCTGAAACCCCTTGAAATGCCCGCCAACCTGGCCGACCGGGTTTTCCCGTATAAGGCTAATTTCCGTTCCCTTTGGGGAATGTGTCGGAAAGCTGATTGTTTCCGGATGCCCTGTTATTGTCCCGGCCACAAAAGATACCCCCGGCCAAAATACAAATTGGACCCCTTGACCGAAAACTAATCGGCGGGTATATTGTGACCGTCAAATGTGTTTTTTCCGTGTTTGAAGTTTTTTTACCCCGGAGAATGCAAAAATGAACGTCCCGAAAATCTCAAATGACGCCCTCGCCGCCTGCGCGAAAGTTCTTATCCTGGTTGTGTCCAAATCCGGAATTCCCGGCAAGAACAAAACCGACAAAACCGCCACCGAAAACATGGTGGCCGAAAACGGCACGACCAGCGACCACGCGAAAGCGGTTAAACGGCTTTTTGCCAAGTCCGACCGGGTTAAGCGGATTGACAAACTGGCGAGCGCGGTTTCGCAATGGCTTGCCAGCTTTGCCCTGCCCGGCGATGTTGCTGGCCGGTATATTGTCCCCGCTGCCCGTTTCCGGGAAATCGGGGATAGAATGCGGCAATTTCAGGCCGAATACCTGAACTTGATTGCCGACTTTGCCGATCACCTGGCGGAAGAAATCGAAAACGACCGGCAAGGGAAATCCGGCCTTTTCCGCGCAGAGGACTACCCCAATTCCGATGATATTCGGACTGCGGCAAAATTCAATTTTCACTTCGAACCCTTTGCGAATGCCAAACAGTTTGCGGAAATCTATGATAATGAAGCAATTCAGACGGAATTGCAAACCTGCCTTGAAGCCTCGCAGCGGGCTTTGTTATATCGTGCGGAAGAAACCTGCCGGGGGGCTTTGGAATCCGCTATTTCCAGGGCTATTGCCAGGGTCCGGAATTATGACGAACGAACAAACGCCGGGGAGCGCTCCCGACTTGCGGCGGAAAACATTATCACCACGTTGCAAGATGCCGCATCCCTCGCAGACGATTTGAATTTTACCGATTGCCCGGAAATTGGCCGACTTTCCAACGGCGCGCTTATCGCCTGCGCCAATGTCATGCGGGATTGCGACCAGGAAAACCCGTTTGACTGCCTGAAAGATGCCAGCACCCGCACCGGGTTTGTTTCGGACTTGTCCATTTTGCTGTCAGGAGAACAGCCCCCGGAACCGGTAACGGAAACCGGGGAAACCGAAATGGCGGAAACCCCGGAAACGGAGGATTCCGGGAACCTGCTTGACCTGGCTTTCTAATCTGCTACAATTCAAACCCCGGGGAACGTCCCCGGGGTTTTTCGATAGTTCAATCAAAAGGGGTTTGAAATGTCGTTGTCACTATCTGCAAAAAATGCGGCAATCGCCGCCGCTTCCGTCATACGTTCCTCTCGTCGCGCCCGGGCAAATGGGTCCCCGATTGCCACGGTGCCTATTTTGGTAGGCCCCCCGGGAACGGGGAAAACCAGCATTGCGCGCCAATTGGCGCGGATTCTAGGTTATGAGGGTGTAATCGTCATAACCCCCACGATATACACAGTTTTCGACCTGCGGGGATTGCCCCACGTTTTGACAAACGCCACGCCCCACGGGGAAACCGTTTTCGCGCATTCTCACATTTTGCCGACTTCCGGCAAGTGGCTTATTCTGGTCGATGAATTGGCCGACTGCCCAATCCATGAGCAATCAGGCTTTTACCAACTCTTGCTAGATCGGAAGCTAGGGGAATGGACCTGCCCCCCGGATTCCGATATCATCGGTGCGACCAATGACGAGACCCACGGCGCAGCGGCTAACCCGCTTTCGGGAGCGATTAAAACCCGGTGCTTAATTCTCCATGTGGAACCGGACGCCGCTGAAATCGTCACCTACGGTACCGCTGCCGGGTGGCATTCTAATGTTCTGGCCTATATTCGCGCGTACCCTGAATGCGTCAAGGGATATGACCCTAGCGACTACGCCGGGGGATGCACGCCCCGGGGATTGGAACAACTTTCACAATTGGAGCAATCCGGATTCCCCACGGGCAAAGCCGGGGAAAACCTGGCGATAAACCTGGCCTTGTGTTCGGGAGCAATCGGCGCGAAACATGGTAGCCAATACGACAGCTTCCGCGCGATCCAATGCCCGGACCCCGAAACCGTTTTCACTGATCCCGAGACCGCGCCAATCGTCAAGGCGCGCGACTGCCGATACGTATTCCTCGCCGCTATCGTCGCCCGACTGGATGACTCCCGACAATTTCGGCAACTTGTCAAATACGCTAAGCGATTGGATGACCGCCCGGAGATAATCGGGCTTGTGTCGGATGCAATAGCCAAACGCCCCCAATTCGCGGATTCCGCCGACTTCGCCCAATTTTGCGCGGAATATGGGGAAATCATGGTTTGACCGATTCGATTATGGGGGCTTGTCATTTTCAGCCAGGCCCCCTATAATCGACTTTCCGCAAATCAAAAAGGGGTTTACCATGTTTGAGTTAGATAGGTTGCGAGCGCAGATACGGCAAAAGCTGCCCGGGTTTGGCGTGGTTTCCAATATACTAGACTGGCATCTAGATTCGCGGATTGAAACGGCCTGCACAAATGGCAAATGGGTCCGGTACAATCCGGGGTTTATGGGGACCCTGACCCCCCGGGAACAGCTATTTGTCGGCCTGCATGAAATCTTGCACATTATCCGAAAGCACCCGCAAAATCGCGGAAATCGGGACCCCGAATTGTTTAATGTGGCTTGCGATTATCGCATTAATTACGACCTGCGCAAGAACTTTGCGCAATTCTGCGATATGCCCGCCTGCGGCCTTTACAATGCCGATTATGCCGACCTGACGGAATTCGAAATATACGATATTCTGGCAAAAGGGAAACCAGACGCCGAAGGCGAGCAGGACGCCGAAGGCGAGCAGGACGCCGAAGGCGAGCAGGACGCCGAAGGCGAGCAGGACGCCGAAGGCGAGCAGGACGCCGAAGGCGAGCAGGACGCCGAAG
>WPCK01292600.1_pt1 | contig 18446 bp, 15 predicted proteins | sample 5399851 | NCBI WGS metagenome assembly WPCK01 (sample SAMN12869471, study PRJNA574797) | sludge metagenome | isolation source: wastewater treatment of pH11 | place: China:Beijing | collected 2019-05-20 | reverse complement strand
TCCTACCGTGACCGAAAACGCTTTCGCGCTGCGATCGCCACTTTGTAGTTTAGCAGTGCTACTAGCATTGGCTGGTTTTTATGACGCCAAGTCCAGCGAACCTAGCTATCCGGATGCATCCGCGAGCGAGACATCTTCCAGCCAGCCCAATTTGGTTTCGGACGCAATCAAGTTCGAACTGGACATTCAGCCGCTACTGACCGCCAAGGGCTGCAACTCGGGGGCGTGCCATGGAAAACAACGAGGGCAAAACGGTTTTGCGCTTTCACTTCTCGGATTCGATGCCGACATGGATTATCGAGCCATCGTCGAAGAATCTCGAGGTCGTCGCATCTTTCCCAATTCACCCGAGGAAAGTCTGATTCTGCAAAAGGCGACCGGCATTCTGCCTCACGGTGGTGGAGTTCGCATCGAACCAGGCGGACCTGAGTTTCAACTGGTCCTCGAGTGGATCAAGTCGGGCACCCATCGCACGGTGGCAAGCGATCCGGTGCTCGAAAGAATCGCAATTGCACCAGAGCCACAATCGATGATGCCCGACCAGCAGCAGCAACTGACGGTTACGGCGACCTACTCCAACGGAAAGTCGCGGACGGTGACCCAGCAGTGTGCGTTCCTATCCAATGAACCCGCGATTCTCAATGTCAGTCCCAGCGGCATGGTGAAGGCTGGTCAATTGCCGGGCGAAGCAACGATCATGGCGCGTTACATGGGGCACATTGCGACGTGGAGCTCAGCCATTCCGCAGCCGGACCCGGTGAGCGACGAGCATTATGAGCGGTTTTTCAGTGGTAACTTCATCGATCGATTGGTCGCACATCGCTGGAAAGCGTTGAGCCTAGCTCCGTCGCAGGCCTGCGCCGACGAGAAATTTCTAAGGCGTGTTTACTTGGATCTGATCGGGCGAGTGCCCAGTGTCGAGGAAGCTCGTGTCTATCTCAATTCAACTGAACCGGACAAGCGAGAACGTCTGGTTGACCAATTGCTGGATCGCCCCGAGTACGCCGACTTTTGGGCCAACAAGTGGGCTGACTTGCTGCGTCCCAACCCGTACCGAGTAGGGATTAAGGCCACGCGGAGCTTGGATGCGTGGTTGCGAGAATCCTTTCAGAAAAACGTATCCTACGACCAATTCGTTCGAGAGCTGCTAACCGCTCAGGGCAGCACATGGCAAAACGGGGCCGTGACGCTGTTTCGCGATCGCCGTGAGCCGCCAGAGATCGTCAGCATGGCGAGCCAGTTGTTTATGGGCGTTCGATTGGATTGCGCCAAATGCCACCAACATCCTTTCGAAGTCTACGGCCAAGCGGATTTTTATGGTCTGGCCGCATTCTTTGGTCGCGTCGGTTACAAGGGTATCGGCCTTTCGACACCCATCTCCGGCGGCGAAGAGATCGTCTTTGTTGCCCAGAACGGCGAGGTGCGACATCCGGTGACGGGCGAAGTCTTGCCGCCCAAACCACTCAAGACCGATGCGAACCAGATTCCGGCGGAGCAGGATCCTCGCGAGGCCTTGGTCGATTGGATGGTAGCTCCTGAGAATCCCTATTTTTCCCAAGTTGCCGTCAATCGTTTTTGGGCGGACCTTTTTGGAATTGGCCTGGTCGACCCGGTCGATGATCTGCGGGCTACGAACCCGCCTAGCAATGCCGGGCTCCTGGATGAATTGGCCAAGCATTTTCGAAGCGTAGGTTTCGATCCCAAGAAATTGCTCAAGACGATCGTACTCTCGCAAGTCTATGCCTTAGCGTCCCAACCCAATGCAACCAACTTTGCAGACAATCGGAATTACTCACGATTCTATCGGCAACGGTTGCGAGCTGAGATTCTAATGGATGCGGTACGCGACGTCACCGAAGTCGATCACCAGTTCAACGGTCAAGCCGAAGGAACTCGGGCCATGCAGCTTTGGACCAGTCGAGTTGAGTCTGAATTTCTGGATACCTTTGGTCGCCCCGATGCCAATCAAGATCCGCCTTGCGAGCGGACACGCGACTCGACGGTCACCCAGTCGCTCCACTTGATGAACTCCCCGACGATTCACGACAAGATCACCAGCCAGTCGGGCCGTTGCCATCGATTGGCCGAGAGCCAATTGGATGCCGGGGCGATCATCGATGAGCTCTATCTTGCTGCCTTCGCGCGTCTACCCACGGAAGCCGAGCGTGCATCGCTGGTGGCAGAGTTTGCGAAGCCGGAGGTGGATCGCAAGGCGATGATCGAAGATTTGTTATGGTCACTTTTGAATTCCCCTGAATTCAGTCACAAGGATTAAACCATGCATCGAAGACACTGGTTGAAATTGGGACTCGGCGGTATGGCTGGCTTGAGCATGCCCGAGTTGCTGAGGCTGCGGCAAGTTAGCGCTGCAACAAATCCTTCCGCGAAGAAGCCAAGCAGTTGCATCTTGATCTGGATGGACGGCGGACCGACTCACCTAGAGACATTCGATCTCAAGCCAGAAGCCCCAGCCGAGATTCGTGGAGAATTTCGGCCTATCGAAACCAACGTTTCCGGGATTCAAATCTGCGAGTATATGCCGAAGTTGGCCAGCATCGCGCACAAGTACGCGCTGGTGCGATCCGTATGCCACAATCAAGGAAATCACGGAGCGGGCAATCATTACATGATGACGGGCGCGCCTCCGCGCATTCCCGTGGGCTGCGGTTCCTACGTGAGCTTCCATCCGAGCATGGGCAGCGTGGCCGCCAAGGAGCGACAGGCTCCGCACGGATTGCCCGGTTACTTCTCAATGCCCAGCATGTCGCGGTCGGGAGGTCCGAATTTTCTAGGCGCGAAGTACGCCCCGTTCGTCGTTTCCAACGATCCCAATGCCAAGGACTTTCGCGTTCGCGACGTCGAGTTGCCCGGCAGCATCAGCGATTTGAGATTCCAGTCGCGACGCGATTTACGGCACTTGACCGATCGGATGCCGCGGTTTGACAATCCGGCAACCGCCGACCCCGTCAGCGCGCTGGATGAGTACTACGAGCAAAGTTATGAACTGATTACGACTCCAGCAGCCCAAAAAGCCTTCGACATCGCGTCAGAGCCTGATGCTGTTCGCGAAGCCTATGGCCGAAACGGTTTTGGCCAACGAGCGCTGCTCGCCCGAAGGTTGGTGGAAGCGGGTGTTCCGTTCATTACGATCACCGACGGTGGATGGGACCATCACGCCAATTTGTTTGATGCGCTTCGCAAGCGACTGCCGACATGGGATCAAACCGTTGCGACTTTGATCGACGACTTGGATTCACGCGGTCTATTGGAAACGACAATGGTGATCGCTTTGGGCGAGTTCGGCAGGACGCCCAAGATCAGCACGCTGGCTGGCCAAACAACCCCTGGTCGAGATCATTGGGCTAGCGCCATGTCCATCCTTTTCGCCGGTGGTGGAACGCCCGGCGGGCAAGTGGTTGGAGCCACGGACCGACATGGCCATTCAGCAGTCCAGCGCGTGCTGTCTCCAGAGAATTTTGTGTCCACCGTTTACTTGAAAATGGGAATCAATCCCGATCAATTCTATTACACACCTTCAGGACGACCGGCACATTTGGTTAGCAACCCAGAACCGATCTCCGAGTTGATGTAATTGGTCCTCGTAGGGTGGGACAAGGTCGCATCTCGCACAGCATGTCGCGCGCGTTTCGACACAGCAGCAATACTCGCGAACACAATGAAAGGTCGCGACCGCCGGCCCACCACGCGGGTGATCGTGTTGCTCACAGCGTGTTGCTCCCATTGCCAGTTCTCGCGGTGGGCCGGCGCGGGTTGGACCTCTGGCGACTCCAACTAATTCGATCATTGAAACATTCACTTATTGCGCCCCAACCCGGCTTGTCCCACCCTACGGCGTCCGTTCCGCTCCCATGATTCGAAGCGATCTTGTGAACAGGCTGTGAAGTATTCAAACGAATGATCCTGAAAGTCGCTACTCATTCGCTTGCAATGCATACGCCATACGTAGCCTTACATCGCACGGCCAATGCCCTCAATTGCGACGGCGGCAAGATTAACGGAATGTTCTTTCGACCGTGCCGCCTGAAGATTCGAAAGTCGCTGTCCAATGTGACGACTGCACAATCGCTCTCCAACTCCGACATTCTTACCAAACATGCATCAGCTAGCGACATCGGGACATTCGAATAGCGCCGTAGCAATCGACCGACGCCTTCATGCTCTCGTTGTAAGTCGAATGAGAGCTTGATCACCTTTCGATTGAGCAATTCCAATACGCTTTCGCGACCGTTTGCGTATATACGAGTTAAATGGCATGCTTCGGCCAACACGGCTTCACAAGTGGCCAAGGGTTGGTTGATAGTCGCCAGTTGGTCGACCGCCCACTGGTGAAAAGGGTCACGTTGGTTTAACCAGGCCAAGAGAGGCCCCGTGTCTAAGATATAGGGCGTGGTCACTCGCCAAGGCCTTCCATGTAATGGGGGTTTGTAGATAGATCCGCAGGCAGATCCAAGCAACCGATCAGATTTCCAGCTCGCTGCAACATCAAGCTCACCGATGTCTTTCCTGCTCGGTCGGCTTTCAAATACTGTTCCAAGGCCGTTCTTACAACTTCAGATTTCCCTTGGCCTTGTCGCTGAGCACTGCGTTCCAGCCGCGCATGAAGTTCGTCCGGCAATTTGAGCGAGATGGTTTTCATAATGGATACGTAGCGTATAAACTTAACGTCGGGTAATACATGATATGTTCAATTGTATTACCAATGGAACGCAAGTCAAATGATTCGGCGCGGCATTGGGGACAGAAGCAGATTTTAGGGAGGTGATCGATCGCCACTGCGCATTGCTAGGCCCCCGACCTTTCCTTTTGCGGACTCCTTCCTTTCACTACGATCACCGATGGCGGATGGGACCATCATGCCAATCGCGGAGCACGTTGGTTATGTTCGGCCCAGGAACGGTTTCAGACAGATCATTCGCCAGGCAGATCTTATCTTGCCCTCTCGCCTTGCGAGGTTGATGCAATGCTCACAACTTGTACTGAGGGACCTTCATCAGCTCTCCATCCTTGAGGGCAGATTGATGGGCGACGATGCCCGCCACGGTCATGTTGAGCGACTTGGCTACATCAATGCTGGGAACACGTTCTTCGAGGATGGACATAACGAATTCATGGCCCAATTGTCCATGGGAACCGCCGTGTCCACCAGCCTCGACGGATGGCGGCAGTGCCGGTTTGGTGAGATCGGGTAACGACGTGGCAAGCCCATCGTATTGCGTCCCAACCATCGACCCCTTCTGGCCTCGAGTTCGTCCAACCTCTCCTCCAAATCCCGGGTTGTCCCAGCTTACTGCCATTCGGGCCATGCCGCCCTCGTTGGTTCGGAACATCGCGATTTCGGTTCCGAATGGGTTCTGATAAACGTTGTTTTGCGGGTTCAGGTGCTCAAGAATGCTCGGCATCCCCATACATGAAACTTCGATGAAGCTTCCGTCCGTCACGCCGATATAGTAGGCGTTCGAGTGCGTTGGATACCACTGGGGAGGAAGCCCAACACGCCACTTTTTATACGAGTCGATCGAAGTGACCGAATAGTGGAAGTACTCTCCCTCCGAATACAGTAGCTTTCCGAATCCACCGGCTCGATACACTTGCCGCATAGCGTACAAGTCGTCATGGTAGCAGGACGTTTCGAACATCATGTAGTTCAACCCCGAGACTTTGACTGCGGCAAGAAGCCGGTCGGCGTCTTCTAACGATCCAAAGACCGCCGGAACAGCCACGGCTACATGTTTACCGTGTTTAAGCACTTCCATCGCATGGCGGCAGTGGCTTGGAGCATCGGTGGCAAGAAAAATCGCTTCAATGGATTCATCCTTGACCATCTCTTCGAGCGACGGATATGTTTTCGAGCATCGGCAGACCTTCGCAAGCTCGCTGCACCGGTCGGGGAACAAATCACTGACAGCTACAACGTCAACGTTTGGATGGTTCTGCAGAGAGAACTGAGCCCCGAATTTGCAGACTCCGTATCCCACAATTCCCATCCGAATCGTGCGATCCGAGATTGGCTCCCATTGCTTTTCCGTCGCTGGCGCGGTTCCCCTGTCCTCGAATCCCTGAATCTTAGGCTCATCATCGGATGCGTGGACCTTCGAAACCAGTCCGAGCGCCGCTGCGCTGAGGCCAGTTCCAAGTAGGAAGGTGCGACGGTTGTTCGTGTTCGACATGACGGAAACTCCTAGCCTGAAAGCCAAAGAACTGGATTGGTCAGTCCATTTTACCAACTCTTGAACTTTAGGGGGTGGCCTGCACCTAGGGCCAGCGGCAACTCAATAGAATGTTGAATCCGGAGTGTATGCGCCCTGCCGCTATAGCTTTTCTTGACCATGCCGCCCGGCCTGCCAGTGATAATCGCCGTTCGCGATCTGATCCAATCAGAGAGTCAGCACTTCCGACGACGGAACAACAACATGGATCCAATCGCAAGCAGACTTAGCGAGGATGGCTCAGGTACCGAACCCACCGAGATGCCCGAACCCGAATCATTGTAGGCGTAGTCGACGATACGACGCGAAGGGTGGTTCAAAAATGGACCAACGGCAATTCTCGCCCAACCATAGTTGATCGCATTGGAATTCGGATTAAAAAATCGAAACCCAATATAGTTCATCGAATTGAAAGTAAACGCCGCCGAACTAGCGACTTCAGGGCCGCCATTGCCATAGCTCGTTTCACTCGAATCCACAAACTCACCGGCGGATAAATTGTCTACCAGAAAATTTTCCAATCCATTGCTGCGAACAAAACCGTGCTGGGGATCTTCCGGACTAAAGAAATTCAAGCTAGTAGGGCTCCATGGATTGATGTGGTAACCCGCGAATTCAGTTGTCGAGAATTGGCCGGTTACAACATTCAAGTAAACTCCGTCCGTAGTCAGCGGAATGGTGATATCGACAACCCCACTGTAGATGACGGCGGCACCCGCTTGGCGGTTGAAACCCACAGCGCCAAGCATCATGAGTCCGACAAGACCAAGGTGCCTCAAGGCACGGGCTGAAGTTAGAAATTTTGAATCCAATACTGGCTGTGTCATCGTTGTCTCTCTGGTTAAACGGGGCGTTGTATGCACAATCCTACATCTTGTGAAAGGAATGATTCCTTTCAAAGGACCTACATCGCCCGTAGAGTTTAGTCAACGCAAGGGTCGTGTCAAGAAAACTTCGCGGTTAGTTGTATTTTCTCCCGTCCGCAATCGTCACGGCACGAGAAGAACTGGCAAGTGAGCAAATCCACTGGCCGGGTAAACAGCCTTTGTTGGTGGGTGCTCGGGATCGAGTTGGATCGCGCTCGTGTTTTGCAAAAGTTCTTCCATACAAATTCGCATCTCGAGTCGCGCAAGCGGTGCTCCTGGGCAGACATGCAAGCCAGAACCATACAGGAGGTTCTTGCTCGGATCGCGGTCCAACTTGAAGCAGTCTGGCTGGTCGAAGACTCGGCCATCTCGATTTGCAGCGATCCAATTGATCGAAATCATCTGGCCTGCATCGATCGTTCGGCCGTTGATCTCAACAGGTTGGGTCGTGATTCGACGGTTTGCGACCAGCGGTCCATGGATTCGCAATATCTCGTGGATGGCTTTCGGCAAAAGCGAAAAATCCGCGCGCAACGTTGATTGCAGGTCAACGTGCTGCGCGAGGAATTGAACCAAGATGCCGACGGCTGCTGAGATCGTGCCGATCTCACCGACAGTCCAATTCCTCAGAATGCTGGCGATCTCCTCATGGCTCAAGGGCCGCCCCCAAACGCTATCGTGCATCAGCGACGCAGTGATATCGCTTTTCCGGTTGCCTCCAGCCTCAACGCGACTCTTCAGCAAGTCGTCGACCATGGCCTCGAATTCCCTGGCGATCTCCGCCATGGCCTTGCGATCCTGTTGAAGGGTTGCAGTACGATTTCTCAGCGTCCATTGGATCAGCGGTTCTTCCAATTCAGCAGCCCAACCGAGAAACTCGCACTGGGTACGCACGGCAAAGGGCATGGCAAAGTCGGACATGAACTCGATATGACCCTTCCTGAGCGAGTCTTGCACCAACGTGTTCACAATACCAAGACATCCAGGCTCGAAAGCAGCCATGATCTCGTCGGTAAAATATTTTTCGACGATTGTGCGATAGACCGTGTGCTCGGGAGGGTCCATACCGCTGGGTACGGAAAGGTGGTTTGATACAAGGCTACTGAATAGCGTTGGATCGTGAAGGACTTGCATGACACTCTCGTGCCGAAACACCGACCACCCCATCTTTTCGCTATAAGCGACGGGGCAATGCTCGCGCATGGTATCGTAAGCATCGACCTGGTCTCGAAGAACATCCGCAGATCGAGGATCCCAATCGGGCTTAGGTTTTTCGCTCATCGTTTAGATTCTTCTAACATCATTCGGATCACGAGCCCGAAGCAATCTTCGCAAATTCGTCTGCATTGAACACTTGCATCGACTTGGTGCGGACGTTGCCTTGTTGTCCCAAACGAAGAAGCAACTGTGCGGCAACCGTCTCGTTGGGAGCTTCGAAGACGAAGCAGCCATCCGCTTCACCGACTGCCCAGTATTGAAACAGAACCTTGCCGCCCGCCTTTTCCACAAGGCCTTTGAATTCCTCGGCTCTCCGCGGTGAGTGTTTAAGGTCTTGGATGCCTTGGGCGGTAAAACTCAATGTGCTCATGTAGCGAACCATAATCATTTGCTCCTATTCAGTTTAGGGGATACTCAAAGAACGCGGAACCGTCTCCTGGGTCGCGCGAACCATTGACCTAGAGTCAAACATACACGTAATGGTACACAAAAACTTCCGCAAAGGTTACCGCTAAATCGAACATCAGTACAGCCTGTCATTGTCACGACTGCGATGGGCAAGGAATGTCAATCGGGCAAATGGCTTCGGGAAGGCTATCGATGTCACGGACCACGTAGACGCCAAGTACTTTGGGGTGGCACATGGTCGCGGGGGAACCCGTATTTCTGAGGTGGCACGCAGACCGTCGGAATGATGTTAGAATTCAGTCTGAATACAACGAGCGGGATTTCACCAGCAGACCCGCTCGCGTCAATCTATTGGTACGACCGCACGGTCGTATATCGCATGGTTTCAACTGAAATTCACCACAGTCGACGACTTTCAGAAGGAGGAAGCGAACTGGCATGTCAGACAAATTTATCAGTCGCCGGTCGGCCCTTCAAAATCTCTATGCCACCGCTGGCTCGTTAGCCGTACCCGGCTTGATCGGCAAAGGCATGGCCAAGCCCGCGTGCGCCGCAGGTAGCAAGCTGATCGCCGACGAGAACGCAAAGCTTGGAACGCGAGATTGGATGCTGAGCAATACGCGGATCGATCCTGCCACCAAGTATCGCTGCCCATGGGTCGAAGGGTATGCATCTCACACCAGTATTCAATCCGGCCAGCAGCTCCGGTTGATGGTTAGTGCTCGCCCTGCGGCTCAAGTAGAAATTGACATCTATCGCCTGGGCTATTACGGAGGCGAGGGTGGCCGGCATCTGACGAGTTTGGGAGCCTACGGTTGCAAGCCTCAATCGATGCCGGAACCAAGCCAGCGCAGATTGATGAATTGTCAGTGGGACACGACCGCAGAACTTCAGATCGCGGAAGACTGGCCGAGCGGCATTTACGTTGCCAAGCTGACCGAGCTAACAGAAAAGCTTCAGAGCTATATCATTTTCGTCGTCAAAGACGCTAGGCAAGCGGACTTGGTCTATCAATGCAGTGATCACACGTGGCAAGCCTACAATCGCTGGCCCAGTCAATTCTCGTTGTACGACGACGGCAAGAACGAGTGGCATTGGGGAGGTGCATCGCAGGTCAGCTTCAATCGTCCCTATGGCAAATACTGTCAAATTCTCGACGCACCCCTGTCGATCGGTTCGGGCGAGTTTTTTCTGTGGGAGTTTCCGTTTGTTTTTTGGCTTGAAAAGGAAGGCTATGATGTTACCTACCTTTCCAACACGGATACGCATGCAGATCCTTTGGCGGCTCGTCGCGGTAAGGGATTTCTGAGCGTCGGACACGATGAATATTGGACGATCGAGATGTTCAATCAGATTCAATCGGCCGTAGCCTCAGGAATCAACGTCGGGTTCTTTAGCGGCAATGCTGTCTGTGGAAAAATCTTGTGGGACGGCCAGACCAGATCGATGCGCCGCGTCGGCGTCTTTGGGCCACCCGGTGGTACTCGGGAGTTCGAATCAATGCAGACCCTGGCGCATGAACGCCCTTATGCAAACGAACTAGTCGGAGCGCATAGCACCGGTCCAGTTACCGGCGGGGCTGACTGGATATGCACCCGTCCCGAGCATTGGATTTACGCGAACACCGGCATGAAACTGGGTGATCGCATTCCGGGTTTGATCGGTTGGGAATATCACGGTGACCCTGCCGACAAAGCTGGACTCCAGATCGTGGCGACTGGTGAGACTCAATCGGCCCCCAATACGCCCAACGGAGGCATCTATACGGCCACAATTTATCCCGGTCCGAAAGGCAATTTTGTATTCAACGCCGCTACGTGTTGGTGGGCCGATGGTCTCAGTTCTCCGCCAGGATATCAAAGCCCAAGCGTTTATACTTCCCCCCAAGGCCAAGACCGCCGCGTTGAACAAATTACGCGCAATATCCTCAATCGAATGCTTGAACAGTAAAGTCGAAATCAATTCTTGCACCGAGGCCGAGCCATGCCACGATTTCTTTTCGTCTTTATTTTGAGTGCAAAAGAACTGGCCGCAGCGAGTTGGCGCTCGGTCATCCGCGTCAAACATTCCGTACGTTGTATCGGCGAAGCTTCCCTCCTTTCGTGATTTTCGTGACGTTCGTGGCTATAATTCGAGCCATGAAGCCTTCGGGCACGTTAAGCTGAACGGCAGCACGCGTAGGCGTACGATGTCACCCGAGTTGTGGTCGCAGTCGGTCGTTTGTGGGCTTCATTGCAACCCGCCCGCCCAGTGCGATGCCTTCCGAAGAAGAAAGAATGTTGTGAATCGGCGATTCAGTCCAAAAAAGAGACCTGACCCCTTTTTCGCGGTAGTGTGCGCAGTTTTGCTGTGCGGCGGGCTGGCGGCGGATGAGGGTCCTGCGGCTAAGCGAGCGATGCCTGCCGGAGGCCAAGTCGGGCTGACGCATGAAGTCGAGATTGCTGGAAAGTTCCCGGATTGGCCCGTCCAGGTTTGGTCCGAATCTAAAGACTTGACGATTGAGGCTGCCGAGAAGTCTGGAAACCTGCGAATCAGCGTGTTACCCGATGCGACTCCGGGGGTTCGATACTATCGGCTCTTCAATGACAAGGGTGCAACGGGCTTGATTCCATTTATTGTCGATCGATGTCCTGATCAATTGGAAACCGAACCGAACGACCACCACAATCGAGCGCAGAGAGTTGAGGGGTTGCCGGTTGCCGTTCACGGACACCTGGCCAAGAGCGGCGATGTCGATACTTTTTCTGTCGAATTGCAAAGCGGTCAGACGCTAGTTGCATCCATCGACGCTCAGCGCTTCCTTCGTTCTCCCATGGATGTGGACCTTCAATTGTTGACGCCTCAAGGAATCGTCTTGACACAGCAGTTCGACCATCACGGTTTAGATCCCGAGCTTGTGTTTACTGCTCGGGAGGATGGGACCTATCTGGTTCGCGTCCTGGCCTTTCCAGAAACTCCCGACAGTTCAATCGCCTATGCGGGCGGCGAAAATTTTTCCTATCGGCTCATGATGACCACGGGTGCCTATCTGCAACACGCCGTTCCTTCAGCCCTGTCCAGCAAAGGCGAGAACCGCTTGACACTCGCAGGTATCAACTTCGACAGGCAAGAATGCGTGCTGCCGGCGGCACGCGGTGAATTGCACCGCCAGAGTTTTTGGCTGGAGCCTGCTGGAATGCAAGGCTTTGTAGAACTGCCGATCACATCGGATGAAATTATCGTTGAATCCGGATCCAGCGATGATACGAAACCAATGCCGATCGCCGTACCATCGATCACTACCGGAGCGATCAATCATGCGCGAGAACACGATCGCTATACCTTTTCAAGTGGAGCCAACCAGCGTTGGAAAGTAACTGTCGATGCTCGTTCAATTGGATCGCAACTTGACTGCGTGCTTGAAATATCGGGTGCCGAGGGCAAGCAGCTTGCATCCAACGACGACACGCCGACCAGCCGTGATTCGGAACTTTCGTTCGTTGCGCCCGCCGATGGCCAGTACACAATTACCGTTCGAGACATGCACCAAGGTGGAGGTCCAACGTATTGGTATCGTTTGAGAGTTCAGCCCGAGTTGCCATCGTATCGCCTGACCACTCCCACCGATCAGATCACTGGGAAAATCAACACGCCTATCGAAATCGTCGTCGATATTCAACGCGCTCTCGAATTCAGCCATGACATCGCCGTCGATCTCGAGGCCGCATCCGCTCAGTCGATCCATGCGCAGGCGGTCTCGAAAATCGGTGATGAAACTGGCAAGAGCGTAAAACTGACGCTGCAGACCGAGCGGGCTTTCTCAGGGCCGATTCGCATTGTCGGCCGCAGCCAAGGCTCGGAACATCCAGAGTTCGCTAAACCGGACAAAGCACCCATGGAATGGCTTTGGCTGACAATCGTCGAATAATTGGATTGGTGTGGCCAAAGATTTGTCCCGCAATAGAGCAGGCGGTTCGCCGCCGCGTGTCAGATTCCCGTTGATGTGAAAACCGGCGATTCATGGTCGGACGAATCCCAATGGATGTCGCCTTTGACCCAGCGGCGGTAACTGACCGTGTATGCATGGCCGGCGCTATCCTTGAGGTCGATGCGTTGAGATATCCATCCGCCTTGATTGGCCGATGAAGCCTCGGCGGGTTGCAATACGAGTTCCAATCGTTTGAAACGGTGGCGACCGCTGATTCGATACTCGCCCTCCAATCGCTCGACGGTCACCGGTAAGTATCTTGGCAATCCGCAGTTGGAGTTTTTGATAAAGGCAGGAAAGGCGAGATCGCGTTGGGCAAACCACATTGGAAAAAGCCAAGCTAGAACTGGCCCAACAATCATGTGTTGGTAGTAGTTCAATCGGCGATAGACCCACAAAAATACGACCATCGAAATCGATAGGATGATCAAATTCAGGGCTGCCGCCAGCCAAGGGCTGTAACAATAGATAGCCATCAACCCGCTGCAGATCGTTTTATTGCCAAGTTCGACCACCGCGTCGATGGTTGGAATGGGAATGAGCCAGACGAGAAATTCGAAAAACAATTTAACGCAGTTGATTACGAACACATTGAGTGCCGCAAAACCGGCCATCACCAAATTGATTGAAATCGTTCCAGCTCCAGCCGATAACATCAGCGGCGTTGAGGGATCATCAGGAGAAATCGGCTCCGCCGAACCTTGGCTGCCCAGAAGCCGCACGCCGATCAAGATAATGATGGCTGAGTAAGCTTCCAATTTGTCAGCCGCCAAGCCAATCGGCTTACTCACTTTGGTCAGTCGCGGCAGGCTGGTAAACAGCGCGAGCGTTGCCATGGTCCAAAACAACCAAGGATTGTCCAGCGAACTGCCTGGATGAAAGAGCGCGCTGCGTTCCTGCAGCCAATCGGGTCCATAGGTTGCCGTTCCCGAAAGTACAGCCAGACCGAAAAACGGCGACAGCGCGATGGGTGCGAGCGGCCCGAGCCACTCCGCAGCGCTCAGAGGCAACGGGCTTGCCGGTCCATTGCCCTGAGAGGCTGGATCCAATGCAGGGGACAACTGTTGTGCAAGGTCGAGGTCAAACATCGGAATCGATCAAGTTGTTCGTAACAGCCGTATTTTTATTGTGGCACAGGCTTCCAGCCTGTGCCACCCGGACTTAGACCGCTCGCAGTTCGAAAAATGTATTGAAAATTGCGTCGTCGATCGCGTTCAATTTTGTCTGCAAATCGTCGCCGAACTCGTGCAGCCCTTGTCGAATAATACTCTCGACATCCGCGTACGCCAATGTCGCTCGCAATTGTCCGAGCCGCTGCTCCGCCGTGTTGCGAAACATGTTGTCCGGTGATCCGGTGATTTCATGCAGTGACCGGTTGGCTCCGTCCAGGCAGAATCGGACGGCACGCGGGAAGTCGCGGTCGAGAATTAAAAATTCGACGATGCGGTGAATCGTGATGGCGTGGTAGCGTTTGCGAAACATCTCGAAACCGCTGACCGATCGCAAGACAGCCGACCACTGCAAGTCGTCGATCGTCGTACCCACGTCTTCAATTTTCGGCAAAAGTGTAAAATACTTCACGTCCAAGATGCGGCTTGTTTTGTCGGCTCGCTCGATCAGGCGACCTAAATTCGCAAATTGCCAGCCAGCCCCGCGCGACATGGTTGCATCCAAAATGCCGTTGAACAGATGGCTTTGCATTCGAATGCGCTGGAAGAAGTCGAACTGTGTTTCCAACGACATCGCATGATGCCCAGGCTCGCGAAGCCAGTGATAGAATTCGTTGATCTGCTCCCAGGCTTCCGACGATATGGCTTCGCGGATGGTTCGCGCGTTCTCTCTAGCGAGTGTCAAGCACGAACTGATCGAGTTGGCATATTCCGTGTCAAAGGTCAGAAAATGGATGACATTCTCGGCAGTCGCAGCCGCGTATCGTTCCCCGAATTCGACTTGATCGCCCGTCGCGTGAACCAGTGGCTCCCATTGCTGCGACGCCGTGGAAGGTTGATCCAAAATAAAGTTCAGCGTAACTTCGATATACCGAGCCAGATTCTCCGCCCGCTCCACGTACCGGGCCATCCAGTAAATCGAATTCGCAACCCGACTAAGCATGAGTTATAAGGTGTAAGGCGTGAGGAGTGAGGTATGAGACATGAGGAATGAGTTAGGAGGTATGACGAGTGAGGAGGGAGGTATGAGGAGTGATGGGCGAGTTGTGAGGGGTATGTCGAAATTATTCGAGGCTTGCATCGTACGATTCCGTAAATTTCTTGTTTCCATCGTCTCTAGCTCTCAACCCTCACAACTCAAACCTCATCGCTTAAAGCGCTGCATCGACTTCGGCGGCTTCTTCTTGTGTCCGGGCGACGACCCACGTATCCTTGCTGCCTCCGCCTTGGGATGAATTGACCACCAGCGAACCTTTGCGCAAGGCGACTCGCGTTAGTCCGCCGGGCAAGACCCAAATCCCGCCGCGTCCATACAGAATGTAAGGCCTCAAATCGACATGCCGACCTTCAAAGTGGTCGTCCACCAGCGTCGGCACTCGCGAAAGGCACAGCGTAGGCTGGGCAATATAGTTCCGAGGGTCTTTTTCAATCTTGTCCGCGAATTCGGCGCGCTCCTGGGCATTCGACGCCGGACCGATCAGCATCCCATAGCCGCCAGCCTCATTGGCTGCTTTGACAACCAATACTTCCAAATGCGCCAAAACGTATTTACGATCTTCCTCGCGAGCGCACAAATAGGTTGGCACATTCGGCAGAATCGGTTCGTCATTCAAATAGTATCGAATCATTTCTGGAACGAACGCATAAATCACTTTGTCGTCGGCTACTCCGGTGCCTGGAGCATTGGCCAGCGCGACCCGGCCACGGCGATAGACGTCGAACAACCCCGGTACACCGAGCATCGAATCGCTGCGGAATGCTGACGGATCGAGGAAGTCATCATCGACTCGGCGATAAATCACGTCGACTCGGCGGAAGCCATCGGTGGTTCGCATGTACACGAAACCATCGCGGACGACTAAATCGCGGCCTTCCACAAGCTCAATGCCCATTTGCTGGGCTAGAAAAGAGTGCTCATAGTACGCCGAGTTGTAAATTCCTGGCGAAAGTACGACAACGGTGGGTTCGCTGATATGGTCCGGAGCCAGTCCCGCCAGGGTCGTGTACAAATGACTCGTATAATCCGTGACCGGACGCACCTTCGAGGCCGCGAAAACCTGCGGAAAGGTTCGTTTCATGATCATGCGGTTCTGAAGAACGTAGGAAACGCCCGACGGGCAACGCAGGTTGTCTTCGAGCACATAGATCGCACCGTCGCTGTGTCGAATCAAATCGGTGCCCGTGACGTGACACCAAATATCGCCCGGCGGGTGAAGGCCAACGCATTGGTGTCGGAACGACTTGGCCTGTAGCACTAGATCGCGAGGGATTTTCCCTTCGTTGATGATGTCCTGCTTGTGGTAGCAATCGTGGATGAACGCATTCAACGCTTGGATGCGTTGTTTAAGGCCCGCTTCGATGTGCCCCCACTCGTATGCTTCGACGATTCGGGGAACGAGATCGAAAGGAAATATTTTCTCGGTACCTTCGGCTGCTCCGTAAACCGTGAAGGTGATACCCATTTGCATCAAGGCTCGATCGATGGCTTGTTGGCGTTTCTTGATGTCGTCGATCGACATGCTGGACAGTTGTTCGACAAGCTGCCGGGCACCAGCCCGCGGCCGCCCTTGCTCGTCGAACAGCTCGTCGTGAATCGATTCCGTGTTGTAGTTAGCGAACGCCATCGGCCATATCCGTGCAGAAATTGAAACGTGCCAATGTTGTCGCTTTCAGCCTGATTGTCAATTGGAGGAGAATTGAAGTCTGAAGGTTTCAGTCGAGATCAAGATGAGCAATGCTCGCAAGGCGATCCTTAAACTTCAAGCTCGGTCTGAACGTTCGCGCGCAGCGCCAGAATTCGGTTGATTGCGCTGAGCATGGCCAGGATTGTGGCTTCCACCGAGTCGGTCGAAACGCTGGTACCACGGTAACTAGCGCCCTCGTATTCGATTTCCAACTGGACTTCGCCCTGCGCATCGCGTCCGAGCGTTGCGGCTTGGAGTCGGAATTCTTTGCAAACCGCCTTAATCCCGGTGAGTTCCTCGACCGACAGAAAGGCTGCATCGATCGGACCATCGCCCTGCTCGACCTCCGTGGTGAACTGTTCGCCGTGACGCGATAAAGTCAAACGCACTCGAGGCGATCGGCCGCTGGCGTTGGAAATGTCATAGCTGACCAGCTTCCATTCATGATCGACTTTACCTTCGACGATCTCCTGTTGAATCAGCGCCGCAATGTCGCCGTCGTAGACCTCCTTCTTTTTATCGGCCAGCTCTTTGAACTTCTCGAAAACGCGCTGGAGTTGTTCAGCAGATAGGTTGCTGTAACCAAGCGATCTTGCTCGATCGGACAGCGCCGCTCGACCGCTGTGCTTGCCGAGCACCAAATCGGTCTTGGTGAAACCCACATCCTCGGGTCGCATAATTTCGTACGTGCTCGGATCCTTCAACATGCCGTCTTGATGGATACCCGATTCGTGGGCAAATGCGTTGCGGCCGACAACGGCCTTGTTGCGCTGGACTTCCAAACCGGTGATCTTGCTGAGCAGACGGCTGGTTGGAACCAATCGCTGCGTGTGAATACCGGTATCGCAGCCAAAAAAATCGACGCGCGTTTTGAATGCCATGACGATTTCTTCCAACGAGCAATTGCCGGCTCGTTCGCCGATGCCGTTGATCGTGCACTCGATTTGTCCGCAACCCGCGCGGACGGCTTCCAACGAATTGGCTACGGCCAATCCTAGATCGTCGTGGCAGTGCGTGCTCAGTACGGCGCGATCGATGTTCGGCACTCGTTGGACCAGCGCCGAGATGCGTTGATACATTTCACCGGGGGTCGTGTAGCCGACGGTGTCGGGAATGTTGATCGTGGTTGCGCCCGCAGCGATGGCGGCTTCAACCACGCGACACAAAAAATCGATTTCCGTGCGGGCCGCATCCTCCGGCGAGAACTCTACGTCGCTACAAAGGCCGGCAGCCAATTGCACACCTTCGACAGCTCGATGAATGATTTCTTCCTGAGTCATCTTGAGTTTGAACTCGCGGTGAATTGCGCTGGTGGCTAAAAAAACGTGAATGCGAGGGCTGCTGGCACCCTTGAGCGATTCCCACGCCCGCTCGATGTCCGCTGTATTGCATCGGGCAAGGCCACAAATGGTCGGACCGCGAACGACGTTGGCGATTTCGCGCACAGCTTCGAAGTCGCCGGGCGAGGCGATTGGGAAGCCCGCTTCAATGATGTCGACACCCAATTCCGCCAAGGCCGAGGCGACTTCGAGCTTCTCAGACAAATTCATGCTCGCCCCCGGCGATTGCTCGCCGTCGCGCAGCGTCGTATCAAAAATGCGGATGCGCCGCAGGTTGTTCTTAGATGACATCACCAAATTTCCATTTCCGTTCAGGACCCAATTTCAATTCAATTTTAATGCCAGAACGCATCTGCGACTACCACACCATTGGCTCCACCGAATTGATTGCAACCTGGATTGTGCATGAAGCCCTGTGAGGCTTGAGTTTGAAGGTTTATGACGCTTTCACGTTCGAAAGGAAGCGTTCGAAGATCTGGGCGAGCCGCGCTGGCCTGATGCGGACTGATGCTCATGCAACCGTTCACACGCTGGGAAACCAACGGAAACCCGACGCGTTAGCGAGGG
>WPCK01200813.1_pt1 | contig 18454 bp, 18 predicted proteins | sample 5399851 | NCBI WGS metagenome assembly WPCK01 (sample SAMN12869471, study PRJNA574797) | sludge metagenome | isolation source: wastewater treatment of pH11 | place: China:Beijing | collected 2019-05-20 | reverse complement strand
CCTTGAGGATCGATTTCCGATCGGACTGAAACGACACTTTAAGCAGCGCCGGATTCGTCGAGAGAAATAGAACGCCCATACTGGCCCCATCGCCGAAATACATGTCCGTGCCGAACAGAGCCATGTCTTTGATGAGTTGGTCGCCAAACATTTTGGAAACGGTAGTTGTTCGGGTTCCCAACATGCGTTCGAGTCGAGACGTGCCTCCGTAATCCATGCCTTGAGGCTCAATTGCGCTAGAAATTTCTTGGGCCAGTCGCGAACCGATCTCTTGGAACCAGATGTAATTGCTGAACGAACCGAATCGCAAATAGAAGCATTCCGTTGGGATTCTGGCGGCCAACGGTTCGATTTCGACCTCGGTTTCGACATGTGGAATTTGCGTCGTTTCCCAGGTCGGAGCGTCCGGCATTGGTTGCAGCGGCGAAGAGCTGGGGGGCATCCCCTGCAAGACTTGGGCGTATATTTCATTTTTGACCTTCTGCGGCGGCGCGATCAACTCGAGCGTCTCTTGTAAATTGAGTTTTTCGGCTGCGGGCTGGGCCGTCGGTTCATCCATGTTGACCGTAGGCAAACCGAAACGCGACCCGAGCATGGCAACCAGGTATTGGTGAATGCCCTTGGGAGAACCTTGTTGATGGACGAAACGAGCCGCTTGTTGTGTATAGGCTTGCCACCATTGGTTCAAGTACTTTCGGTGCAGGTCCGCAGAAAACTCATTAGAAGTAGGTAAATCCACTTTCTGATTCAAATCGCCTACCACTTGAATGGCCAATGGATCTCTGCCTCGAAACAGAGCGTCGATTTTGATGGCGACTGGAATTGATTTCTTTCCAGGCGGCCGGCGAATGACTTGGCGTAAGCGATCGATCAGGCCACCCGGGCGAACGCGCAGTGGTGGCGGGAGCGGCTCTTGAGGCAAATCGACGTCGACGTAATGCACGTTGATCGCTGGATAAAAAATTCGATCCGACCCTTCGCGGATCAGGACGCGTGGCTCATGCCCATCCCATTTTTCCGGAAGTGGAATTTCGATCGATACGACTCCGAAGGGTTCGCCTGCCACCGCGATTGGAGACGGATTGAGTGGCAGTCCGGGCTGTGCGTTTGTCACGCCTTGCCCGAACCACAAAAAACAGGCACACGTGACTAGCACGCCTAGGAGTCGTCGCGGGAATGGTCCGTGAATCGGCCGAAGGGTGGTTGCCATCGGTTCCACTAATCTCCTTAGGCGCGCGACGATCGGGTTGGCTGAGTCGATGGGATTGAATTGGGGATCGTTCGAACGAAACCGTGGCGAATTCCTGTGGCTCATGAGCCCTCCGGCGTTAGAAACGTGGCTGTCAATGCGATTGCGTTAGCGTCCTAACGGTGAAAAATTGCTTGGAGCGAGAGAGGCATCGCTTTCATCCAGGCCGGCTTGGTTTTCACCATTCCGATTGCAAAAGGGCTCATCATCTCGCTGGGTGGATTTGTCGAGGATTTGACGACTGACAAATTCCACATGGCCGTCATCAAACAGGATGTTCACGCCGCGACCGTCGTGCGAGCTGAGCCTCCTGACTCGCTGAGAGATGATCGGCGCGTCGGCGAGGATTGCAAAATACCGTCGCCCTTTATTCTGAGGAGCCTTCAATTTCCGTTGTTCGATAAAACCGAGGTTGTAAGCGTAGTCGCCACCCAGGGCTTGCTGAAGTCGAACAAGCTGTGCTTGCGGAATTTTGTGAAGTTGCTCGATGGTTGGGATGCTGGACAAGTTGATGGCGATCGATCGGTCTGAGGCGTTTGGCCTTGGGATGCTAATACATCGGAGTTGTCGAGGCGAACCGAGCAAGCCAACCTGATGCAGCCGCACCGCAAAAACGCCCGAGAAAGCTTCGGGACCATTTTCGGCCACGGCAGGAAACCGGTTCTGGGGACATAGTCCCGCAAATTCGATCAGAGCGCGACCATTTTGTCTGAGGTTTTCAGCGCATTGAATTCTGCGTGTCTCAAATCGAATGCTTACGATCGACGGCAAAAACAGGCAACAAAGGGCGACGAGACTTACGGTCAGCGCAATGGAATCCGCCCATCGATGCCTACTGGCCGGATTTTTCCAGAAGCCTTTGGGTGACGACAACCTCGGCCCCGACGACGACGAGTCTCCGGCAACGACTCGCTGAATGGTGGACTCGACCAAGCCGCTGGGCGGTTCAAAACATCCACCAGAGCCGCTCAGGTGGTTCAAGCTTGAACGCAAATGGCAAACGCGGGCAACCAACTCCGAATCGGACTTGAGTTTCTCACTGATCTGTCGACGGAGCGCCTCGTCGGCCTCGCCGAGAAGAAATGCAAAGATGTCTTCGTCGGAAAAGGACATTTGGGAGCCGGGATGAAAGGAACTAAGGTGCCGTACCCTTAAACAAACTAATGGTCCAACACGAACGACCGCTATTGGGGCGAATCATCAATTTCGCTTGCCTGTCCCAATGTACGTTGCCAAATGCCCGCTAGTTTGCGGACAGCCACATGAACTCGGCTTTTTACCGTTCCAATGGGAATATTGAGTTTCTTGGCGGCATCTTTGTACGCCATGCCTTGAAGATAGATCAAATCCAAGACGCTCTTGCCAGGTTCGCCCACTTCATCGAGCGCACTGCGCATTTGCTGGCACAATTCCGCTCGTTCGAGAATGTCGCCGTCATTGGCCCGGTGATCGGGCAAACGGCTAGCCGGGGTCAGTCCGCGTTCCGCGTCGCTCGGCGATGGTGCGTCTAAGCTATAGATCTGACGTCTTGAGTTGCTTCGTTGCAGATCGATGGCTTGGTGCGTCGCAATCCCGTACAACCAGGGGCGAAATCGCCTGGATAAATCGAACTGCGCTCCCTTTTGGTAGACGTTGATGAACGTCAATTGGAATGCGTCTTCGGCTAGGTCATCATTGCCCAAATATCGGCGCAAATAGTTGTAGAGTTCATATTGGTATCGGCGCATCAGCGTCTCGAAACAATCCATGTCGCCATCGTGAACGAACCGCCCCAAAAGGCTCTCATCAGAAATGGGGGCATGTTCTGCCGCTTCACTTGTCTTGCTGTCCGAAGAATGGGCCGCTGGGCTATTCCCAAGCAACTCATCCAATTCACTCAGTAGGGTTGGACGCATAGCTATTGGTCCTTAAATCTCATGCCAAACCACTAATTACCAAAGATCCATTATATCCGAATCAAGCCACTTTATACAACGTGAGGTGGCTGCGGCGACGAAGGTTCTTGAATGCTGGGAGGTCAGAAGCCGTTTACGGTCGCGGAAGAGGCTCCTTTGGCTCAGCCCTTCCTGCCTTCGGCCCGAAAACAAGAAAAAACCGCTTGCCGGGTGAGTTTTTGCCAGGAACGGCGTCTGCGCAGGTCTGAATTCTCAATGTCGGCTATCCCGCCTAAGGGCAAAATATCCCCATTTGCCGAGCCGCTTCCACCATGACGATGGCGGCGGCACAGGCTTGGTTGAGGCTTCGCACTGGTCCTGGCATCGGGATGTTGATCGTACGATCGGGGTTCGCCTCGAGCAGTGTATTGGGAAGGCCATTGGATTCGCGTCCGACGACCAATGTGCAACCGCGAACATATTCAGCTTGATAAAACGTCTTGCGGCCAAACTTGGTGACAAACCAAAATTCCGAATCGGGGAGTCGCACGATCAAATCGTCCCACGTCGGTACGCTCTCCCACGCCAGTTGATCCCAGTAATCCAGTCCGGCACGGCGGAGGTGCGACGAATCGAGCCGGAAGCCCGTGGGTTGAACGATCCAGAGCTTCGCCCCTAGCGCGACACACGTTCGCCCGATGTTGCCCGTGTTCTGGGGGATTTCAGGTTGATAAAGAACGACATGAAATGGAAACATGGACTCGACGCAGTGATTATTTGTTTAGATTCTTGACCATCGAGACCAACATTGCGTCGAACACGGGGCTAAGTTGATCGATATCGCGAGATTCGCCTTGAATTTGAATGAGATACGTTCCGTCCGGCACCGTGAATCCAAGCAATTGCGACACGATGATCAGATCCAGGTAGAAGAATCGCTGGATGACACCGTGCATCTGCCGATCGCCGATTTCTCGCGTCAAGGGTTCCGATTCGACTTGATCGTATTCGCGCGCCATGGCCGATTCCGCTTGGCTAACTGCCGCAATCGGAGACTGAGACGGTTCGAAACGGTTGATCGTCATAAAGGCCCCAGTTGGGCTTTCAAACGTTACGCTGCCCGAACCATCCCAGTCGTCGTCTTCCCAATCGTCATCATCGAACTGTTCATCCATCTGCCAGTTCTCAGGGTACAGTAACGAGATTCCGAAGCCTTTGTAGTGTGCCGGCATGAGAGGGATGAGGGATGAGGGATGAGGAGTGAGGAGTGAGGGGTGGGGCACTAATAACTTCAATTCAAGGTCTGACGCACAAAACTCGCCGCGCGAGAGTATTGAATCATGCGTGTTTCAAGCGAGGTTGCTATTATAGAGGATGTACGCGGTCAATTCTAATGTTATTGGCAAGCTGCTTTTTCGAAACGACTCTGGAAAATCCTTTTGCTCAGATTCCGTGATTTGTTCATGCTTAAACCTTCAAAAGCTCTTTCAGAACATTTCGGATTGAAGCTGACCCGAGCTTGGAAACAGTGGTTCGACGATGAGTCAGCCCGTTTGGCGTTGCAAGGTTGTTTTCGATTTCCGGTGAACTCGGCCGTGCTGTGTGAATCCCGTCCGGCTCCGATTTGGGCAGGTTTCATGCAACCCGATACGCTACCTCTGATCGGCAATGGTTACGGCGATTGGATCTGCGTGCGGGTGACCAAAGACGACGAGCTTGGCGAGCTGATTCATTGGTATCACGGCGGAGGCGACTGGGTTCCCGTAGGCTACTCGATCCACGAAGCGATTTTGCATGACTGGATCGACCGATTTCGCCCTGCACAGAAGCAAATGCTGCGCGGAGCGGCCGAATCGATCGAAGTGAACATATCGACTGAAGCTGCGGATGCCTCCGAAGAAGCCTGTGGCTTGATGGAATGGCTACAAGCGGGGCTCACGAAATCCCATCGTGGAATCGAAGTGGCCAATCTGCTCGACCTCGCCCGCCGGGGCGGCTACGCAGAAGCTCTCGAACAGCTTGTGAAAATCGGCATTTCGTCTTCCGCGTCGGCTTGCGACTACCTTGAATTGCTGATCCGTCGGGCGCTGCCCGACGAGAACCAATCGCTGGATGAACTGCCCGCTGACCAGTGGAAGCGGATCGAGCCGCTGTGTGCGTCGGTCATTCGTCATCGTTGCGATTTGGGGTGGGCTTACGCGTTAGCTGGTCGAGCCATGCAGGTTCGCGGGAAACAAAATTTGGCGCTAAAAACCTATTTTAGAGGGCGGTTGGCTTCCGCGTTTTCCGACCAGTCGGTGCGTTTGCGGATCCACCGATTCGACGAGAGATTTGGAAAATACGGTCTCGCTCAACTTGCTGGTCAGCGTGCCAATTTAACTGCCTCGATGCTGGAAGACGAGTATCTCCAAGTGGTCATTTCCAGCACACGCGAGAACGTCCAGACCAATGTCGAGCGTTTCTGGCAACGACAAGCGTCCGGAGCCGTTGACAAGGGAAAATTTGCCAAAGCTTACAATTTCACGTTCCGATCCGGTTGGGACTTGGGAGCCGCTCGGCTGGTTCATTTCCGTAGCTTGCTCGATATGCTGGCCGATTCAGCTAGCCGGGCGGGTTGGGCCGCCCGCGCCCAGGTTGCACAAGCTCACTTGCGATGCTTGTAGGCTATTCTCGACAATTGGAACAATTCGGCTCATAATTAAACTGCGTGACAAAGAACTGTTTTTGGTCGCTCTTTTTGTGGACGCTACACGGCATGATGGGTCAAAATAGAAGTTTGGTTTGCATTAACAAATTGACGGGGGACGCCCAGATAGCTTGGGCCGGGATGTTCCTATGTTGCCTTTTGGTGGGTTGCAGTGGCGACGAAACGCCCACGGCGGCAGCGCCGAACCCTCCGCAGCAACAGCAACAGGAGCCGCCGTCACGAATTCCACCCGCTCAAACAGCCCAACCTGCATCGGAGCAAGCTGATGCAAGCGCTGAGGAAGCACCGGTGGAAACATACGTGGAAGAGGAAACCGAGAGTGCCACGGGCGGCGGAGTTCCCGGAACTGGTAAGTCACTCTTTGGTTCGCGATCGGATCAAGGATCATCGCCTAGTTTGCCTTCCGGTCCAAAAGGTCTGTCAGCGCCTGGCGGAGGAGGCGGCGGAAAATTTGGCGGGTTCAGCGGCTTCCAATCGGGAGATTCGCAGCCTGCCGGTTTACAGCCGGGATCGGTCATTGCGGACTTCGCACAAGTCGCTCAGTTCGTTCAACAGAACTGCGTTTCATGCCACTCCGGCAACAAACCCAAGGGCGAAGTCCGCTTGGACCAACTCGGAGAAGAAATCGCTTCGCAGTCGGACCTTTGGAGCAGCATTATGACCGTGTTGGACGACGGAACGATGCCTCCCGCCGCCGCGCTGCTACAACCCGATCCAACAAAGACAATGCAAGTCGTCGAGTTCATACGGCAGAACTTGGGTGAGGTCGGCGAAAAGTCGTACATGGAACTTGCCAAGTCCGCCTACAAAAAAGGCGAGAATGATCGAGCGATCAAACTTTTCTATGCACATGCGCTCACCGTCGATGACAACGAAGCGGCTGAGGTGCTCGATAACATTCGGCTCTATCGGCCCAATGTGGTCAAACCTGAGGATCTCAAAGCCAGCAACAATTTTGCGACAACGATCAAACCCCACCTTACGACGAGCCTGAATTTCGCAGTCGGTGTCGTGCTGGATGCAGGTGAGAAAGTCACGGACGTCAAACCAATCGGTGTGTGGCAGCGAAGCGGAGGCGCGGGTGGCTATGGTGGCGCCGCCGATGACAATTCCAAGCTCGAAGCATTTGAAGACTTGACAGGCGATTTTGGCAAAGCTCTTGTCGATGCGGTGAAGAGCCGGAGACATGATGGCAAGTTCGGAACTCTGTTCGCCGACCTTGAACCGCCTGTCGATGCTGCGGTTGCTGAAGAGGAAGGCGTTGCTGGAGCAGAAGGTCTCGGAGGTCAATTCCGGGGTGGCGGCGCGTTCATTCCACCTGGTGGAAAGGGTGGTGGAGCGGATGCCGGAAACCTGCTTGGCAAGACCGCCAAGGATAAGTCGCTTGCGCATGGGTTCACTTATCTAGGCACGGGGACTGCCAACGAACTGCTCAAGAAAGCAGTCGAGATTGGAGTCGATGGTTTGTTCATTTTCGATGTCAAGGCCGAACTCAACCGTAGAACGAGCGTCGTGACCAATGACACACGACTGAGATTTATGTTGCCGAGCGGTCGCGTCGTGGCCGGAACCTCAAGTTCGTTAAAGAATATCGACTTCGAGAAAGCCAAGATGGACAACAAGGAAAGCCCCGAGCTCGAAGAACAAATGGACAAGATGTTTCAACGATTGGATGATATTCTAGCCTTGGTGTCGGTCCCAAAAATGTCCGAGTCTGCGGCGATCAAACACATTCATGGGCAATTGCATTCCGGGGCCGATGTCTTGCAAGTCATGGCAGAGGCTCGGCTGTTTCACTCCAAAGGCATCATCGACTCCGAACGACTTCAAACAATCTATCAGATCGCGCTGGAAGGCAACGAAGGCATTTCTCTAGCGACCGGTTCAGCCGATGATCGCAAACTTGTCCTCGAATTGACGATGCCTGACCTAAAACAAACGACTAAGGCTCTATGACAATCAACCAAACGCAATTGGGACGTTGGGTCGACATTAAGTTCGACTGCATTCCGCTCCGCACGATGCGTGAAATCACAATCCCCGACGACGCTTCGCCCAGACTGGTTGAGAAACTTCAACGGGTTCGAAAAGCCATGGAAACTCATGGTACGTTCAACAGCTATTATCTTCATAACGCGCGCTGCACCTACTATTTGACGAATGATCCCAAGATTGGCATGTGCCAGTTTGAATTTGAAGGTGTCGTGTTGACCGATCCAGGCGACATGCAGGCTCGAGGTTGCGAGTTGCGAATTGAACTTGCTGGTGAAACCTGCAATTGGCTCAATCAGGGTGTCGTGCATTGGTTAGCCGAGTCGGTTCAGCGGGCAGTGCTCGTCGAGTTCAATCGCTATATCCAAGTCGGCGATTTATCGAAGACAGTGGCGCGCTTGGAGGCGCTGCAAAGACAAGCGGATCTAGCGGGTGGCTTTGTCGGAATGCATTTGTAAGGCGTTGGCCTTTACGTATGCAGCGTAAAGCGAATTTTTGGTCGCAGATTCAAGCACGCCGTAAGCGTTGGATTGAGGGACAATCAGGCATTCGTCCACGAAGTCTAATCGAGGTCTAGATTTTTTTGGTTCTTAGTCACGGGGTTCGGGTTCAATCCCTGGCTCTACACCCTTCGCTGTGTTGGGATATTTTTCCATGCCTCCACTTGATCGATGTCACGTAATCGATATGTCGATGTTGTTGCCTGGACCTTTGGCAACTCAGATCTTGCGAGACCTCGGAGCCCGGGTCACGAAAGTCGAGCCTCCGTTTCCAGGAGACTACGCTGCCTGGATTCCTCCGATGGTCGGTCCTGTTTCGGCTAGTTACTGTGCGATCAATCGCGGCAAGGAAGTCGTATCGATCAACTTGAAAGATCCGGCAGGACTCGAAGAATTTGAACAGCTTGTTCAAACTGCGGATGTTGTCGTTGAAGGTTTCCGACCGGGCGTTCTTGCGAAACTCGGTCTGGACTACACAAGACTCTCTGAACTCAATCCTGGCGTCATTCTTTGCAGCGTTTCCGGCTTTGGCCAGTCGGGACCTTACAGTCAGCGCGCCGGACACGATTTGGGGTATCAAGCGATAGCCGGAGTATTGTCGATTTCGGGCGGAGACGCACCGACAAATCCGCCGCTGCAAGTGGCCGATACGGCGGCAGGTTCCTATGCTGCGGCCATGCTCGTCTTGGCTGCGCTCCTCGAGCGAACCCACACCGGTCGCGGTCGTCATATCGACGTCAGTATGTCCGAACAACTTCTGCCGTTGATGACCGCTTCCTTTGCCGTTGCACAAGTCCAAGGTCATGAGCCTAAACGAGATGGCGAACTGCTCAGCGGCGGAGCTGCCTGCTATCGAATCTACCAAACGAGCGATGGACATCACGTAACCATCGGTGCAATTGAACCGAAGTTCTGGCAAGTTGTAGTCGAACGTCTAGGCGCACCAGAACTTGCAAGCGCACCATTTCACGGTGGGCCGGGTTCCGACGCCGTCACTGAGCGCCTCAAAACAATCTTTGTCGCTAAGACTCGCTCGGAATGGCTCAAGATTTTTGGCGATAGCCAAGCCTGTTTTGAACCGGTGTTGTCGATCGCCGAGGCGCTCGATCATCCGCATTGGAAAGCCAGAGGCAGTTTTCAGGATATGCCTGCCCCCAATGGTCAAATGTTGCGAGTTCCCAAGATGCCCGGTTCTCTGGCGGGGTTTGACACCGGCCAGCGCGATCCATAGATCGCGAAGTTGACATCGCGATCCATACAGGCTCTAGCGAATTCCACCAATAGGGTATTTCTTGTCGACGTGTTTGCGACTACGATTTCGTTTGCGTTTGTAATTCGGCAAAATCCTATTGACTAAGGAGAACGACCTGTGGGGCGAAACATTCTAGCGGTAATAGCGGGCCTTTTGGTTGGCAGCGTCGTCAACATGGGGCTGATCATGTTGTCCTGGGCGATTTATCCGTTGCCTGAAGGAACAACTCCAAACGATCCGGAGGCGTTTGCGGCTTATGTCAAGTCGCTCCCGGCGGCGGCATTGCTGATTGTCCTTGCCGCGCATGCCGGAGGTGCCTTTGTTGGTGGATTCGTTGCCTCACTAATCGCCAAGCACTCGAACGTTCTGCTTGGGGCAATCGTGGGTGGTTTCTTTCTGGCCGGTGGCGTGATGAATCTACTCATGTTGCCTTCACCACTCTGGTTCTCCATCGCGGATCTAGTTTCGTATATTCCCAGCGCTGTGTTGGGGGCAAAGCTGGTTGCAGGCCGAATAGACTCCAGTTCTGAACCCTCAACATGAACTGGCTGTATCTCGCAATAGCGATTGTCTCAGAAGTGCTTGCAACGTCGGCGCTGAAGGCGACCGAAGGCTTCTCGCGGCTGGGGCCTTCGGTCGTGGTAGTTGTCGGCTACGGTCTCGCGTTTTACTTTCTTTCGCTGACGTTGCAAGCGATTCCGGTCGGCGTGGCCTACGCCGTTTGGTCGGGCATAGGCATCGCGCTGGTGAGTCTAATTGGATGGCGATTTTATGGCCAGCAGCTCGATGCAGCCGCGATCATCGGCATCGCAATGATCATGGCCGGTGTAGTCGTACTGAACTTCTTTTCCAAAACGATAACGCATTGAGATCGACTTCGAACAGCCTTTCTCATTGTGCCGGAATCGTGATGGTGGTGAGCTGGCCACCGATGTTTGGTCGCATCGCGCTAATATCGGAAAACGTAACACTGCCGTTCTTGTCGACATCAAAGATACTGCCAACTCCGGCAGCCTGACCGGTGGCATTTCGAATTGGAGCAATGTCGGCGAAGGCTACCGAGTAGGCACCACTTTCAATTCCGGTTGTTTCGCCCAGCAAATGGCCTAGGTAATAGGTTTCAGGCTGCGCTAAACCGGTATTTGCATTGGCCAGAACGGTGATTCGCAACCAGCGGTTGGCAATGGCTCCATCAGCCCATTGCAAAACGACCCGCGAGACCGATCCCGGAGTCGTTTGAACGGAAGTCGGCTGTGCAGCGGGAGACCAACCTGCCGGTGGGTTCGCCCCGGGGTTGAAAATTCCTTGCGGGCTCCATTGGAACGTAAAGTCACTTGCTGTCAGAGATGCAGTCGGCAAATCTTCAATGTCAAAGACCACTCCATTGATCCCTCGACTTGAATTGATCAAATTGTTGTAGCTCAGCGGAATTGGCGCGACGCCTTCTTTTGCGAGTGTCTTGGCGGTGTCCAAAGCCGCCGATACTCCGCCCGATGCAAACGATGATCCTGCATGGTAGACAAAAGTCTGAGAGACAGACGCGGAACCTGGAGCCGTGCGATACAGAGCTATAATCGGTCCCGTGATGCGCAAAGTTCTCGCAGCGTCACCATCCAAAACGTGACCGGCCGGTTGTCCATCGAGAGTAATAGTTGGATCGGAAAAATAGGGAAGGTTGGGCGCGTCGTTTCCGTCGGGATAGTAGCTTCCCGATGAATAGGCCATGACGTCGGTGTGGTATCCGGTGTTGCCTTGCCAGCGCCAACCGGCGGACCAAGTGTTCTCTGGCCAATTGGCCCATTCGGCGGGACCGGCTTGAAAGTCCTGAAATTTAGAATGCCCCAATCCCATGTTGTGGCCCCACTCGTGAACCAACGTGTAGGTCCAACTAATTTGCTGAACGCGATTCATCGAAAAGGGTGTCGTTGTATCGCCGAAGCGATCCCACATGTAATACCCGAGACCGCCGGTATCATTGGCCTGGGTAAAAATCGCGACCATGTCAGCTCCGACCTGATCGCGAATCGTATGAACTTCATCCAAAAAGCCATCGCCATCTTCGCGCAAACGTTCGATGTCGGTGAGTGACGAACCCGATTCGTTGTAGGTGACCAATCCGGAATACACAAGATTGAACGTGAAGCCGACACTGGTGTTGGATGCTACTAAATTTGCCCTAGAGACCGCCTGCGCAATGGTATTGTCGATACTTCCTTCGTTCGCGGTGGCCCAATTCTGAGCTGCCGCCGTGTAGACGATCATCACGTCGACCTGCGTGGCCAGCACCCCATTTTGACTCGGTGGTGACAGGTCGGGGTTTTTGCGGCTGGCATGTTTCGCTGCCGGATTCTGGTGATTGCGCAAGTCAACGGACTCATCCATCTGATCCAGCTTCGTGGGGTCTAGCTGCAAGAGATAGGCTGTGCCGGTGATTGGGTGCAACCGCGATGCGTAGTTCGCACCTAGTTCCGGTACATCGATTGTCACTTGCACTTTCTCACCCGTGATCGTGACGTGACCATAGGCGAATTGAAAATCATCCAGTTTATACGTGAGCGACTGCGTGCCGTTGACATTCGTCGATTTGTTCACAAGATGCGCACCGTAAATGGTATCGGCGAACAAGTTCAATTGGACTTCGTCGCCTACTTCCAGGCCCGCATAGTTGATTGCTTCGGGAGCCAGGCTCAACGGCGCGGCTCGCGTGATTGCAACGTTCCAGATATCGAATGGTCCAGCGATCATGCATTTGGCATCCAATGTCAGAATTGCCGTCGCAGTGAACGAAAGAAGTAGACTCGCAAAATTTAATGTGGTGTTCTTCATAAGACTATGCCTAACCCTTTGGGGACGGTTTGAGGAAATGATACTGGTTTCAATTTCAGATTTTTCCAAACTCACAGTCCCATGCCATGCTGGTGCGACTGCTGCAATGCCATTGTAATCAATCCGGCACAAGTTGGTTGCCGTGGTTCACCGTTCGGAACGAACTGACCATTTTTCTTAGGCTTTCGCCAATGTGCCGAAAATCGATGGACTATCCAAGCGTTTCGTATCCACGCGGACAGCGATCTAATTTACAATGGCAGCAACATACCATTCTAACAACGCTTGGTTAATATATGACTTTCTTCATGCAACAATTTTCATCGAGCATGTTTGCGGCCCAGGTATTTGGCCTTTGTTGCGCAGCCGTTCTCATAGCTCAGGAACCGGCCAAGGAATTTTCGCCTCCGGACCGAGTGACCCAAGATTTGGTGACCCGCGCATTCTCCGTATGCCACGACGGCTGGAGTGTCGATGAAGTCCTACTGCAAGACGATTTACGACGAACGTTCTTGGATGAATGCTATCGGCAATCGAGCAAGGATATTCCGGCCAAAGATGCCGCCGTAGAGGATGCCTGGTGCCGCGCCCTGCTGCACGTCAGGAAGCGCGGTGGGGAAAGGTTGCCCAGAACGACTCGCCGAGCCGAACCCTTGACAGCGGACGACAAAGAGAGTCTCGAGGCCAGCGCCGAAATCTCAAGTCGCCGATTGTGGGATGAACGATCCGTGTATACCGATGCGATCGTGGTCGATCGCTCGGCACGTCAGCGCTTTGACGAGCTGTGCCGCGAGCTGCAACCCGAAGCATCCGGGGACGTCATGCGAAGGTTGGCCTTGAATTTGCGAAAGGCCCGAAGGCTTGAACCCGAGTTGCTCTCAAGGGTCACCGATTGGCAACGCGAGATTATCGATTACCCGCTTGGAGCACTGCGAGAGAAACTAGGTAGCGTTCCAGAGCGTCCTGGCATCTATTTGTTTCGAGATTTGTCGGGATACTTATACATTGGACAGGCTCAAGATTTGCGAGATCGGCTCACCAAACATCTCAAAGACTCGGATCGCAGGACGCTTGCAGCTTACTTGCAGGATCAAGGAAAATCCATGGACGTGACCGTCGAGCTGCATGTTTTCAAGCCGGGTTCGCCAGCGGAACAGCTTGCGGTTCGTCGCGCCTACGAGAGCGAATTGATTCGCACTCGAAATCCACAATTCAACCTAGCACCCTAAAGGTTGGGACGGCATTCATTTCGCTCCGCAATGATCTCGTGGTAACGGAGCAAGTTTCATCCAACCAGAAAACGCAACTTTGGAATTTCAACCCATGCTTCAACTTGGAGTTGTAACGGCAATCGTACCTGAGCTTTCACTGCCGGAGGTTTTGCATTTAGCCTCTGAAATTGGCTACGATTGCGTCGAAGTCATGTGCTGGCCACCCAGCAAGGCCGATCGTCGCTACGCTGGGGTGACTCACATCGATGTGACTGCATTAGACGACTCTTCGGTCCGCGACATCAATCAACTCACTCAGAGCACCGGCGTTTCGATCAGCGGGTTGGGCTACTATCCGAACTGTTTGTCGGCCAACGGAGACGAAGCTCGGACAGCGGTCGAACATTTGAGACGAGTGATGCAGGCCGCGCCGAAGCTTGGAATTTCTCATGTCAATACCTTCATCGGTCGCGACCATCGGCTGAGTGTGGATGACAATTGGCCGCGATTACTCGACACGTGGGGCCCGCTGATGGAGTTGGCGGACAGCCTTGGCCTGAAGATCGGAATCGAGAATTGTCCTATGCTCTTTTCGATGGACGAATGGCCAGGCGGTAAGAACATTGCATCATGCCCTGAAATTTGGAAGCGGCTCTTTGACGACCTCGGCAGTCCGAATTTGGGACTCAACTTTGATCCCTCGCATCTTGTATGGCAATCGATCGATTATTTGGCTGCGGTTCGCAACTTTGGCCATCGCATCTGGCACACGCATGCCAAGGACGCGACCTTGGATCGTCACCGACTCAATGAAGTTGGTTTACTCGCTTTTCCGCCCAAGTACCACACGCCAAAATTGCCCGGACTTGGCGAGGTCCAGTGGGGAGCGTATATTGCGACGCTGCTCGACACCGGCTTTCGCGGCGCTGTGTGCGTGGAGGTCGAAGATCGTGCCTACGAAGGCTCGCAAGAAGATCGCAAGGCGTCTCTTGTGCAAAGCCATCGCTACCTTCGCAATTTTATCCCTTAATCAACGCGCTGCTTTTGGATCAGTATATGATGTCCGAGCATTACTCCGACTATTCCAAGATGATCGACCACTCGCTGCTCGTGCCTACGATGACGCAGCAGCAACTTGAGGAAGGTTGCCAATTGGCGCTGTCTTACGATGTTGCCAGCGTCTGCATCATGCCCTATTACCTTCGGCGTTGTAGCCAGCTACTTTCCGGTTCGACGGTCAATCCGAGCACGACCATCGGGTTTCCGCACGGTGGGCATACGACTCACATCAAGAAGGCCGAGGCGCTCCGAGCCATCGAGGACGGTTGCCAGGAACTCGACATGGTCGTCAATATCAGCCAAGTACTTAGCGGTGCGTGGGACTACGTCACCACCGACATCGCTGCGGTCATCGAAGTTGCCCACCAGGCCGGCCGAAAAGTCAAAGTGATCTTCGAGAATTGCTACCTGAACGATGATCAAAAACAGAAGCTGTGCCGGGTATGCACTGAACTTAAGGCCGACTGGGTCAAGACGAGTACGGGCTATGGAACCAGTGGTGCCACGCTCGAAGATTTGAAGTTGATGGTGGATAATGTTGGTCCGGGAGTTCAAGTTAAAGCCGCTGGTGGGGTTCGCGATTTCGCGAAGCTCAAGCAAGTTCGAGCTTTGGGTGTTACCCGCTGCGGAGCCAGCGCGACGCAAGCCATACTCGACGAAGCCCGACAGCAACTAGGACTGGAGAAAATCGAAATTGCGATCCGCGAAGCCAGCCCAGCCGGTTATTAGATGGATCGAGAATCGAATGTTCGCGTTTAATTCGGTCCTATTTGAGTCTGCACCAAGCCGGCCTCCAACCCCCGAAGACAATTGGTATCTCATGCTTCACCGACGTATCGATCACTTGAAATGCTGTATTGCATGGGCGACTCTCTTGTCAAGCCTTGTGCTGCTGTCTGGTTGCACGTCGCCGACTGAGGGCGAAGGCATTGCGGGAACGTCTTACGTTGAAGACGATACCGGGAAATTGGTGCCAGCCGATGGAAGTCACTCTCAAGGCGCGATGAAGACGCCCAAGCGACCAGCGGGCAGCGACAAGGATTGGTTGACTTCGTTTGAATTGACAGAGCGTTCGGGTCGAACGGTGACCAGCGATGAATTGAAGGGCCAACCATACGTTCTGAGCTTTTTTTTTACGACTTGCCCGACGATCTGCAAGCGCCAAAACGCCAAGGTCAAGATCATGCAGGAAAAGTTCAAAGGCAGACCGATTCGGTTTGTCAGCATCACCTGCGACCCTGACGTGGATAGCCCTGAGTTGCTATCGGTTTATGCGAACCAATTTGGAGCGGATCCGGATCAATGGTTATTTTTGACGGGCGATATGAAATACTTGCGTCGCGTGGGAAGCGAGATGTTCTACGTCGCCGTCGATCGACGTTTTCACGCCGATTTGTTCTTGCTGATCGATGCCGACGGCAACATCTACAAAACGTATTCTTGGCCCGATGAAACAGCCTGGCAGAACTTACTCAAAGATATTCAAACCATGTTGGATGCAGGCGGAAAGTTGCCACTGAAATGAGTGAGCCTTATCCACCCGTGACGCTAACCATTGCGGAGCTCAAGGCTAAGCGATGGATTTGGGGATTCTCGGGCATTTTGTTTTTGACGGTTGCGTTGCTAGGTCGCGTGCAAGTCCCAGCACCCGAGGGTCTAGACGTCCATTTGTTTGCGCGGATCAATGCGATCATCAATTCGATCGTATCGATTTTGCTGGTCATCGGTCTGGCAACTGCTAAGGCTGGAAGGTGGAAAGCGCATCGAGCCGTCATGCTGTCGGCGATTTCACTTTCAGCTCTGTTTCTCATGTCTTATTTCACTCATCACTTGTTTGCGGGCGATACCCGATACGGCGGGACCGGTGCCATGCGGTGGATTTACTATTTCGTGCTCATCACTCATATAGTTCTTGCCGCCGGATCGCTGCCGGTCATTTTAATGACCGCCTTCAAAGCCCTTTCGGGCCGTTACCCCGAACATCGAAAGTTGGCGAAGCGTGTCTGGCCAGTTTGGTTGTATGTCAGCCTGACCGGCGTTGCCGTTTATCTAATGATCCGGCCCTATTACTAGAATTTCCATCCCACCTTGCCCGCCCAACGACTGGCTACAGTCGGTCGTTGTACAATCGGTACAAGGCCTGCGTGCCGCAGTTTTCCAGACCGGCTTGTGCAACGCGCTCGTATTGCCGCTGAGCTTCGGCCATACCAGGCATATTTAAATTCAGATCCGCAGCCGAGTCGAGCGCGATGCGAATGTCTTTTAAGATGTGTTTGACAAAGAAGCCAGGATTGTAATCACCCGCCAGCGCGCGCGGGGCCAAATTCGTCAACGCCCAACTACTTGCTGCGCCACCGCCGATGCTCGCCAAGACTGCGTTAGGGTCAAGCCCCGCTTTCTGAGCGAAAGCCAGAGCTTCGCACCAAGCCAACATTCCGACCGCGACTGCGATTTGATTCGCCATTTTGCAATACTGTCCGCTTCCGGCCGGACCAATCAGCCGAATGTTTTGACCTAGGCATTGGAAAATTGGTCGGGCACGCTCAAAGGCGGCTGGATCGCCTCCGACCATGATGACCAGAGTTGCTTCTCGAGCACCACGGTCGCCGCCAGAAACGGGAGCATCCAGCGCCGCGAGTCCACGAGCCGACGCTTCTTCGGCGATGCGTCTGGCGAGAATGGGACTGGAAGTTGTCATATCAATCAGCAAACTTCCGGGCCGTGCGTTGGCAAGAATGCCTGTGGGGCCGAAGTACCCAGACTCCACATCGGTTGGGAATCCCAGCATCGTAATAACGACTTCCGCTTCTTGAGCGGCTGAACCGAAATCATTGTGCCAAATGGCACCTGATTCGATCAATGATTCCGCTTTGCTCTTGGTGCGATTGTGAATGTGCAACTGATGGCCGGCGCGGATCAAATGTCCAGCCATGCTCGCGCCCATGACGCCCGTTCCAATAAATGCGATGTTCATGGAGTAAGGGGTGGGGGGTGAGGGGTGAGGAGTGAGGAGTGAGGTGAGAACTCGACAATTCTATTCAAAAAACAGGATAGATAGTCGGGCGAGTGAGAATATCGTTCGATTGTCGGGGTGGCATGTCGCTGAAGCTGGGTGGCACGTCCCTGAGTCTTCGAAGGGCGTGCTGAATTGCATAGGGTAGCGCGCGTTGAATCGGCGAGACGACCTTGGGATTTCCGGAATGGAGCGAAAAGGGTATGTGAAGTGTATGAAGCAAACTCGAAAAATGCGGTCTCAAGAGATCAATCGTTCTTCATTTGCCATACAACTCAATGCTCACGACCCACGATACGCTTACTGCCAAAATAGATATAGCGCAAGCTGAATGGCTGCGATGGCAATGGCTGCAACGCGAATGCGAGTCTCTGAGGGTGCGCGCACGGTAGGGTAATCGCTAAACGGTTGGCTGGGATCGCGGAGTTTCTCGGCGGGTATCCAAAGCAACCAAAGAATGAGCGCGGCGAAAACTGCGGCGAAGGCCAATCGGCCTGCCAGCGGAGAACCGGATGCTAAAAGCGGACAAACAAGCTCGGACAGCCGGATCGTTGCGAAATGAAAGAGATCAAGCCTGTTCATCATTGCTCCTGGCCGAAGTTCGTTTCAGGTTTACCCGGTAGCGACCAGACCAGTCCCCGCAGGCGGGCTTCATCATAGGGCTCAGTCATAAGGCTGACGGCAATTGTGCTTGCGACAGCCGCCACGAATGACCACCAGGCGACCCACAAGAACAAGACGCCTTGCCACTGCAGGGCAAGTGCGGCCGCG
>WPCK01006032.1_pt1 | contig 18483 bp, 7 predicted proteins | sample 5399851 | NCBI WGS metagenome assembly WPCK01 (sample SAMN12869471, study PRJNA574797) | sludge metagenome | isolation source: wastewater treatment of pH11 | place: China:Beijing | collected 2019-05-20 | reverse complement strand
AAGAATGCTCCAGCAGAATTGGTTGCGGTCTACGAACAACTCGACGAAATGGAATCTGCCTGGCAACGAGAACTGTCGCTGCGCAATCGCGATGCGGGCGGCGACCCTTTGCCTCAAGCTAAAGTGGTAACTACCAAAGGTACCTTCGTGATCGAACTTTTCGAAAACGATGCACCGCAAGCCGTGGCAAACTTCATCTCGCTGGCCGAGAAGGGGTTCTACAACTACAACCAATTCTTCCTAGTGATTTCGAACGCCCGTGCCCAGGCGGGTTGCCCTAAAGCCGATGGAACCGGCGGGCCAGGCTACTTCATCCCCAGAGAGTCGGAGGAACACACCCGGCGAAGCATTTTTCGCGGCTCAGTGGGGCTGGCTTTGCTGCCGGACCTGCCCGATAGTGGCGGTTCGCAGTTCATGATTGCCTTCATGCCGTCACCTGAATTGGAAAAACACAGCACCGTTTTTGGTCGAGTGATTTCCGGTATGCCCAACGTCGCTCGTCTAGATCGAGTCGATCCCAACGCCAAGAAGAAAAAAGACGACCCCAATCAGCCGCCCGAACCACCAGCCGTTCCCGATGAAATCATCTCGGTTGAAATTTCTGGAAAGCGGAATCATCCTTATGAACCCCAAAAACTTGCGTCTCCTTACAAGGATTAGCACGCAGGTATCAGAATTTCTTTGAATTTTTCGCTCGGCCGAGCGTTTACTTTCTTCGGTAAATCCGAAAGAGTTCGCTTAGTTTCTTTGCCATCTTGCAGCCGGATGCGAATGCTTTTCCGCGAACACGATTTCGGGCACTGGTCAACTCAATTCCAGGCCGCGACCGAACTCATGCGTTATCTATCGCAGGTAGGGATTGGTCCGCTTCTCTTGGCCGATCGAAGTTGGTGGCCCGTGGCCCGGCAGAACCAATGTGTTGTCCGGAAGTGGAAAGAGTTTTTCGCGGATACTTTGCAAGAGAATATTCGTGTCGCCGCCTGGCAAGTCCGTTCTTCCAATGCTGCCCGCGAACAAGACATCGCCGGCGATCAAGGCCGGCGTGGGAAGTTGGATAGTCTGTCCCCCTTCGCTGAGCTCAACCTGATCGGTTCCAAAAAAGATCGACAAGTGGTCCGGAGCATGGCCGGGCGTCCAGAATACCTTGCCTTGAATCGACCCCACGAAATAATCATCACCTTCGTCGAGCAGGCTGTCGGGTTCAGGGGCATCTTGATATTCGTTCGCTGGCAGACCGTAAAATTTTGCCTGACGGCTGATCGTGCCGCGAAGGACTGGATCCGGGTGTGCGAAAAGCTTGACTTCAGATTGCATCTTGCTGCGCGCCATGGCCAGCATCGCGGCCGCACCGCCCCCGTGATCGATATGGCCGTGAGTCAACAAGACGCTGATCTGTTGGGGTCGCAACGACTCAACGACTGACCAGATGCGGTCGACACCACCGCCTGGATCGACGATCGTCGCGGCTTGGGTGTCGGTGTCAAACAAAACGCGAGCGTTCTGTTGAAAGGCTGTAACCGGAATCGTGAAGATCTGAAGCATGGCGTTAACAAGTGATGGGGAATACCGATTGTCCAGTACGATTCATCCAGGAACCCTAGCCACCCTCTGGCCGTGGGTTTCGGCGATCGAATCAACGCGTTGACTTGAAAACACGCAGCATGACAGAGGTTCAAGATGAAGGCGACGATGCCTATCGTTTTCCGTGGCAGGCTTTGAATTTCTTGCCGCTGCCGCAGGGGCACGGGTCATTGCGACCGACTTTGTCACCCGTATTGCGGATGGGCTCGGGCCGGGCGTTTACATCTTTGCCGGCTCGATCGGCAGCTTCCAGGTTGGCACGTTGCTCGCGGGTCGTCAGGTCGATGGGAGTCTGTGCGGAATCATGGCGAGCTGTGAATTCAGGCATCGTACTGGCGATAAAGCCTTCATCCATGGCTTCCATGCGGAAGATCAAGTCCGTCATTCGCTCGCCGATCGAGAACCACATGTCGCCATACATGCGCATGCCTTCGCGCTTGAATTCGACCTTTGGATCCATTTGCGCGTATCCCTTCAAGCTGATTGCACTGCGCAAATGGTCCATGGCAAGGAGGTGATCCTTCCAAGAGCTATCTACGATTTGCAACAGAACTTGACGTTCCATGCGACGAATTTCGGGATGGAATCGATCGTCAACAGCTTGCGTCACTCGACGTGAAACCTGGGATTCATCCAGGTCGGATAATTCTTCCGTTTCAACTTTGTAGTGAAGGTTTTGATCCAACCAGTTTCGGAAGGAATCTACAGCTCCATTGCTGCCGGCCGCATACTTAACCGAGGTGTTCGGCTCGGCGCCGCCAAAAAGCTCACGGACCTGGGCTTGGGCTTCATCGGCGGCTTTCTCGCTGGCCTCGCAACTTGCCAGTGAATACTCATCCAGTTTATCGCGAAGATCATTCAAGGTTCCAGCGAACAGGTCGCTTTCAGAAATCGCGGGATTGAATCGCACCTTTGACCATGCGAGCAATGCCGGTTGATTGATTTCGACACTGGTTTCAGAAGTTCGACGCCCGAATTTGGACAGGCCCGCAAGCACGGGAAATTGAGCTTCCTTCCGGCGATATGCGGCTTCGGCCGCCTTGGTCAGTTCGTCCGCGATGTCGGCGGGTTCTCGTTGGCGGAATTCATCGATGTCCAGTCCGATGCCGAATTTCATCTTCATCCAATTGCCCAACATCTTCAGGCCGTAGTCGCTGTGCAAATACGACGCTCCTTCGCTCAGATCGATCACGCCGATACGTTCATTGACGCGTTCAATGAGTTTTTCATCGATCTCTTCTCGTGGAATCTTTTTCAAATCGTTGACGCTGTAGTTCGTGCCGTATCGAGTATTGACCCATTTGGCCAGTGCACCCCAGTTCCAGTCTTCCTGTGGCTCCTCTTCAGGCAAATTCTCTTCGATGGCATCCAGGATTTGCGTTTCGGCAGCTCGTTCGGCGGCATCGACGGCTACGACTGAAGCTGTTCCTGGGTCGAGGTTGCGGAAGTCGCGGGCGTCCAGTTCACACGACAAGAGTTTGCTCGCCCAACGGCTGTAGGAATCCGCACCGAAGTTTGGATCCGTATACATCTTCACGTAGTGCTCGATCTGCTGATGAATTTGATCGAGCACCATTTGGCGGCAACTCACGCCATCCAGAATTTGCTGGCGATACGAGTAGACGCGCTTGCGCTGCTGGTCCATGACTTCGTCGTATTCGAGCAAGTTTTTGCGAATTTCAAAATTGCGTTCTTCGACTTTTTTCTGGGCAGCCGTGATGCGGCGGCTGACAAAACTGCTTTCGATGGGTTCGCCTTCGCCCATGCCTAGACGGCCCATCATGTTGCGCACAAAGTCGCCGGCGAAAATCCGCATGAGATCATCTTCGAGCGACAGGAAGAAACGGCTTCCGCCCGGATCACCTTGGCGACCCGAACGTCCGCGAAGCTGCAAATCGATTCGGCGAGACTCATGGCGCTCGGTTCCGACAACGTACAACCCGCCGATATCTCGAACGCGACCGCCTTCGTCCTTCATCTTCTCCTTTTGCTCGATTTCACTGACCAAACTATCCCACTCTTCGCGCGGAACATCCAATCGCGTTGGGTATTTGGTTTGCAATTGCGACCAGGCCATCGTTTCTGGATTACCACCCAAGATGATGTCCGTTCCGCGACCGGCCATGTTGGTTGCGATGGTCACCGCGCCCAGCCGACCGGCTTGGGCAACGATCTCGGCCTCACGACCGTGGTTCTTCGCGTTGAGTACCTGATGCTCGATGCCGCGCCGCTCGAGCATCTTGCTTATCTGCTCGCTTTTCTCGATCGAAACCGTTCCGATCAGAATTGGCCGGCCTCGTCGCTCGATATCGGTAACTTGTCGTCGGTCGAGCTGCACCTCTCGTCGATCCTTCGTCTTGACGAGTACCTCAGAATCGGATTCTCGCACGATTTGTCCTGAGTACTCGTTGCCATCCTTCGTGCGAACGATGTCGAGCTTGTTAGTTCGCTCGACCTCGTCGGCCACTGCGTTGAATTTTTCTTTTTCGGTCAAGTAAATAACATCGGGACTCTCAATGCGCGATAGCGGACGATTGGTCGGGATAGCGATGACATCCAGCTTGTAGATTTTCCAGAATTCGTTGGCTTCAGTCATCGCCGTACCTGTCATGCCGGCAATTTTGTCGTAGAGCTTAAAGAAATTCTGAAAAGTGATGGTTGCCAGCGTCTGCGTCTCTTCTTTGATCCGCACACCTTCTTTGGCCTCGACGGCCTGGTGCAAGCCATCGCTCCACTGGCGGCCTTCCATGAGTCGCCCAGTGAAATCGTCGACGATAATGATGGAACCTTCTTTGACCACGTAACTCACGTCGACTTTGTAAAGGTGGTGGGCCTTGAGAGCGTTGTCGATCAGGTGAGGCCATTCCATGTTGCCTGCCGTGTAAAAACTTTCGACGCCAGCCAGTTTCTCCGCGACCCGCACGCCTTCGTCGGTAAGGTTGACCGTGTGGTCTTTCTCATTGACGATGAAGTGCGTTTCCTTCGTGAGGTGGCGAGCCACTCGGTCCGCGTCTGCGTACTTGCCGACATCCATGTGCGCAGGACCCGAGATGATGAGCGGCGTCCGGGCCTCGTCGACCAGGATGTTGTCCACTTCGTCAATAATGGCAAAGGCCAGTGGCCCCTGGACTTGTTGCAAATACTTGGGAAAACGGTTGTCGTTCCGCGCTGCGTGTCGCATGTTGTCACGCAAGTAGTCGAAACCGAGCTCATTGTTGGTCGCATAGGTGATGTCCTTGGCGTAGACCGCTTGTCGCTCGTCATTGTCCAGCCCGCTTTGGATCGCTCCGACGGTCATCCCAAGTCCCATGTACAGCGGTGCCATCCATTCCATGTCTCGCCGGGCCAGATAGTCGTTGACTGTGACTACATGGCAGCCTCGGCCCGCCAAGGCATTCAAATAAGTTGGCAAGGTAGCGACCAACGTCTTGCCTTCGCCCGTGACCATTTCGGCAATCATTCCATTGTGCAGCACGATACCGCCGATAAGCTGGACGTCGTAATGCCGCATCTTGAGGAAACGGCGGCCACCTTCGCGGCACACCGCAAACGCCTCGATGAGAATGTCATCGAGCCTTTGGCCGTCTCGCAATCGCTGCTTAAACTCTTCGGTCTTGCCTCGCAATTGTTCATCGGTCAGGTTGGTCAAACCCGATTCCAACAAATTGATTTTCTGGACGATGGCCTCAAATCGTTTGACTTGCCGAGCGTTCGAAGACCCGAAGAGGCTTGTAACACCTCGTTCGATGCCTTGTAGAGCGCCGGAGATGACCGATCCAGTGCCTTCCCAAACGCGTTCCAATAGGTCCATGTCGATGGTTGCTTTTTTGTTGTTGAGTGGTGGAGTAGACGGAGTACCGTAGACAATTGTAGGGCGGCTGGCCCGGTAGACGCCGATTCACCCCTAAGATTAAGGCTTTCCGGCGAGTTGGTCAACCGAAGAACGCACCGCTAAAGCTATAGCTGCAAGAGACTTAACTCATCCAATTGGACCGGTAGCGATCCGTCCACTTGGTAGTGATTTTCTTAGTTCGAGTCCAGAAACCGAAGGAGCCGTGGCCAGTCAAGTCGCCTTCGCCGAAGGAACTGGCGTTCCAACCGCCGAAGGGAAACGGTTCGCGAGGGACCGGCACCCCGATGTTCACGCCCACCATCCCGGCGCTGGCACGTTCGCAAAAATAGGACGCAACTTCACCCGAAGACGTGTAAATGGCCGCCGCATTCCCATAAGGATTGGCGTTTTCGATGGCCAGCGCTTCGGCCAAAGTCTTACAGCGAATCACGGTCAAGGTTGGGCCAAAAATCTCGTCGCAGGAGACTTCATGGTCCGGCGAAGCGAAATCGAACAGCGTCGGTCCGATATAGTTGCCACCCGTGGGGGCCGACGGGTCGATCGCCTCGCGACCGTCGACCGACAACTGCGCCTTTGCATCGTTGGCGACCCGCTCGATGTAACTCTGGATGCGAGTGCAAGCCGACTGGCTGATGATTGCGCCAATGTCCTTGCCAGCTCGCAATTCCGCAAATCGCCGGGTGATGCCTTCCACGATGCTTTGGCTGCCGTCAACCGCCAGCAGGACGCTCGCCGCCATACATCGCTGGCCTGCACAACCCGTAGCCGATGCGACGACGTTGGCGATCGTCATTTCAGGGTCGGCATCCGGCATGACTACCAAATGATTCTTTGCACCGCCAAGAGCTTTGACTCGTTTGCCGCTCGACGTACCCCGCTCGTAGACAATCTTGGCAACTTTCGTCGAACCGACAAAACCGATGGCCGCAACTGCTGGGTGATCGCAAATGGCTTCCACGATCCTCTGACCACCGTGGACTACCGAATAGATGCCAGCAGGCAAACCGGCCTGCTCCAACAATCTCCCCAGCGCAAGAGCGCTCAGCGGAGTTTGTTCCGACGGCTTCACGAGGATCGCATTGCCCAGCGCGATCGCGGTTGGAACCATCCAAAGCGGAACCATCAATGGGAAGTTAAACGGTGTGATTGCCGCGACGACACCCAGCGGGTAACGCATCATCTTGCACTCGACACCCTGGCTAACCTCCATCACCGGACCGGCCGCGATTTGAGGCAGACTGGTCGCGAATTCGACGCATTCAATACCGCGCAATATTTCGCCTTCCGCTTCACCGGGCAGTTTCCCATTCTCGCGAGTGATCAGCGACGCCAGCGACTCGATATTCTGCTCCATCAACGTCTTGAGCTTGAAGAAGACCTGCACTCGATCCTTGAGAGCAACTCGAGCCCATGAGGCTTGAGCTTGTGTCGCCGCCAGGACAGCCGCATCCAGTTCCTTGCGCGACGACATGGGAACATCTCCCAGCGGCGAACCGTCTACCGGCGAGAACAGTGAAATGTGCTCGTTCGATGAACTGTCCGTCGCCTGTCCGCCGATCCAATTCGGGATCGAAGCATCGTTTTGGATGAGTTGCTGTAGCATCTGATTCTACTTTAGTGGACCTGCCGTTGTGCGAGCCAACCACTGGCCACGACCCTCTTTGCCGACAACGCGATAATTGTCGACGATTACTTCGCCTCGCGACAGCGTCGTTCTTGCGAATCCTGCGAGTTCCGATCCTTCGTATGGATTCCAATCTGTGTTGGTTTCCATCGTCGCCGGATCAATTTCAAATTTGCGATCGGGATGAATGATCACCAGGTCTGCATCGGAACCCACTTGGATCATGCCTTTTCGCGGTGCCAGACCCATGATTCGAGCGGGGTTGGTGCTCAGTTTTTCCACCAGTTGTTCGAGTGTGATGCGATTCTCAAGAACGCCGTGTGTGTAGACGACTGGCAAAAGTGTTTCCAGGCCCGGCATACCCATCGGGATTTTAGTCCAATCGCCCGCCCACATGGCCTTCTGTTCCCGGGTAAACGAACAGGTGTCCGTCGATACCACAGAGACTTCACCATCCGTCAAGCCTTGCCACAATCTGGCCACATCTTTGGGCTTCTTCACCTGCGGACAACACGCGAACAAATGACCGTCTGGCTCGGCGAACACCGAATCATCCAGTACCAAATACTGGGCGCAGGTTTCCGCAGTGACGGGTATACCACGAGCTTGAGCGTCTTGAATGATGTCCGCGCCTTCGCCGGTTGACATGTGAACGATGTACAGCGGTCCACCCGTGACTTCGCTCCACGTAACCGCACGTTGGATGGCCTCCGATTCGATGAAGTTTGGCCGCGTCATGGCGTGAAGTCTAGCCCCGTAACGCTGCATCATATCTGGCGTATGGAAGCGCTGGATCAGTTCATCCAAGACGCGAGAGGACTCGGCGTGTACCAGCAGCATACTGCCGTACTCGGCCATGAGTTCCAAAGTCCCAAACATCGCTCGATCGTCGGATTGCCAGCCTTCGCTCTCGTAGATCATGAATTCCTTGAACGTCGGAAAACCGCGATCTACCATTCCTTTAACCTGGTTGAAGTGCTGGTCCCATTTCGTGATGCAGATGTGGAACGTGTAATCGATCATCGCCTTGCCTTCCGCCTTGCGATGCCAATTGTCAGCCGCTTGGGAGAGCGATTCGTATTTGCCATCCCGTCCATAAGGAATCGCAAAATCGATCAGCGTCGTTACACCGCCACGCGCGCCCGCGCGAGTTCCCGTGCGGTAGTCGTCGGAACTCGTCGTACCGCAGAACGGTAACTCCAAATGAACGTGTACATCCAGCACTCCCGGCAATACGAGATGGCCCGACGCATCGATCTTTTCCGCTTCCGGCACGAGCTCCGCTAAGCCGCTTCCTATGGCTGCGATTTTTTCACCGCAGATCGCCACATCGGCCGCAATCGTCCCGCCCGGAGTTACCACCAAGCCTCCGAAAACAATCTTGTCGTATTTCATCGGTTGATTGTCCTGTTAAACAACGCCTCAAATCTGTCGCAACTGCACGGAACATCGCCTAATAGAATACCAGAACATTTGAATTCGATCAGCACAGGACGAATCGCCGGAGGCAAATTGCCAAACGAAGTTCGTGAATATGGATGGCAGCCGGTCGATGCGTAGCTCATATCGATCGATTCAGCGTATCCGACTCCCGATAAGCCGGCCGGCCATGCAATCCATTGCTACACGCCCAGCTGCATGCGCGTTCGGCAAAGTACAGCCTGTAGGTAGATGTGGATTCAAGAATTTCACGACCTCAAACTGGAGTCATTGAAGCGGCCTGTTGTCCGATTGCCACAATTACTTGGATGAGTCTGCGTCGGTTTTGACGTTTAAGGCGGAAATTTGCGGCACGGAAAGTTCACCTTGGTAGATTCTTAGATCGCTCAGCAGGCCGGTCAGCCGTCTGGTCGCACCGGAGCCAATTTCAATCGGTAGAGTGTCTGCCATTGCGTAACGGTCAGCTTCAAACGCGCTCGATGTGGCTACTTGTTCTCCATCGACATAAAGTCTCAACCGATCTTTGCCTCGAACCGCAACGATTTGGTGCCAGCCCTTGGGCATCGGGTGATCCCAGGTTGCGTTCTTGCCGCACTCGATCGAAAGCACTCGGCCTGAGGGCAATGTCCCTACGAACAATCGTCCGTCGTAAACGGCCATCGACCAGGCTCGACGATACTTCACATCGGGTGTCTGATCCACTTGACCGATCCGAGTCCACTGCTGCTGGTCGTCGTAGCGAAAGATCTGCGCGTTGGGGAGCGTGCCACCGAAAAGCTTGCCGTTGTAGACCAGTAATGGCATGGCCTCCAATTCCTCGCCTAACTTTCCCACGTCGTGCCAATGATGATCGCGTTCATAACGATACACGTGAGCCTGAGGCCATTCGCTAACGTACAACTCGCCACGATAAACGCCGAATCCATACGTCTGCGTTGCGTTGGGAATTTTACCCGCCAAAGTCCAGCGGTCGCCATCGAACCGAAAGACGCTGCCTTCGTCATAGCAAGTCGCGAATATCGAATCCTGAAAAACTGTCAGCGCCTCGGTGCGTTTTCCATCGGCAGTGGCACACGAAATCCAACGATCGCCACCCTCGTACCGAAAGAACCCTGCAGGTTTGTAGAGAGAACTGGCGTACAACTCTCCGCGAAACTCAATCAGGCTCGAAATCGCCTCGGTCTCAGGCGACACCGTTCCGCAATAATCCCAACCATCTTTTTCGTTCAGCCGAAAGACCTTGCCCCCAGCGTGGGGATTGTCCGACTCCTGAAGACTCGATCCCGCCAAACGATATTTTGACGAAGCCACAAATAGGCGATCTTCAAAAACAACCATCGACGAAATCGCGTTGGACTTGTCCGGTGAGCCGAGATCCTGCCATCGATCGCCTTCCAACCAACGAAAGACGTGTCCAGCTTCATTGCTCCCGACGCAACAAGTTGACGCGTAGAGCGATCCTCGGTAGACGCACAACGAAAACACAAAGACTGAAGAACCCAACTGCCCATGATCGGTGAATTGCTCCTCCATCTGAGCTTGATCCATTCCGAAATGCAGTTGCCGGCGATTGGGCTGACCCGTAGTGACTCCCAAGTGATCGTGGATACCCAACTGAAAGCCGATTCGACGACTTGGATCGTATTGACTGACCAAGTCACCAACTAGCCCCGATGAGTCACCATCGGTGTGTACCCATACAGCAATGGAAAATGGATCATTGCCCAGCGAGTTCCCTGCATTCGCTGGCAATTGAACAGCCGAATCCTTGCCGCTTAACCGCATCCCCTTCATTCCGTCGACACTCTCAAACTTTAGTCCTGTACCCACTAGGTTCGGTGAACCTTGGACCGAATTCTCCAGGCTATTTTGAAGCGTCCAGTGCCCCAGCAACTCGGCCTGTTGAGCGGTCGCCCGGTGGCAAGCCAGAAGGCTAAATACAAGTGCGAGTACCACAAAGATGTTAGATTTCTTAGGAAGGCAAGTTGCGTACTTGAACTTGTATGGGCAGCCGTAAGGTTGATTCAAGTCCGTCCCCGCGAGCGAATGATTCCACCTTTGATTCAATTCTAATAGGTCTGCCATGCTTGATGCTCCCGCGACTTGCTTCAAGTTTCTTGTTGGCCAGCGGGGCATTCACTCGAAGAGTCACAAAGGACGGTTACAAAAAATACTTGCGCAATGAGATGCGATTGCGATGTTCGCAACTGCTATAGGGTAATTTTTATCGAAGTCGGTGTCTAGTGACATGGGAACTGCGAGCATCGGCTCGGACCGCATGGAACGGACACAACAATCGGTGGGTGTCACCTTTTAACCTTCTGCGTGCCGGTGTCTTCGACTACGCGGCGCTTCAGACCGTCGTACTTGTAGGAGATTAGCACGGTCGAGCCTTGCTTGACTTGCACTAGGCGATTCCAGGCATCCCAGACCAGCGTACGACCTTGCTCGTCAGTGGTCAGATTGCCGTTGGCGTCGTAAGTTAGAGTCGTACTGCCGATGCCGGTGATTTCATTTTGAAGATTGTGAGTGCGCGACTCGGTTGGACCGTCGTTCTCGGATAGTCCAGTCCAATTGCCGGGCGCATCGAGATTCCAGCTTTGCTCTCGCGTTAGATCGGCCAGCGGGCTTGCGTACGTGGTGACGTTCGCCATTTGGTTGCCCGTGTTGGTGTGCATCGCCGCGACGTCGGCGTTCGATATCAAGCCATTCTTGTCGATGTCGTAAATATTGCCGATGGTGGCAGTCTCGCCCAAATGGCTTCGAATGGCCGACTTGTCGGCGGAGCTGACCGCATAAGCACCGCTGACAGCTCCGGTGACTTCGCCTCTCAGGTGACCGATGTAATTTTTGAACATGGACCGTCCCGTTAGGGATGTTATGTCGGTAGCAAACGCGTTCCCCCAAAGCGAGTCCGTCCCGTTAGGGACAAAATGGTCCTGCGCTTCGATCATTCTCCTGCCCACCATCGCCGTTACGTCCCTAACGGGACGGCTGGGTGAATGTCCGTACTTCGGTGCTACCGACATCGCGTCCCGATTGGGACTATTTTATCGCAAAATCTTATTCGACCTTGCTGACTTAACACATGCACTATCGCAACTTCGTCCGGAGCAAAGGTTTCAACTCTCGCCAGGTGAGCGATCACACACCTGGCTAGCTACAACTAAGATCCAATAACACCCCAACTCACGCATTTGAACTATTGCCTAAGCCTCCCAATTTGCCAACCGTCAAGTTTGTGTGTGTCCCCTTGGCTTCCTTGGCTTCTTTTGGCTTCCTTGCATGGTTCCCATGGTTCTGGTTCCCTCAATCGAAAAAATCGAAGCTGACCACGTCATATCAAAAAAAAGCCCGGCTTTGCAATCTGCTTGCACTGCAATCACACTGTTCGGGTACAAAACAAACACCTCAAGGGCGAGGTTTAGTGATTCTTTCGGGAATCGATAGGCTTTTTCCGTCGCGCCGTCCCCGACCAGAATCCAAGGTCCGTCGGCATTGCCGACTAACGACGTGAACCTATCAATAACCTCTTGAATAAATTTCGTTAAGTGCTCGCCGGAGACTTGCTTTTCATGCGGGTAATCGAGTCGCTCGTAGATTGGGAGCGACGAGAAATCAGGTTTAGTCAGTCCGATCGGAATCTGCTTCTTCAGTTCCGAGAAAACGAGATCATCACGTCCAAAAATCTCGACGTTCTCAAGTCCTACGGATTCAACAAACTCGGCGAACAGTTTACTGTCAAAACTCATGGGTCAAAACAAATGCCTTAGGAGTGTCTTTAAATCCGCCTCAGTCATTGGGAAAACGAAATGGGGACCTTTCTCTTTGCCAGAAAAAACATTGATGTGAGCACCGATTTTGTCATCGAACTCAATTCGATAGCCTATAGTGCCGGATGAATCTACCATCCCATTCGGACAGTCAGCCCATTTACTCATATGTTTCCGACTCGCGTTAAATCCTCGTTTCTTGAGCCAGGAGAGCGCTTCTGAAATGGCCGCGTTGAACGTCGTGTAGCTCTTGTAAGCTGAACCTGCTCTTGAAAGGAGTTCTTGAATAGACTTGCCCTCAGCCTCAAGAAGCTCGTTCGCCTGTTCGAGTTTCGAACCAGTCAATCGCTTGCCGTAACGCGTAACTACAGCATCAACTCCGTTTCCAACCACGCGAATCCCATACTTTGAAAACATAGCAGTAAGTACAAGGTCTTCCGGGCCAGGTACAAACAGACTACCGACCAAGAACCCTGCGGCAACAACTTCGCCGGCTGCGTCGGAACACTCCTTTGTCGCGTTTCCGAATCGTTGCAATGCGGCCTGTTTGCCCTTGCTCCCTATCACCCCAATGTTGTTCGAGATTCCGTTGTTTATGTCCGGCTCAAACAGTATTGGTCCGAATACTCCATCCCCTTTCATAAAGAACGAACGATTGTAGTAACTCCATTGATAGAATGTGCCGGCCCGACCTTCCCAGTTGCCACTCCAACTATCGAGCTGGTGATATTCGTATTTCCTCGTCAATGCCGCGTCCGGGGACAGGTCAACTAACCCATGGGGATCAACACTATCAACCGGCCCGTTGCCCACATACCGATACAGATTCGCATCCCCGCCAGCGAAGGTGATTGGGTCTTGGCTTTGCCAGCGGCCGGTTTTGGGGTCGTACCAGCGGGCGCGGTTGTACTGCAGCTTGATGTCGGCGTCCCATTCGCGGCCGGTGTAGCCGTAAGTGGCTTTTACTGCCGCTGGGTCGGTGTTGCTGATCAGCACTCCGCTTGAGCTGTAGGATTGCTCCAGGATTCGATTGCCGAAGGAATCGTACACGATGTGCTTGCGGATCACGCCGCTCGTGTCCATCATGTCGCGGATGCTGCCCAAATGGTCGGCCATCGGCCAGAGGGTTTGTCCGGCCACGCCGTTAGCTGTGGTGCCGCCCGAACCGGCTGGGGTGTAGCCGGTGTTGCTGGCGTTCTGTTCGTCCGCTACGAGCAAGTCCACCATCTGGCCGTATAGCAAGCGATCGGTGACTCGGGCTAGTTGCGATCCGCTCGTCCCGTCGATGTCTACCAACTGCATCAGCGCTTGGTCGTGATCCCAAATCCGCGATTCCAACCGCGTGTTCACACCGCTGGCGTTGAAATTTCTTTTGACGACCAACCGATCGAAGGCATCGTATTCGTAGCGGACATCTTGCGTGATCGACCCAGCCGCCGACGTCTTATCGAGCACCCGCGTCATTCGATTGCGATGGTCCCAAGTGAATTCGCGAACCTTGCCGGTTGCAATTTCCGTACGCACCGTCGTGTTGCCTTCGTTATCGTACTGATAGTTGTACGTGCCATCGGTCTGCAAGCGATTGTGGCTACCCGGCGAGGACTGAGACTGATTCGTACTGCTCCGCCGATTGCCAGTAGCATCGTAACCAAACGTCTCAGCCGGTGGAATGAAGGCGGGTGTGGCCAAGCCAGCGATACCCGCCGAAGTTGCTCCGGTCAATTGATCTCGGGTATCGTAGCTGAAAGTCGTCTGGATGCGATCTTTGTAGGAGGCCAACCCAGTAACCCGGTTCGCTTGATCATAGCTCACGTAGTAAGCCGAGACCAAGGCGGCTTGCAAGCTAGGTGGAATGTTGCTGGTCCCATTCCAAGTGCTAAACGGAAGATTGCTGGTGCCGTAGTTGATACTCTGGACACGCCCAGCCTGGTCGTAGATCGTGCGTGCAAAGCTGCTGGCCGTACCAGTGCCACTGGAATTGGCGTAGCGAACCATGTCGCGGACCTGAGAATCAGCATAGTAAACGAACTTTGCTGTCTTGGGCGCGACACTGTTGCTATTGGACAGCCCGCTCGCCGCTTGTGTCACCTGAGTCAACCGGTCCATGCCATCAAACGAGTACGTATTAACCAGATCGTTGACACCACCGGTAAGTGCAGAATTGACTATCTGGCCGTGGAAATTCAATTGCATCTTGGTTCGATTTCCGACCGCGTCGTAGTCATGATCCAAATTTACATAGGTCGAGATGCCGAGTTCAATCCTTCTTTGGCGTTCGATCTGAAGCTGGTTCCGATCGTCGTAGACGAAATTGAAATTCGTCCCCAGACTATTGGAATCGGTCAGAGCCGTTAAGTTCCCAATGGTATTGTAAGTGTACGAAAGCGTCTTGTTCGTGGTTGAACCCGTTTTCCAAACCTCCGACGTGGGACGATAGAGTTTGTCGTATTGAAATTGGATCAAACGCCCGTTGCGATCGGTCGATGTCAACCGATTGCCGACTGTGTCGTAGGTAAAGCTGCGACTGCCGAAGCTGCCTTGCGTCTCGGTAATTGGTTGATCGAGACGGTTGTAAACATAGGTCGTCACGTTGTTCAGGGCGTCAGTAACTTGCGTGACGTTTCCAAACTCGTCGAGGGTTTGCGAGGTAACGGCTCCCGACGGATCGGTAGTCGTCAGACTGCGGTGCCAGGCGTCGCGAGTGAACTTGGTCGTATGGCTGAGCGCATCGGAACTTGCCATGACGTTACCCAGCGAGTCGAGCGTGTACTGCTGAAAGGCTGGCTGAAGGGGGCCGCTGCCATCCGGATCGGGCTGCGTGATCTTTTTGAGTTGTCCCGCCGGGTTATATTCGTAGGTCGTTTGACGCAGCATTGGGTCGATCGCCTTGGTCAGCAGGCTGTCGATCGAATACTGATACTGCGTTGTCGACCGTGAGACACCTGACGACGGAATAGGTGCAGCGATCGAAGTCAACCGGCCCCGCTGGTCGTAATCGTAATCGGTAATTCGGCCAAGTTCGTCGGTCACGGACCTCAAAGTGCCGTCCGTCCAGTAAACATAAGAGTAGTTTGGGGTATCGCCGGAAACATTGATAACTCGACTGAGCGAATCGAGTTGCGTGATGACATCTTGTCCGAGTGGATTGGTCGTCGTGATCTCCCATCCGGTGGGTTTGGCAATGTATTGGTAAGTCGTATCCGTTGTCGGTCCGGTGCCAGCGGGATTGGGCTGTTTGTCCATTGTCACTCGATTGAGCAGGTCGTACTGGGTGCTGGTCGAATTGGTTAACGGGTCGGTCATGCCAGTCCTATTGCTGAGCCAGTCGTACTGGTAGGTAGTCTGCACGAAGCTGGTGCCATCAGCGGGTGAAGGCGACGAGACGGACGTCACGCGGCTCAGGCGATCGAGAGTCAGCGTGGTCTTTCGCTCCTGTGAATCGTTCTCGAACATTTCAATTGTATTGGGAGCGGAGCTTGGATAATAGTTGTACGTGCGCTCAAGGCCAATATCATCCGGTGATTTTAAGATCGGAATGGTTGCCGCGTAAATTTCTAAGTCGGACGCCGTCACACTGGATGAATTCAGCGGAGCGACGGTGCTCTCGTCAAAGTAATCGAAACCTGAGCCATCGACTGCGATCAGATAGACTTTCTGGTCGGGATCTTGGTAGGATTCTCGGGTTACGCGATCGACTGCATTGAAAGCAGAACTGGTTCTAAGCGCTGTGACACGCAACAACCCATTTTCCATGTACGAGTTGATCTGTTCGGTGGCGACCACATTATCCCAGTTATCATAGTCGAACAGTTCGAGCACGGGCAACAAGCCTTCGCCGGGCGGCGGGGCCAAGCTCGCGACCAATCGATTCCGGCGATCGTGCCAGAATTTGGTGATTCGCCCCACCGGATCGGTGACCGAAGCCACATTGCCGCGAACGTCATACGTGTACTGGGTGACCGCTGTTTGGCCGGTCGATGTCTCGGTGGTCTTTTTCAACTTACCGTGGATGGCTCTGTTGCTCGGCAGATTGAAATATTCGTAGTCGATTACGCGATTGCCAGTCGAACGCCCGGTTTGAATCGTCATCTTCGAAACAAGAGTATTCGGTAGTCCGGTCGTCGAAACAAATTGGTATTCGATTTGCGCGAGTAAGACTGGAATGCCATTGGGTTGCGGGCCATAAGTACCTTCCCATCGCTGCTCGTAAATGCGGCCCAATGAGTCGACTTCTTGGTAGTAGTTGTTGCCCGTAGCATCGGTGGCCTGAGTCAAGATGTCGAACTGGTTGTTCCAAGCGAAGTATTCCGTGTTTTGGATCGGGCGCTGCTGGCTGATCGGGTTCTGATCCTCATATTCCCACGATGTGACTTGGCGTTGGGCGTTTGCGTCCCCCGACATTTTGGGCGTGGTCAACGATAGGACCTGACCGTAGTCTTGGCCTGTGATCCGACCGTAGCTATCCCGCGTGGTCTCTTCGCGCTCATATTCGTAAGCCCGATCCAAGTGATTCATAAAGGCTGCATCGATTACGAAAAGGCGCGAAGCCTGAAAATAATCTGACTCCACGAGGCCTTCGATGCTATCGATCGCCGCAACTTGCTCCGGATCCCAACGGCGGATGACTCGGCCGCGATGGTCTAGCTGCGAAACGGTTCGCTGAGCCAGAGCTCCGCTGGCCGGTCGGTGAACGACAATCGCGTAGCGAGGCAATTGCTCTTGCAAGTAGCCGTAGTCCGATGGACCGACCGGAGGAGAAGTATTGCTAGTGGAATCAAAAAACCAATTGCTGCGGGGAACGGTTTCAAGCGTGGTCGATGAGCCGTCACCATAGTTGATTGTAGTCGTTCCGCCTGTTGTGTACGAGAAATTCTTTGTTCGTCCTACAGGGCTATCCACATACCCCGCCCGGATTGAAAGGAGCACCGCGCTACCGAGAACATTTTGGTAGGTAAGGGTGTCCTGACGAGCAAATCGCGGTCCATCGCCGTCGGGATCATCGTAGGTGACCGTCAATATCGAGGAACCTTCGTTCCAAGCAAGTCGGCGAGTTTCGTTTTCAACGCCATCATGGATCGTACGAATTTCGACTTCGGGAAATTGAGAGCTACCCGAATGCAAGAAAACGGTTTCCTGGCCAAAGCTGTCTGTGATCTTTTGAATCGCCCCGCTTGAGTAATACGCATAGGTTGTCTTGTTGCCTGCCGCGTCTTGGTACTCATCCATCAACCCGATGGGGTTGAACTTCTTTTTATTGCCAAATCGATCGGTAAGTACGTTGGCCGATAAGACATCCGGAGTTTCCGGAGCACTGCCTGTTCCGCCTGGGAACCACGACACGCCGCCATTGGCTCTGGCCAGCATGGATCCCATTTCCCATCGCACCTTGCCTGCCGTTGGCGCAACACCTTCAGCGTCGTCGGGAAGAGCGATTTCAGCATTTTGAATCAGTCGATCAACGCCGCGTACATTCAAGTTGCCTCCGAAATTTGGATGCAGACCTCCTTTGTCAGGATTGCGGATTACATGAGTCGTCCGACCTACCCAACCACTGAATTTGTCTTCGGTCTCTACGCCTGGAGCAAATGCGGCGCTGACAAGGATCTCGATCGGAACGATCTTTTCATTGACTCCGCTTGCGCCATCGGAGGGTCCGCCCGATTGATCGAGCGACCACGATTCGGCGAATCGGAACAAATCCGCTTCGATCGAAAACCAAAAGGTGTTTTCGGTGTCGACGCTAGTTGATGTAAGACTAAAACTGATGGGTGGAGAAGCTGCGGAAGTTCCACTCACCAACTTGCGGCCTAGCCTAATTAGATTGCCGTTGCCATCCGTGCGTTTTTCGATCACCCTGAATTGGGCATGGATGGTCGAGGGTATTTCCTTGCCGGCTGGAAACTTCAGTCCGACGCGTATGACCGGGTTCGCCCCATTTTGGAAGTCCGGCGTGGTGATGAGCATGCCGCCAGCCACCGACACTTGCGGGCTGGCGTCCCACAAGGAAAACTTTACCGCGTTGCCATCGACGCACACCGTACACTCGCAGACTGAACAGCTATCTACCTCGTCCTTTTCAATCTCTGCGTTCAGATATTCTTCAGTGATGGTCACCGTTCCCCAGTCCGTTGTGAACTCGATCGCCGGCACGATTATGCGCAACTTGACTTCTTCATTTCCTTCTAGAAAACCATCGTTGTTTGGAGTGATAA
>WPCK01251077.1_pt1 | contig 18498 bp, 1 predicted proteins | sample 5399851 | NCBI WGS metagenome assembly WPCK01 (sample SAMN12869471, study PRJNA574797) | sludge metagenome | isolation source: wastewater treatment of pH11 | place: China:Beijing | collected 2019-05-20 | reverse complement strand
GTGTGTTTGGAAACAGCAATGACACTACGATCACGCCGGGCTGGATCGGAGCCGGTGACAATAGTCGAATCATCATCATGCGCTTTGCAGAAACGCTCGAGGACGATCTGTATCGCGTTGAATTGTCCGCGAACTCGCTGGATGACGATGCCGTTCGCAATCAGAATGGTCAGATCCTGGTAACTCGATCATTTGATTCAACTCCGAACGATCCGGATATCGAGACCGTCGATTTCCGGCTGCAACTGGGCGCCAAAATCCTGGGCATCGTTCCGCAACCCGTGGATCGATCAACCAGCGGTGTGCTCGAACCCAAGCGTGACGTGATTCGAGTGTATTTCAACAACGATGATTTGAATCCCACGAGCGTTACCAATCCAGATTACTATCAACTCATCTTTACAAAAGACACGGTTCAGCCGAGCGACGACAGCGTGTTCAAGCCAAGCTCGGTCACCTATTATCCGAACCAACAGGACGGCGAATCGGACTGGGCTGAATTGAAATTTTCTGGTGCTATTGATGAGTTAATCCCTGGCGGTGGAACATTTCGGTTGCGTGTCGGCGGGCGAGATGAAGTCGATTCGGTTGCCCGTCCACCGGTGGTGACCAATCGGTTCGAGCCACAAAACGGTGGCTCGACGACTGGCACCGCAGTGCAATTGGGTACGTTCAGCGGTTCGACGGCGTTTTCAATTACTGGGTCCGTTACGACAACCAGCAAGAATTTGCTACCGCTTGATTTTCCTGGCTCCATTTTTGAGCCGGGCCATCGCGACATTCAGGACGAAACGCATTTGGGCGGTGGACCGGATAGTAGCCCACAAATCACCTCGGCATTCTACAACTTCGCACTCGATCGCTCCTACGGGACCAGTTCTTCAGGCCAGCCGCTGTTCACCGTAATTACTCCTGAACAGATGCAACGCATTCGGGAGATTTTTGAGCTCTATTCGCAAGTGTTAGGCATCGACTTCGTCGAAACGGCAGATCAGGGAATGACGGTCGTTGTCGGCGACCTATTCCCCAATGGGGCAGTCAGCGGGCAAGGCGGCGTCCTTGGGATCGCTTCGGTGGCTGATTTGGATACGGGCCTGGCGATCATGGACAGCGCGGACCAATGGAATAACAACTTCGGCAGCCTGGGCCAAGGCGATGCTGGAGCTGGCTTCTTTGACACAGCGATTCACGAAATCGGTCACATGCTCGGTCTTGGGCATACCTACGACCTGCCCTCTGGCACACAAATGGGCGAAGAATCAGAGTTGTCCGGACCAGCGGCTTTCGTCTATCCAGGTGACCAAGACATCGTGCATGGCCGATATCTCCATCGTCCCGACAATCGCGATGTGGACGTTTATTCGTTCGTCATTCCGGCTGGACAATCGGGCAAGTTGCAATTGGAGTCGCTCGCCGAACGTCTTGAAGGCAGCAGCAATTTGGATAGCCATTTGACGTTGCTCAAGCAGACTTCGTCGGGCATCCAAGTTGTCGCAACGAACAACGATCGATTTGGTAGCGACGCCGCGATTTTCGCGGATCTTCCTAGCCAGACCACCAGCACGACCTACTTCGTCGCGATTACTTCGAAAGGCAATGAAGACTTCAATCCCGAATTGGAGAATACAGGCAGCGGCGGGTTCAGCCAAGGCCGATACCAACTTCGTGTGACCTTCGATTCCAACGTCGTCCCAGGCGCAAGCGGCTTCTCCATTGTTGACAAAGATGGAACGGCTTTGGATGGCGATAGCGATGGAATTGCGGGTGGCAATTTCAATTTTTGGTTCCGAGCTGTACCGCCTTCCGTAGGTGGTTCAGCCACTCAGCCGAGAACCATTTATGTGGACAAGGCCTACGCCGGTTCGGTCCAGAACGGCACGCCGTTGCAGCCGATGAAGAGCCTCAATTTCACGAACTGGCCAGCAAACCTTCGACCCAAAGCGGGCGATGTGGTTAGAGTGGCTGGCGATTTCAATACAACGTCCTTGACCAATATTCCGGCTTACGAATTTGGGCGCGGTGGTGTTGGCAATCCAGTACTGGCCGACGGGTTGACCCTGCAAGTACCGCGTGGCGTGACTGTAATGCTGGATGCGGGTGCGATTTTCAAGCTTCAAGGCAGCCAATTGTCGACGGGTAGCCAGTCGGTTGGTGTCGACTTGAGCAATTCAGCCTTGCAAGTCTTGGGCAAACCGCAGACCCCGGTTTATTTCACAAGCTACAAAGACGAGTCGATGGGAACGGATACCGATCCGCTGACCACGTCGCCCGCTCGGGGTGACTGGGGAGGTATCCACTTCCGGAACGAGGTGGATCGGAGCCAAGGCAGATTTGGCTGGGAACGGCACGGTATTTTCCTGGACTATGTGGCGGGTGCGAACATTCGATACGGGGGTGGTCAAGTAACCGTGCTCACGCCAAGCCCAGTCGTTAGTCCAATCAAAATGAGCGAAGCACGGCCGACGATTCTCCACAACACGCTTACGCTCAACGCCGCTGCAGCCATTTCGGCAGACCCAAACAGCTTCGAAGAAACCCTCTTCACGACGCCTAATTATCAACTGGCTGTCACGTATGCTCCGGACTACACGCGATCCGGTCCTCACATCCGAAACAACACCCTGGTCAACAATTCGATCAACGGCCTTTTAGTTCGAACTGTTACTTCGCCGGGCGCGCCACTCACGACGTTGACTGTCCCGGCGAAATTTGACGATACGGATATCGTACACGTTGTCAGCGAACACTTGACCATCGATAGTTTGCCGGGCGGAAGCATTTTGGACTCCGGTCCGCCGAACGTCTCACTCGTTCAGATTCAAACGGCTACAGGCGGAACGCTGGCCGGTTCCAGCGTCCGATATAAATTGACCTTTACCGACAAGTTCGGTCAGTCTGGCCCAGCCAGTTCCGCAACGGGAGCCTTCACCGTCGGTGCGGGTGGTGCTGTATCGTTTTCCGGATTGCCTTCGGCGACCGGTGATTTCGTGGGTCGAAGTTTGTGGCGGAGTATCGGTACGGGCGACTTCCAATTAGTGGCAGAACTGGACCGTTCGACGGGAACATTCGTCGACACGGGTGCCCTGCTGGGTGGGATCCTAAGGAATCCAGACAATACGGAAAAAGGTCGCGGACGACCTGATGCTCGCCTCGAAATTGCACCTGGCATCATTCTCAAACTGTCTGGCTCTCGCATAGAAACATCGATGGGAGCCCAGTTGATCGCGGAGGGAACTGCCGATCTGCCGATCATCTTCACCAGCCGATCCGACGATCGTTTTGGTGCAGGGCAAACGTTCGATACGTTCAACGACGGCACTTCGGCCAATCCAAGTGCAGGCGATTGGGGTGGTTTGAGCGCTCGCCATTTTTCAGACATCAGTCTGGACCATGCATTGGTCACGTTCGGTGGCGGAGTAGTGAGCATTCCGGGTGGATTCGCCGGCTTCAACGCAGTGGAAATTCACCAATCCGATGCGCGGATTGCCAACTCGCGCTTTGAAATGAATGGCTCGGGCCGTGGAGGCAACCTCGGCGACTCGACTCGCGTTGGTCGCGGCCCGAATGGGGCCAGCGTCATTTTTGTTGAGGGTAGCCAACCCGTAATCGTCAACAATGTGATTCGCGACAATTCAGTATTCAGTACAGCCGCCATCAGCATCAACGCGAATGCGCTGAACGCGGTCAGCTTAACGGACTCTGGACGACAAACCGGCTTGGCGGATCGCATCCCGGAAACGACTCTGAACGTCGGGCCGCTCATTCGAGGCAATGCGATAGACAATACAGGCATCAACGGCTTAGCGGTGCTGGGTCAGGTCTTAACCACCGAGTCGATTTGGGATGACACCGACATCGTTCACGTTCTTTTCAATGAACTCAAAGTACCCGATTTTCACACCTCGGGTGGCTTGACGCTTCGCAGCCGCGCGGACGAGAGCTTGGTTGTCAAATTGTTGAGTGATGATGCCGGATTCACCGCCATGGGGCGACCTCTGGACATCACGGACCGCATCGGCGGATCGCTTCGAGTTTTAGGGACTCCCGGTTTTCCAGTCGTGCTGACAAGCTTGTTCGATGACAGCGTGGGGGCTGGCTTCGATCCCGAAGGAAATCCACTGCTCGACACGAACAACGACGGTGCATCGTCAGGTGATCCAGGCGATTGGCGGAGCATTCGTTTTGAGCCTTACGCCAATGATCGGAACGTCGCGGCCGTGACTGAGCTGGAAACCGATCAATTGCAGGACCAAGGCAGTAATGACTTGGTGCCCAACGCCCAAACCTTGAGCGGACTTGCGAACAGCCTGAAGGGCGGTGACGAAAACCTTCGACTTGGATTTAGCATCGACGGAACCATTGCTGCAACCTACGACCAAGACATCTATACCTTCGAAGGCACTGCCGGCACGATGATTTGGCTCGATATCGACAAGACGTCGGGCAGCCTCGATTCGGTCATTGAACTGATCGATAGCGACGGAACCATCTTGGCACAGAGCACCAATTCTCTCAACGAAGCTTTGGGTCGAACCAGTCGCTACGTCTCGCCCGATTCGACGAAAATTCTTCCTTCGCAAGTTTTCGGCTTAGGTGCAAATCCATTTTCGCCAATCAACTCGATGGCATTCACCCTGACTGATCCATCCCTGAACACAATCATCGCGACGGATTTTCAGTCGGTCAATCCGCTGGACGCCGGCATGAGGATCATATTGCCAGGCACACCGGGCGAAAGTTCAGCTTATTACCTACGCGTGCGGAGCAGCAATGTGGCGACCGGTGCCGACCCAAGCACGACGCCCACTCTCCAAGATCCCAACCAACTGAAAGATGGTTTGACGACCGGGGCCTACCGGCTTCAAGTGCGACTCCAAGAAGAGAACGAGTTGGCTGGCTCCACCGTTCAGTATGCGGACATTCGATTTGCCACCAACGGCATTGAAGCTTTGGGCATGCCGAACTCATCGCCGTTGCTGGGGCAACTTCGAGAATTGGAAACGGGCGCGACGGACTTGGGCAACATCGCCAATGCGGATCGGGCTTCCGTTTCAGTCGGAGCCAATTTGACGACGGCTGGTGGTTTTGATGAATTCTCGTTCCAGGTGGCGCGCGATTCAGTTCAACAAGGCAACACGCACGTGTCGCTCGTTTTCGATATCGATTACGCCGATGGCTTTGGTGGACCAGACACGACGCTTTGGGTTTACAACTCCAACAATCAACTGGTCTACATGGGGACCAAGTCGAACATTGCCGACGATCACGGCGCGCCGCAGCGTGGCAATGACGTTGCCGATCTGACGCGGGGCTCGGCCGGTAACCGAGATGCATACATCGGACCCGTTGAATTGCCGGCCGGCAACTATCGCGTGTTGGTCACCAACAATACCGTCGTGGCCAAGGATATGGAGCAATATACGTCGGCTACTACGGAATCGAATTTGGTACGTCTTGAGCCAGTGAATTCTATTCAACGCCTAGCCATTCATCGCTTTGACAATGTTGGATTTGAAACCACTTCGGCCCCCGGCGCTACGGAAACTCTGTTTGACGCTACGCCCGATGCGCAATTTTTGCAATGGACGCTTGCCGACGTTACCTCTTATGTGGTTGCGGATTTTGGCAATGGCAGCCAAGTGGTCAATGCGAATGCTCTAACGGGTGCTCGAACGGCCGATATCAGCCGGTCGCCACGTGTCAACGACGCCGTCATGGATCCAGAAGGCCGCTTGGTTGGTTTCGAGATCCCTCAAACACCGGTCATGACGGACGAAGATAGCTGGAGATTCCTGCTCCTCAATTCGACTGGGGCACTCAATTCAACGGCCATTCCTAACGGTGCCACTGAATTGGGAAATACTGGACTTGAAACCTACACGACTCAGGCGACAGGGGACGATAGCTTCGAGATTCAACAACGAGATCATGACTTTTTAGGTCCCGTTGGCGATTCCATACTCTTCAATGACCTAACGTTTTATATCAACGATCCGAACCAATTGAAGCTATACGGTGTTGGCTCGCGCGGCAATGGTCAGACGAAGATCGATTTGCCCGTCATCGATGGAGATGGGAACATTACTGGAATCGCGCCGGATAAAGCGAATTACAATACGACCAATATTGTCTATCGCCTTAACCCAACAAACGGTGAGGTCATCAACCCACTTGGGGTCCCAGACGAGCGCGAGGACGAGTTTCGAGTCGAAGGTGCGGCTACGAATAAGTTTGAGTTTGGAAGATTCTTGTCGGGTACCGAAGCGCTCAACTACACCAATGGTATTGTTACCGGTCTAGCCCAAATCGGAGACTTTCTGTTTGCCGTCAGCAATCTTGGCGAATTCTATGCTGCACAGCTCGGAGCCAATGGTAATCTTGGATTCGCACCGAACTTCGCGAAGACGTTTCCAAGCAATCCGACTCCTGGCGTTGTCTATCCGATCTATGCAGGACTCTTGCCGCTCAAGGTGATCCGTGATAACGGCGCTCCCGTAGCGTTCACGGGTTTGACAGCCGGCCCACGGAATATCTACACCGATACGCCTACGCTGTTTGCCACCACGGCGGATGGCACGATTTACGCATTTGACACTCAAGGCGAACTTCAACCTGCCTTTCCGGGATTCGCGTACAAGACGAAAAGCGTTGAGAGAAATCCTGGACCGGCTGTTCAGGGAATTGAATTCTCACCTCTCGATGTCAACTTATGGCACGCGAGCGACTTGGAGACGGGCGTAGCCGGCCATGGACGAACGACGCCTTTTGACCAGTCCCTAGATGGTAGCCCTGGCTCGGGCTCGCTGTACTTTGGCTTCCGCGATAGCAACGCCTCCACAGCCCAACCTGGAGTTTGGGGAAGTATCTATGACACTCTGGGCGACCAAACCTACAACATGCCTGGCGGTGCTCACGGCGCTGTTATTACCAAGCCATTTGATTTGAGGAATTACCACGCCAACGATTTGCCGACGATGTATTTCAACTACAAGTTGGAAACCGATGGGAAAAATACGGATCTACTTCCACCCGGCGGAACAAATCGCATGCGAGACGCCTTCCGCGTCTATGGAGCTGGGGAAGATGGCAATTGGGTCTTTTTGGGCACCAATAACACACCATCCGACGGTGGACAGAGTCGACAAGGCAGCCCCGGGGGGCTGGACGAACTTGATAACACTTATCTGGGTGCCAATTTCAACGGCAACTTTGATTCGTTTGTCGATCCGCTTACTGGACTGGGGAAACCCATTCCGAGTCAAGAGTTGTTTGACAATGCGGGTTGGCGGCAAGCCCGCGTCTCATTGGCGGCGCTTGCTGGCAAGCCCAATGTTCGCCTTCGATTTGAATTCAGCACTGGAGCAAGCTTTGGAACCGGCGATCCACTGATTGGCGGCGTTGAATTGACTGCCGTAGATGCTTGGAAAATTGTCGATGAAACTGGATTTAAGGTAACTCCGTTCGATAACGCCCAATTTGGTACTACTGCATCGAAATTCGAATTCGACCTCGGTCTTGTACTCGCCTTGCCGGGCGGTGCAAGTTTGCCAAATGGTTTCAATGTGCAGTTGAATGGAACCTCGAACCTGAGTTTTGTTGCAGGTACCGACTACCAATTGTCCGACAGTCCCGCCACGCTTGCGGCTCTGGTCAGCGGCGCAATCACCGGAGCAGGCTTTGACGTAACCGTCAATCCGACGAATTCGGCGATGATTGCGGTTGCAGGTCTAACGAGCTATACGGCTGTCGAGTTGAACCAACTCGGTGCTGTATTGGGAGCGCCAGGTACTTCAGCACCAAACAACAGAGCGATCACCATCGATTTCTCAATGGACGCGTTGGCAGTTGGCGAGGCAATTCGGACGGCGCTGGTCAGCCGGTACAGCAACCCAACCATGATTGCCGATTTCGGCGCGGCGGCCGCAATTGATGCATGGCCTCACCACGAGAACATAGTTCGACTTTATAAGTTTGTGGTTGAGGAGAACAACAGCGCGATTGGATTGACGAACAGTCGCATCGGTGACTTTTTCGGCATGGATCCGAGAAATCCAAATTTTGGTGCCTTTTCAAATATGGATGAAGCGGGGCTGGAAAACGCATTTCGCGGTGTATTCATCGACGACATCGTTGTCGGTTTTGCGGAACGCGGCGAGATGGTATTCGACGGTCGCATTCCCCCGACCCCGACGCCTGGAACCTCCCCGTTTGTGAACGTGGCCAATCGGGAATACGAAGGCACCCTTTTCGGTGCCAATGTGGTTGAAACCGGTCGTTATCAACTTACGCTCAGAACGGCAGCCGACTATGGCACGACCGAAAACGGCGATCTGAAACTCGACCCCGCGCCTCCACCTCCGCCGAAGGGCCGAGATTTCGATACAAACTGGCGATTTGCCCAGGCAACAGGAATTGTAGTGCTGCCGGAGGCGGCTGGCGGCATTGCGGACGGGGCAACGTTTACGTTGACTGACGGCAAGGCAAGTATCGACTTCGAATTCGACGTGACGTCCAATGCGTCGGATCCCGCTTCCGGCGTAACTCAAGGTCGAGTGGCGGTTCCCATCCGGCCGGAGTCGTCGGTGGAACAAATTGCAACTGCCGTTGTCGCAGCCATCAATTCTCCAACGGCACAATCAGCGTTAAGCTTTACCGCTGCGATTTTTGGACAAGCTGCAGGTTCAGTCATAGTCGACAATAGCCCCGTCATTGAGCTTCACGGGCCAGCTTCAACGGACATGGCAGGCCATTTGGAATTTCCTGCCAACACCTTTCTTTTTGTCGGCGGTTGGGGGTTTGAATCTGGCTTCGGCGAAGATTTGGGCGACGCCGAGCGCCTGCGTCCTCAAGGACAATTGCTGTTGGCTAGCAATACGATCACCAATGCCGCCCAATACGGTATCGTGACTGCGGCTGGCGATCGCGATCAACCTTACGGCGACGTCGGGAATCGTCCTTACCCCGGCGCTCCCATCAACTACCCCAATCCCAACCTTCAGCGATTGGCTCCTGGTGTAGTTGTCATGAACAACATCCTGGCCAACAATGCCGATGGCGGTTTGCACATCCAGGGTGATCCTGGAATTGATGCCACCGTTCAAATCGCTCGCGTCATCAATAACACGTTCTTCGGCGGGATCGACGGAATTTTGATCGAAGGTGGCGCCGCGCCCTACGTCCTCAACAATATCATTGCCAACACGGGCACGGGCGTTCGAGCTTCGGGATCGTCGGGAGCGGTGCTCGGCGGGAATATTTACCAGAACAATGGTACGAACAACGCCGGGGTAGCCGTGGGAACGTTCGAAACGGCATTGCAGCCCAATGAGCCACTTTTTGTCAGCACTACCAACCGACGGTTCTATCTGGCGGCCGATTCGCGTGCAATTGATGCTTCCGTGGCTAGCCTTCAGGAACGTTCGGAATTGACGCAAGTCAAGAGCCCGCTAGGACTGCCGCTTAGTCCGGCGTTGGCTGCGGAGTATGACATCAATGGCATCTTGCGTGTCGATGATCCGGCAATCAACTCTCCCGATGGCACAGGACCGGGAGATCGTGGAGCTGTCGAGCGGGCCGACTTCATCCAGCCTCAAGCCATTCTGGCTCAGCCTCAGGATAACGACTCGAACAATATCGACCAAGATCTTTCGACAACCTATATCAATCCATCGCAAGCTGATCTGAGCTACTTCCAAGTTTTGTTGCAGGATCTTAATGGAACAGGTTTAGATCGATCAACCGTCGATCTTTCGGCTGTCACGTTGACCGAAAACGGTCGCATGCTTCGGCAAGGCATCGATTACATTCTTGGTTTCAATGCGAATAACCGTACCTTGCGGTTCACAACGCTGGCTGGCCTCTGGCGACAGGACAGCGTCTATGAAATTACACTCAACAACAGCGACTCGCACCGGATCAACTTGCCCGATGGTAGCGGCATCAGCGACGGCGATACGATCAACATCACTCGCGGTGGAAGCGTGCTGGCGATCGAGTTCGACGACAACGATGTAGTCGCCTCGGGAGCCATTCCCGTCGAATCGGTTGCCAGCAGCCTGGCTTACGAATTGGTGACTCGTGTCGTCTATGCGATCAACCGGGCCGGTATCCCAGGGCTCAGCGCGCGGATCGAAGGCGATGGAAGCTTGATGATCCTTGGCGCGACGCAAGTAACAGCCAGCAGTACAGGCGGGCTAGTGAACGTGTCCAGCATTCCGGCCATTCGCGATTTAGCCGGCAATCGACTGGCTGCGAATCGCGTCAACGGTCTGACGCAATTTACGATCGTCATGCCCGATGCCGTTCTGGATTACGGCGATATTCAGGCGTCAAACGTTCCAACTTTGGGCACGGGCACTCAAAACGGTAGCCGCCATGCCATGCTGCCTGGCGACTATACCGTGCTGGCCCTGGGGACATGGAGCGGTCCAGAAAGGAACGGGTTGCCGACCGCAGCCGCCGACGGCGACGATTTCAATACGTTGGTCGACTTTGGAACTCTAGGAACGGTCGGCGGTGTAGGCCAGTCGACGGCGGGTCCAGCTCAAATCAGCCTGCCCGCAGCATCAGCATTGGATGGACGGTTCATTGTGATCTCGGACGAAAACAGCCTTACGACCGATCCGATCACTTTCGAATTCGACACGAACAACAACGCTGTGCCGGCTGCGGACAAGCTCATCGTTGTTTTGAATGCATCGGATAATGCTACTCAAGTTGCCGCAAAATTGACCGCCAAACTCTGGGAAGCTATCGATAGTGGCCAGTTGACGGGTTTGACGCCCGTTGCTATGGGGAACATCATCAGCCTAGGCGGAAACTCGCTGCACACATTCGATCTGAGCCAAGCGCCCGGTGTTCAACGAATCGCTGCTGGCAATGTCGGGGTGAACATCCCAACCAACCTAGCCAATTTCGCAGATGGATTGTGGATGCGGATCACCGATTCGCAACATATCGGTTCGTCGCAGCCTCCTGCAACGTTTGAATTGGATACGAACGGCCAAGTCACTCCGGGACGAATCCCGGTTCCTGTGGACTTGAGCACGGCGACTCCAGAATCGATTGCAATGGCCTTGGGCCAGGCAATCCAAGACCAGATCGACCAACGTCGATTGTGGTTGGGTGGAGCCTTCGTGAACGGTTCGACCGTCACGATTATTGGTGACGACGAAGATGGAATTGTGTTTGGCGATATTTTCAACCAGTACTCGGCTCCCGTGCCGGTTTATGTTCAAGCAACGGACTACGGAATGCTTGATGCTTGGATCGATTGGAATGGGGACGGCGATTTTCTCGATATCCGGGAACGCGCTATATTGCTTGACTCGGCTTCGTCGACAAGCACAGTCGCCACGAGCGTACCGGTTCAACCTGGTTTGAATGTCTTTTATGTCAACACCCCCGCCAATGCACAAGTCGGCGTGATTAATTCCAGGTTCCGATTGAGCGTCTCCGGAGGCTTGCAGACAAGTGGTGCCGGCGTCGGAGGCGAAGTGGAAGACCATTTGATCACGATCGTGGGCGGGATTCCACCGGTTATTTCTTCGACGCAGTTTGCGGTGAACGAAGACCAAGTACTCAGCGTTACTTCACCTTCCAACGGGATACTCAGGAACGCAACGGACGCCGACATCGTGCCTCCGAATCAAGTCGTCCCGGGTGTGAATGTGCATGTCAACAATGAAAATCCGCTGGCATCCGGTATAGTGCCATTGATCGATGTCGCCCATGGAACACTTGTTCTGCATGACGATGGCACATTCACGTATACGCCTGATCAAGACTTCAGCGGAGTTGATACCTTCGTATTTCGGGCCAACGATGGCCGCTTGATCAGCAGCCAACCGGCAACAGTAACCATCACGGTCAATCCCGTGAACGATGCACCGGTGTTCAATCTGGCGTCAAGCACGGTGGGTAGCGTTGAAGATATCGGTAGAGTCACCGTCAACAATTTCATGACTGGCTTGCAACCCGGTCCGGCGGCGGCCGTGGACGAGCTAAGCCAAAGGACTTTCGTTACGGCTGTCGCACTCGATCCGAGCAAATTCACCGCCACCGGTCAACCTAGGATCAACACCGCTGGACAATTGAGCTATCAAACGGCCCCGGATGTAAATAGCCAGAATGCGGACTTGCGGGTCCGCGTCATCGTGACCGACAACGGACAGACCCAGAACACGCCAAGCGATCCGCCTCATAGAAATCGGACCGAAGCCACGTTCACGATTTCTGTTGCACAAGTGAACGATGCGCCGCAATTCGACCTTCCGACCCCGAGCCTTCATGTCAATGAAGATCAAAGCGCGGTCCTACTACCCAGCTTTGCAACGAACGTCCTGGCAGGTCCACCAACAGCCACCGACGAAATCTCACAGACGCTGCAATTCACAATCGTATCGATCGACAATACAGGATTGTTCACAGCCGGAGGGCAACCTGCGCTTTCAAGTACGGGAGCCCTGTCCTTTACGAGCGCTCCGAATAAAACCGGTTCTGCTGTGCTGGTCGTACGTTTGGGAGATAACGGACCATCCGGACCACCGCCCGACGTCAATCAATCCACGCTCAAGACATTCACCATCACGATCGACCCAGTTAACGATGCACCGGAATTCCTGATACCAGCCTCGACGACGGTCAGCGAAAGCAATGGACCGGCCACGGTCCCAGGCTTTGTGACCGGTATTCGCCCAGGGCCGGTGAGTGCGGACGACGAAGCCTTTCAACTGGTGCACTTCGAAGTGAAAGCCATTGATGAAACCGTTTTCGATGTGCTGCCCGCGATTTCACCCAATGGAACGCTGACCTTTACAGTAACAAACTACATCAATTCGGAAACGGTCCTCCAGAATGGCGGCTCACTCGCCGTTCGAGTTCGATTGCTTGACGATGGAGCATCCATTCCACCCAACGTGAACAATTCTGCATGGAAGACGTTTACCATCAACGTTCTTTCCGTAAATGATCCGCCGGTGTCGGCCGATTATGAAACGTCAACTTCCGAAGACGCGGCGATCACGATTCAAGCATCGACAATTCTTGCCAATGCCACGGGCGGTCCAACATCAGACGAAGACACTCAACGCGTCTGGATTTCGGATGTCGAATCGAGTTCTGATCGGGGCGGAACTGTTATCGTTACTAGGAATGCGGCAGGAACTGAAGTGTTGTCCATCACCTACACGCCGCCGCGCGACGCTGTTGGTACCGATTCGTTCGTCTTTATCATTCAAGACAACGGAAGTCCCTCGCGTCAAGGAACCGCTTCTGTGATTGTCACAATCAATGCAGTCAACGATGCACCGCAGTTCAATCGCGGAGCCGATCAGGTTGTCGCGGAAGATGCCGGACCGATCGTCGTCACAGGTTGGGCGACAAGCATTCTAGCTGGCCCAGTATCGGCCATTGACGAACTTCAAAATCAGTCGGTCAGTTTTGTCGTCACGACCACCTCGCCGGAGAAATTTACGGCCACTGGTCAGCCTAGGATTTCAAGCGATGGCAACCTTACGTTTCAAACGGCGCCTGACGCGGCCGGAGCCGCCAAGATTTTTATTCGCGCCGTAGACTCGGGTTCCTCGACTTCACCCAACATCAATTCCTCAGGCGTTGTCTCAGCCACCATTACGATCACGCCGGTGAATGACGCACCTGTATTTACGTCGGGCGGCAACGTTTCAGTCGAGGAAGATAGTGGAGCCTTTAGCCGAGCCTGGGCTACGAACATCGCGCCCGCAGCTAGATTGTTGGCTACGCCGCAAGGAGCGCTCGACGAAGCCTCCCAAATAGTCAGCTTTACCGTGACGACTCAGCAGGCAGCCTTGTTTGCCGTTCAGCCAACAGTCAGCAGTTCAGGCGTGCTGAGTTTCACGCCCACGGTGAACGCGAGTGGCTCGGCTGTGCTCGTCATCCAGGCCATCGACAATGGCCCATCAACCCCACCCAATGTAAACGCATCGCAACCAGTCACCATTACGCTTACGTTTAGCGCTACCAACGACGCGCCTATTGCACGTGGGGACAGCTATACATCCAGTGAGAACGTTGTGTTGAACACGCCCGCGCCCGGTTTGCTGGCAAATGACACTGACGCCGATTTGCCAAGTGATAGTCTGACCGTAGTGGTCGCATCGTTACAGAGCCAGTTTGGTGCCGCCGTCACGCTCAACGCAGACGGATCGTTCAGGTACGATCCGACGGCTTCTGAAACGATTGGTCGACTTACACCGAGCCAGTCCATCGTCGATACGTTCACCTATAGCATCCGCGATGCAGCCGGAGCGACCAGCAATATAGCCACGGTTTCAATTACGGTGACAGGCGTGGATGATGCTCCTGTTGCGGTCGACGACTCGTACACAGTTGGCATCGGTCAAACCAGTGCTCTCAATGTGTTGAGCAACGACACGGACATCGATTCGCTGATCGATCCATCCAGTGTTCAGATCACGCGGCTGCCGGTATTCGGCACGATCAATGTAAGGGCGACTGGTATCGTCGAATACACGGCTGGCCCCGGCTTCTCGGGCTCGGATTCCTTTGGTTATACGGTTCGCGATTCCGGAGGCAATATTTCTAACGAAGCGATTGTGTCCGTCGTCGTCAATACGGCACCTTTGGCCGGAAACGATGCGGCCTTCACTTACAGGAATGAAGCGGTTCGAATCGCGATCCTTGCGAACGACTCGGACACCGATGGTTCCTTGAATACATCTTCGGTTCAAATTGTCACGCCACCGAGCTCCGGTACGGCGGTAGTTCAGTCCAACGGCGATGTTTTGTTTACTCCAGCTGCGGACGCCACGGGTACAGTCACCTTCACCTATATCGTTTCCGATAACATGGGGTTGCAATCGAACCAGGCGACGGTATCCGTGCAGGTGCGAAGGAGCCGATGGCAGAATCCATCGCTCAATTTGGATGTCAACGCGGACGGTCGTATTTCCCCGATCGATGCGCTCCTGATCGTCAACTACTTGAACACGTCCCAGCCAGCCTTCTTGCCAGATTCAGGCGTCGTTCCGCCGCCATATTTGGATGTCAACGGCGACCAAAGAGTATCGCCAATCGATGCACTGCTCGTGATCAATCATTTGAATGAAAGCTCGTCTGGGGGAGGCGGCGAAGGCGAAGGTGAATTCGTTACGTCGATTTCGGATTCCACTTTGCCGATTTCCAGAGCCGAGATCGTTACGATGGTGACTCCACAACAAATGATTGACACCGTAGGCAAGGGCGTTGTCCGAAACGTTCAACAAAAGATCGTCGATTCGTTGTACGAATCAGTCGGATTGCCGCTCTCGAATAAGGCATTGAGCGGAAGCGTTGCATTCGAGGGGGATGAAAGAGACTTGAGCTTCCAACCGCTGATGTCTCCATCGAATGAAAATCAGATTGAGCGAGACGAAGAGGGCGAGTTATTGTCTCTTCTAAGTTGTCGATCCGAGGAACTTCGCAATACAAATCACGCAAATGTCGATCGGCTGTTCGGCCAATTTTAGAATACCTTCACGCTAGGGAGCGCGACCTAGTTACAACCACTTACGCGACCGAATGAAAACCAAAAAACCGACTGCGACAGCCAGCATCAATCCCCACGCAAACGGATAACCCCAATACCACTTCAACTCCGGCATATTCCATGGAGAATTATCGGCAAAGTTCATGCCGTAGACTCCCGCAATAAACGTCATCGGAATGAAGATCGTGGAGATAATCGTCAAGACCTTCATGATTTCATTCATGTTGGTGTTGACGGTCGAGAGGTAGAAATCGCGGAGATCTGAAGTCAACTCGCGATAAGTATCGATGGAATCGATCAAGCGGATTACGTGGTCGTACGAATCTCGCATGTGAACCTGCGTATCTGGCAGGAGTCGATGCGGAAAATCTCGCAGGAGTTCATTGAATAATTCGCGGTGCGGGCGAATGATGCGCCGCAGGCAAAGAAGTCGCTGACGCAGTCGATGGATTTCTTTGAGCTGTTCGGGCAATCGATTGTTGGCGATTTGTTCATCCAACACTTCAGCGGCCTCAGAAATCTCTTCCATCGCAGGAAAGTAGGAATCGATCACCGTATCTAGCAATGCGTACAGCAAGTAATCCGCCTTCGATTCAAACAACTTTCCACGGCGTTCGCGAAGGCGCTGTCGAATCGGATCCCAACAATCTCCCGGGCGTTCTTGAAATGAGATCAGCATGTCGTCGAGCAAAAAAAACGACACTTGTTCTGATTCAAACTGCGGATCAGGGTCGGGCATTCGTGCAACGATGAACAGGTCATCGCCGTAAACGTCCACTTTGGCGCGCTGATTGACATTGATGACGTCTTCCATCGCCAGCGAATGCAATCTGAGCATGCTCGCGAGTTGCTTCAGTCGATCTGCGGACCCCAATCCCGTCACATCAACCCACACCGTATCATACCGGGCCTTGAGGTCGAGTATCTCCGAAATGGAATGGATCGTTTTTTCGTGAGTTTCTTTTGCGTTGAAGGCGATCGCTCGAATATCGGTGACCGGTGCATTCGGATCAGTGATGATCGAACCTGGTGGTGTGCCCGGTTGCTCTCGGCGTTTTTTAGTGTGTCGTTTGCGTCTCATCATGGGTGTCAAGAACCGACAAAGCAATTGGAAATCGGAATTGGATCAAGTGATATAGCGGCCAAGGTGCCACACGGCCATTGCTTGCCGCAGGAATGACTTACATTTCGGCACGGGCCTTCGGGTGTTGAATCAGGCATCATTTCTGTCAAGTTGGGATCAAAGAGTATCCATCGGGTCGATGTCGATGACGTATTGTACGTCTTTCGGAAGTTTGATTTCGGCAGTTGTGCGCTGAATGAGGCGATTGAGGGGTTCGGGGGCATCGGTTTGAATCAGTGCATGAAAACGGTACTTGCCGCGCAGGCGTGCAAGCGGAGGCGGTGCCGGACCGAGAATGCGGCATTCCACCTTCTGCTCAAGTCGAGTCGTTTGCAGGCGTTTCACAAGCCATTCCGCGAAATCTTCAGTATCCTTAAGCTGAGGACCACGCATGATGATCCGGGCAAGATAGCCGTAGGGCGGATAGCCGAACTGAACTCGCTTCTGCATTTCATCGCCGGCGAAGCCCGTAAAATCATGGCGACTAGCGGCCACGATGGCTGGGTGCTCCGGTGAAAAGGTTTGCACAATGACTCGACCACCTTTTTCGCCTCGGCCGGTGCGACCAGCGACTTGAGTCACAAGCTGGAACGTCTTTTCGGCCGCGCGGAAGTCGGGAAAGTGCAAGGCGCTGTCGGCGTTGATCACTCCAACCAGCAACACGTTAGGAAAATCGTGACCCTTGGCAATCATCTGTGTCCCAAGCAGGATTTGAATTTTGCCGTCTCGGAATTCGTTCAAGATGCGTTCGTGACTTCCGACGCGCCGCATGCTATCGCTGTCCATCCGCGCGATAATCGCATTCGGAAATCGATGCTGGACCTCGACTTCCAGTCGCTGCGTTCCAAGACCAGTGTATCGAATGCCGTCGAACTTGCACTCGGGGCAAACCGGTGGCGTGGGGATGGTGTAGTCGCAATAGTGACAACAGGCCTTTGAACCGTCGCGATGGTGGGTCAGTGGTAAATCGCATTCGGGACATGCCGCGACGTGCCCGCAACGTGGACATTGAATCGTCGTGGCGAACCCTCGGCGATTGAGCAGCAGCATCGTTTGACCACCTCCGGTCAGTGTCTCTTGGATAGCTTCGTAAAGCGGCCGCGAGATCGAGCCTTGGTTCGGTACGCTCGACGGTTGCCGCAAATCCACAATTTGAACCAGTGGCAAAGGTCGATTGTGAATGCGGCGCGGCAGCCGGGCGAGTTTATAGACACCGGTGTTCGCTCGATGCCAACTTTCCATACTGGGTGTAGCGCTTCCGAGCACTAGTGGGATTTGTTCGAGGTAGGATCGGTGCAATGCGACATCGCGCGCATGGTAACGCGGCAAGGTGTCTTGTTTGAAAGATGTCTCGTGCTCTTCATCAACGACAATCAAACCCAATCGCGGCACGGGAGCGAAGATCGCGCTGCGCGGACCGATGACAACGGATGTTTTGCCAGAAGCGATTCGCCGCCATTGATGATGACGTTGAACGTCGCTCATGTGGCTATGCAGAATGGCGACTTGACCGAATCGTTGCAAAAACCTTCGGTGCGTTTGCGGCGTGAGACTGATTTCGGGTACGAGCACGATTGCCTGGCGACCGTAAGATATCACTTCATGAATGGCCTGCATGTAGACTTCCGTTTTACCGCTGCCGGTTACACCGTGCAGCAAGATCGTGTCTTGCTTGTGCGACTCGAGAGCATCGAGTATCAAGCGTAACGCCTGACGTTGGTCCGCACTCAGGGCCAACGGCATCGTGTATGGCTTAGTCGAACTGACCGGATCGTCGTCAAAATATCGTTCTTGACGAGCTTCGATGAAACCAGATTGTCTCAGAGCCGTAATGGGACCGGCTGAGCAG
>WPCK01048314.1_pt1 | contig 18514 bp, 20 predicted proteins | sample 5399851 | NCBI WGS metagenome assembly WPCK01 (sample SAMN12869471, study PRJNA574797) | sludge metagenome | isolation source: wastewater treatment of pH11 | place: China:Beijing | collected 2019-05-20 | reverse complement strand
GGTGGAGTGACTGATCAAAGCACCGCCAATTGTGGTCGTACCCGCACTAACGACAGGATCAGGGCTGTTCGGTGGCAACAGGACGATCACCGTTGCCGAATCGCCGAGCATCTTGAAGGTTTGCGTACCGGTGACGTTCTTGGCCAAATAGATTCCCTTGGTGGAATCGAAGATGTCGCGGGCCGTGGACCCGACGTCGATCTGCAGGTCCTTGACCGTCTGGTACGGGTTGTAGTAGAGCCACGTCGGGTACTTCACGGCCTTGGCGTCGCTGACACCATCGGTGAAGTAGTCGGTCTTGTTCGCGTTGAACCGCAGGATGTTCTCAACGTTGGTCTTTTCGACGAGCCCGCCCAGGACCCCGGTGTAGATCATGCCGTAGGTGGCCAGATTCGTGACCTCGGGGCCGGTGCCCCAGTAGTTCCAGGACTTCATTGCGTCACCGGTTGCCTTGAGAGTGCTGGCGTTGATTGCCTCGTAGGCCATCACTGAGGCCTCGGGCTTGCCAAGGAACTCGGGGTTGTCCTGGTCGGATGCCGCACGCAGTTCGGGAAGCGAGTACTGCGAGGTGTTCGTGAGGTTGAGCGCCCACCGGCCCGCAGCCTTGGCCCAGCTTGGGTCGTACTTCGCCAGTTGCACCAGGGTCGTCAGCGGGTAGATCGAGTTGAAGAAGTACGCCTGACTGTCCCCGGTGTAGCCGCCGATGTCGATGTTCCCGACGCGCCGCGAGTGGCCGTTCCACCCGTTGCGGTAGGTAGCGTTACCGCCGATGACCCAGCCCATGAACTTCTCGATGTTGTAGTTGGTGCCCTCGACTGCGTTCAGGATCGACGCGGCGGTAAGGGCCTCGAGGGCAGCGAGCTCGTAGTAGGGGTTGACGCCCTCAAGGTTGTCCAGGAAGTTCAGCGCCCACTTGGCGTGCTGGAGGTAGTCAGAGTTGCCGGTGTGCCGCCAGGCGTACAGGAGGATCATGGAGACCGCAGCAGCCGCGTCGGGCTGGGTTCCCGCGTTAGAACTGGTGATGACGGTGTCCGTGTCGAAGTTATAGCCCTTGACATTGTTCGGGAAGGCGAAGTTCTCCCCACCCAGGTTGTCGATCATGTCGCACATGCGATCCGCGACCGAGGTGAGGTACTCCTGCACCTGCGGGTCGCGCTGCACCCAGTCCGGGTACATGGAGGCGACCCGGTAGAAGTTCAGGTTCGCCAGCATCACGTACCAAAAGTCGTTGTACGGCTGCTGCGTGGGGATGCCACCGGAACTGCCCACAAAATTCGTGAAGACGCCACCGGTCGGCCTGAAGAACTTCTTCGCCGAATCCAGGTAGGTCTCCCCCGGCTCGCCGCCCGGGTATTGGACGTCCTTGTCGATTCCGGCGATGGACGAGTTGAACAGTGAACCGGTGATCGTGATGGATTCCTGCATGTTCGCCGTGTCGGCGGATGCCGCGCGGATGTCACCGTAGAACGCGGGCATCATCCAACCACCGTAGGTGTCGTCATCGACGATGGTCGCCCACTTGCGTCCCGGTGTGCTTTGCCAGTCGGCGTTGTAGAGGAACTCGTCGAGCGCGTGCGCGCGTTCCTTCCAGTCGATGATGTTGATGCCGTCAGGAAGGCTCGGCATCGAATCGATGCCGGACACGGTTCTTTGCACGAGATAGTGCCCCTCAGATGGGTCGGCGTGGGCGACCGGAGTCGCTACGACCATGCCGGCCGCAGCCAATACTGCGGCTGTGGTCAGCGCGACCGCTCTGCGACCTTTGGTGTTCACCGCGGTTCGGCGGTCTGTGCGCCGCTGTGGTGACATCGTCAACAACATGTGATGTTCCTTTCCGGGACTTCCTCGTCCAGTCCAACGCTTCTAGTTCAGCGTTGGCATTAGCAGGGCTTCGTCGCCGCCCTGCTTGATCGTGGTTTCTTCAAATCAGGTCTTGAATCTTTTGAGGCGACCAAGAGTTGCGGCCTCTTTGATCAACGACGTTTCGGCGGGTTTGATAACTCCCTCGTTACCAACCGAAACGTTTCGGTTAATGATTACTTTACACAGAGGGCCAGACTGCGTCAAGGTGTCCGTCGGGGCGTGCGGGAAATTTAGGCGGCCGAATTCACGATCAAAGGCAGCACTTGCTCGGCGAGCAGTGGGGCAAGATCCGCAGGAAACGGTCGCTCATTGAGATCGAACCAACGCAATTCGGCGATCTCAGCGGCGGGAGCTACTCCGCTGACCGCCGGGTGCTCGAAGACGTGAGCCTCGACATCTAGATCGGGCTCGTTGGCTGCGGCCGCGCGGAAAGCACCGAGGTGCCGGAGGGACTCAGGCGCCAGATCGATGCCGAGTTCTTCACGACATTCGCGAAGCGCGGTCTCGGACGGGCTCTCCCCCGGTTCCGGCTTGCCGCCGGGAAGCATGAAACGCTCGGTCCCGCGTTTACGCACGGTCAATTGGGCCCCAGCCCCATCACGCAATACGACCGCACTGACCTTAACAACGTCTCTTCTCGGCACAGCACCCATGTTAAGGGCTTGATGGGACCGCACCGATCCCGCACGGGCAACCCGACTAGTGCGCGCTAGCCGACACATCCGTACCTTTGGGAGTCATGAGGAACACCAGCACGGCGACCGCGAGCATGATCGCGCCGCCGATAAACCCGGTGGTCTGCAATGAATAATTGAATGCCGCACCGGCCTGCTCCGCGAGCGCGGCATGTCCTGTCGTCTCCGCAATAGACATCGCTGCGCCTAACGATTGGTGTGCTTGGTCGATGCGTTCTGGACCTAGATCGGCAAAGGCCGCTTCGGCAGCTCGTAATTCCGCGCGATACATCAGCGCGGAAATGCTGCCGAGAATCGCCACGCCGAGGGTGCCGCTGAGGACCGCTCGTGCACCAATGACACGCGCTAACGGCGGCGCCGCAAGTGAGGCGACCGCCCCCGCGACCGCAATCGGCGCAAGCCGAAGACCGGCCCCGATCGGGGTTGCCCCGTTGATGAGTTGAAGCCATTGAGCGATCAGCAGCAGTGCCGCAATCATCGAGAAGGTCGTACCCAGCGCAGCGATAATGCCGGCTGAGAATGATCGGTTCCGAAACAATCGCAGTTCCAGCAACGGGTGGTCGCTGCGGATACAGCGCAGCACGAACCAAACGATAGCGATGCCTGCGATAGCCAGCGCCGACCAGGCTTCGGGCACCAGGAAACTGGATTCCTTTCCGAACTGCTTGATCGCCCAGACCAGCAAGGTCATGCCGACCAGAGACAAAACGGCGGCAACAGCATCCCACTTGCCCGGATTCGACACCCGAGACTCCGGCAGAATCATCAGACCTGCGATGATCCCGATCACCATGAGCGGAACATTGATCAAGAAGGCGGCGTGCCATGAGAAGTGCTCAAGGAGAAATCCGCCAACCAGCGGTCCGATGGCGGCGCCCAGACCTGACACCGCAGCCCAAATGCTCAGCGCCGTCGCGCGTTCCTTAGGGTCGGTGAAGATCACTCTGATCAGCGATAGCGTCGTCGGCATGATCATGGCGCCGCCGATGCCGAGGAATGCGCGGATCGCGATAACTGCTTCAGCGGTATTGGCAAACAGCACCAAGAGTGACGCGACTGCGAAGATGAGGTATCCCAGCATGAGCATTCGCCGCCGACCCCATCGGTCGGCAATCGCTGCCCAGGACACCAACAAGCCAGCCAAGACCAGCGAGTAGATATCGACAATTCACAACTGCTGCACCGAACTCGGATGTAGCTCAGTCGAGATCTCGGGCAGCGCAATATTCAAGATGGTCATGTCCATCGTGATCACGAGCAGGCTCGCACTCAGCACCGCAACGGCGGCCCAGCGACGGCCACGGGACATGGTCGTGTTCGAGGACGCGGGCATCAATAGGTCAGACATGGATTAGTTGCTTTCGCTATCTGGCATCGCAAGGATTGCTCGGATCACTGAGACGATGGTTTCCTCACTGATCGGCACATCGTGGACAGCGGCGTGCATGGTCGCACCATTGAGGTAGATCTCCAGTGCCGCGGCACGTTCAGCGCCGACATAGCCAGCCAGAATGTTGACAAGGCGATCAGTCCAGCGCACGGCCAGTTCGCGCAGTCCAGCATCTGAGGTAGCGGCGGTCGTCAGCGCAACGGATGCTCGTACTTGGTGCGAGTCGAGAAGCCAACTATGTGCCAGCGAGGCAAAAAGCTCGGCTAGATCGTCGTTATGGGCCGCCAGTTCCGCTTCGATGTGGCCGAGGCTTTCTTCATTCTCGTCGGAGAGGCAGCGCAGTGCCGCTTGATACAACTCGTCAATGGACGCGAAGTAACGAGTTGTCGAACCCAAGGAAACGTTCGCTCTTGCCGCGACCGCTCGATGAGTCAGTGCCGTAGCGCCTTGTTCGGCGACAATCTGCGCTGCGGCATTGATAATCGCTCGCCGTCGCCCTTCGGGATCGCGCCTTCTGGACTGCGGTTCGCTATATGCGGTACTCATCCCACCATCCTTAAAGAACTTTTGTACATGTACATTTGTACCATAATGAATGGGAGATAGCCGGTTACCCGGACACACCCAGCGCTACGATGGCCCTGACCAGGTATATGAGGAGGTGAGCACAGTGCCCGATGAAGCATCGGTCGCACCGCAGTGGCAACCGGATATCCTCGGCGTACGTTTCGAGTCACTCACGTTAGACCTAGGCGAGGATGATGAAGGTCCACTCGTCGCCACCCTGGTGCGAAGCCTGCCTAGGCCAGTGCCATTCGGCTGGTTGCGCAATGATCCCCGGCCACTCAGCGATGTCGACGTGCTCTATGTCCACGGCTGGTCGGATTACTTCTTCCAATACCCGCTCGCCGATTTCTTCACCGACCGCGGTGCCCGCTTCTTCGCGATTGACCTGCGTAAATACGGTCGTAGTTTGCGGGAGGGACAGACTCCCGGATATGTCACCGACCTCACTGACTACGACCAAGAGATCGAAGCGGCCTTGAAGATCATCAAGGCGAACTCGTCCAAAAATACCCCGCCGCGGCGGCTCTTCCTGTTGGGCCATTCCACCGGCGGCCTGACCTTGAGCCTGTGGGCGTCACGCCATCGCGGCGCTGCGGACGCGCTGATCCTGAACTCCCCCTGGCTGGAATTCCAACTCAGTTCGGTAGTCCGTTCCGCGATCACTCCCCTCGTGAATCTGCACGCAACAGTCCGCCCACACGACTCAGTGCCGCAAGTTGATCTGGGATTTTACGCACGAGCTCACAGCACCGTCATTGACCCAGACGAACCTTTCGCGATCAACGACGCCTGGCGGCCAGAACAAGCTGCCGCGGTGCGCGCGGGGTGGCTAGGGGCCATACTTTCGGGTCATGCCGCAGTTCACAGCGGCTTGGACATCGACGTCCCGATTTGTGTTTTGTTATCGGCGCGCAGCGGCACCCCGACACGTTGGAGCGAAGACCTGGCGCGCGTCGACAGCGTGCTCGTCGTGGACGATATTGCGCGAGCCGCACTGAAATTGGGCTCGTCTGTCACGGTCGAACGTATTGAAGGCGCGCTCCACGACGTGTTCATCTCCGAACGCGGTGCCCGCCGCGAAGCGTATAACCGCATGGATCGCTGGTTGCGGGGCGTGAACGATGCCACACGTCGGTCGGTAACCGCACCGTCGAACAGCGATGCGTCCTAGCTCTGTTTTGCCTGGCAATCGGCACAGCGACCAAAGACATCCAGAACATGTCTGATCGGTGTGAAGCCGTGGGTTGACGAGACCTGTTCCAGCCAACCTTCCACCGGTGGGTCGATCTCCACAGCGGTGCCGCAGTCCACACAAATCAAGTGATGGTGGTGCCCATCCACGTCCTCGCAGGCCCGGAACAGTTGCATGCCTTCTTCGGTGTAAATCGCGTCTGCTTCGCCGGTTCGCACCATATCGGCAAGCACCCGGTAGACCGTGGCAAGCCCGACCGCATCGCCACGGCCGCGCAATTGGGCATGCAGGTCTTGAGCCGAGATGAATCCAGGCTCTTGTTCCAGACCTGTGCGCACTGCCGTGCGCTGGCGGGTATTTCGTTGCGGTGGTGACTTCGTCATCGCTGCCTTCATTGCCGGACCTAGTTCATGGACGAGTTGCCTCGCACCGATTTACTCGGCGCTGGCTGCTTCCTCTTCTGCAAGCGAAGCATGTACCTGCGCCATGTCAAGATCCTTCACTGCGCCGATCACTTCTTCAAGTTGTGGTGCGCGCAGGGCTCCTGGCTGCGAGAAGACGAGCACGCCCTCACGAAAGGCCATGATCGTTGGAATCGATGTGATACCGGCGGCCGCTGCAAGTTGCTGCTCAGCCTCAGTATCGAGTTTTCCGAAGACGATGTCCTCGTACTTCTCCGAAGCCGCCTCAAAAATAGGAGCAAACTGGCGGCAAGGCCCACACCATTCGGCCCAGAAGTCAACAAGGACGATGTCGTTGTCTTTGACGAGTGAAGTGAAGTTGTCCTTGGTGATCTCGACGGTTGCCATAGTGTCCTCTCATTGCGCGCGGCGATCGCAATCGCACGCCCGTGCCGTTGTTTTCTGTGTACCAAGTGGCCGACAGTGATGCCTGTGGGCCACCGCGATACACCCATCGTCTCCAATAACACCGTCAGTGTGCCAGATAGTCCCGCACTGTGGATAAGACACCGCCGAGTTGTAAGGTCATACCCATGATCGAACTGAAAACCGCCGGAGAAATCGACGCGATGCGTGCCACCGGACAAGTGGTCGCCCGGGCGCTAGAGGCCATGCGTCAGGTCAGTGCACCGGGCGTGTCATTGCTCGAGTTGGACGAGGCCGGCCGCGACGTATTACGCGAAGCGGGCGCGACCTCGCCATTTTTGGGTTACCACCCGAACTGGGCACCGAGCCCTTTCCCCGGTGTGGTGTGTGCTTCAGTCAACGACGCCATCGTGCATGGGGTGCCGAATGCGTCGCAGTTGCGCAACGGAGACCTGGTTTCACTTGACTTCGGGGCGGTGCTCGACGGGTGGTGCGGTGACTCGGCCATCAGTTTTATCGTGGGTGAGGGATCTGCAACCGATCTGACTCTGATCGACGCGACACGTCAGGCGCTCGAAGCCGGGATCGCCGCAGCCACGGTCGGCAACACAATTGGTGACATTGGTCATGCCGTCGATGCGGTGGCCCGCAAGAATCGTCTGGGGAACCTGGCCGACCATGGTGGTCACGGCATCGGCCGCGAGATGCACATGGAACCGTTCGTTCCCAATCAGGGACGACGAGGTAAGGGACTGCCCCTGACTGCCGGGCTGACTATCGCTATTGAGCCGATGTTCATTGCCGACGGCCGTTCGGACTACACCTATGACGACGACGGTTGGACGATTCGCAGTACGCATGGAGCCCGGGCCGCGCACTTCGAACACACCATTGCGGTGACTGAGGACGGCCCAGTGATCTTGACTGCGCTGTGACAAGGGCCGCAAGACTGTGCGACGAGTCACGGTAGGGTAAAAGGCGTGTCTAATAACCAAGCTCCCGCGGGCCGGATCGTATGGATCGACTGTGAGATGACCGGCCTCGACCTCGAGAACGACGCTCTGATCGAAGTTGCCGCCATCGTCACCGATGCGGATCTGACGCCACTGGATGACGGTATCGATGTCGTGATCCGTCCACCTGCTGCGGCCGTGGAGCAGATGGGCGATTTTGTGCGCAATATGCACACCACGTCAGGTTTGCTTGAAGAACTCGATAACGGCCTGACCTTGTCCGATGCTGAACAGGCGGTGCTCGAGTACGTGCGCAAATGGGTGCCCGAGCCACGAAAAGCGCCATTGGGCGGCAACTCGGTCGCCACCGACAAGGCGTTCCTGGAACGAGACTTCCCGGAGCTAAGCGCCCACCTGCACTACCGCATCATTGACGTGTCGTCCATCAAAGAATTAGCACGCCGCTGGTATCCGCGGGTGTACTTCGCATCGCCGGAAAAGCATGGCGGGCACCGTGCATTGGCAGATATTCTGGAGAGCATCGACGAGTTGCGTTACTACCGTGCGGCACTGTTCCCAGCAGGTGCTGGGCCTGATACTTCGACGGCTCGGACGATCTCCGCACAGGTCGCTGAGAACTCGTTTTCTGGGACGATTACAGCACCAAACGGAAAGTGACTCTCATCGATTCGGTGATTCAGGAGTTTTAACGCTAGAATCGTCTCCGGTCCGAAACTCCATTGGACCGCAGTTTCCGGCCTGCTGGTAAGCGAACCGGAAAAATGGTGGGCGTAGCTCAGTTGGTAGAGCGCTGGCTTGTGGTGCCGGATGTCGCGGGTTCGAGTCCCGTCGTTCACCCCAAATGGGAGAGGTTCAAACCCTCGACAAGAGTCTCCACTCTTTGTCCGGTTTGAGCCTCTCCCTTCTTCTTCGCTTCCGCGGCCCAGTTCAGAGCGTTCATCTGCTCCTCGGTATCGCAGAGTGAACCGAAGGGGCGTTCGTATTCGACACGGACATCTCCGTCTTCCTCGATGAAGGTCCGATGGAAAAACGCCTGGTTACACAGTCGCCGGTTCGCGTCATCAGCACGTTGATAGATGCTGACGATGTTGGCGAGCAACCCGAGCGAATCATCGAGGTTCGCCCGGGCTGACGCATACTCGTCATGGTGCGCTTCGAGCCGGTGTTGAATGTCACCGATCTGATTTGCGATGCGATCTTGCTCCTGCTTCAACAGATCGATCGGCACCGCCCCCGCGTAGTGGGCTTGCAACAGTTTCATGCGCTCGTCGTCGAGCCGGTCCCGTTCGCTTGTGAGTCGCGAGAGTTCTTTCGTCTCGTTCGCCATGAGCAGGTCGAAGTCGGCGTGGATCTTTCCAGCGAGGTCTTGCCGCAGACCTTGCGACACTTCGATCATCTCGTAGTACTTCTCGATGAGCATCGCCTGCCGCGTGCACCCAGTCTTTCCCGAGTACGTTCCCGAACACACAAAATACGCATAGATGTTCCCATGACGGTTCTTCGCATTGGTGATGATCAGGCGTTCACCGCACCGGCCGCAGTAGACCGAGCCCTTCAAGTAGTGGTCCCCTTCCCGGCCTTTCAGCTTGATGCCGAAGCCTGGAAGCCCTGACTCGGACGGCTGGAACAAGCTCAGTTGGCAGATGCGCGACGTGCTGTGCGCGCTAGACGCGACCCTGACCGAGAGCTCCTCAGGGGCCGAGGCGATGCAGGTCCTCTCCGAGTTCCTCACCGATGCGGAGCAGCGACGGGCGAAACTCGAGAAGCAGCTCGCCGCGGCCGACGAGTTCATCGGCCTGCTGGGCGACCGCATCAGGGCATGATCACGCCCAGGCGAGTTCGATCCCGGCGACGCTCGCGATGATGCCTGCCGCCGCCCCTGCGAGCACAGCGATCCATGCCGGTAGTTTCCAGACGGTGAGCATGAGGAGGCACCCGAGCGCGATGATCAAGGGGGCGAGTCCGGTCACTCCGGATGTGATCACGGGCGTCCACAGCGCGGCGGCGAGAATCCCGACCACCGCGGCATTCGCGCCTGCCATCGCTGAGCGGACCGTGGGGTTCCCGCGGAGGCGCTCCCAGAACGGAAGTACACCGATCAAGAGCAGCAGGCCGGGCAGGAAGACCGCGACGAGGGCGAGGAGCGCCGCGAGCGGTGCCGCCCATCCGTCCTGCATCTCGAAGCCGAGGTAGGCGGCGAAGGTGAACAGCGGGCCGGGCACGGCTTGCGCCGCACCGTAGCCGGCGAGGAACTGGTCGTGGCTGACCGCGCCCGCGACGGCAGGTTCTGCCTGCAGCAGCGGCAGGACGACGTGCCCGCCCCCGAAAACGAGCGCTCCTGCCCGGGTGAATGCGTCCGCGATCCCGAACCAGGTGTTCCGCGTCAGCGCAGTGACCACGGGGAGTGTGACGAGCAGAACGCCAAGCACGACCAGACATGAGGCCCCGAGACGCCGCGAGACGCGCACGGCAAGCGGCTCAGCCGCCGCGACGTCGATCCGCCGACGCCAGAGGATCCCCGAGGTCAGGCCAATGAGGATGGCGGCGAGCTGGCCGAGGTTCCCCGGCAGCAGCAGCGCCAGCGCCGCGGCGGCGACGCCGATTAGGGCGCGGCGGGCGTCGGGCGTGAGCGTTCGGGCCATCCCCAGCACGGCGTGCGCGACAACCGCCACGGCGACGGCTTTAAGACCCAAAAGTAACCCCGCGCCGACCGGGCCTTCCAAGGACACCGCGCCGATCGCGAAGAGCACGAGCAGTAGCGCGGACGGCAGCGTGAACGCCGCCCATGCCGACAGCGCCCCGCGGAAGCCTGCGCGCACGAGGCCAAGAGCGAAGCCCACCTGGCTCGATGCCGGTCCCGGGAGGAACTGGCACAGGGCGACGAGCTCGGCGTACTGCGCATCGCTCACCCACTTCCGCCTGGCTACAAGCTCCTCACGGAAATACCCCAGATGCGCGACCGGTCCGCCGAACGACGTCACGCCGAGCTTCGCAAATGTTCGGAATACCTCGCCGACGCGACCGCGTTCGACCGGAAGGCGTGCGTCCACCATCCGGCTCACTGCCCGAGCAGCTCCGCCAGGAGCACCTCGACGCGACCCTTGATCTCGTCACGGATCGGGCGCACCGAATCGATGCCCTGTCCTGCTGGGTCGTCGAGCTTCCAGTCCTCGTAGCGCTTTCCGGGGAAGAAGGGGCAGGCGTCACCGCAGCCCATCGTGATCACGACATCGGAGTCTTGCACCGCTTCGGTGGTGAGCACTTTTGGCTGCTCTGCAGTGATGTCGATGCCCACCTCACGCATCGCCTCGACGGCGACGGGGTTGATCTGGTCAGCGGGCATGGATCCGGCGGAGCGGACCTCGACGCGGTCACCGGCGAGCTCGCGGAGCCAGCCCGCGGCCATCTGGGAGCGTCCGGCGTTGTGGACGCAGACGAAAAGGACGGAGGGCTTCTGATCAGTCATCGTTGTTCGCTTCTTTCAGTCGGTGAGGGTGGCGAGGAGCTCGCGGACGCGGCCCTCGATGTCATCGCGGATCGCGGCGACGCCCTCGGGCGAGGCCAGCGCTGGGTCTCCGACGGCCCAGTCCTCGTAGCGGACCCCGGGGATGATCGGGCAGACGTCGCCGCAGCCCATCGTCACCACCACGTCCGCGGCACGCACCGCGTCGTCGGTCAGCGGCTTCGGGAACGCATCCCCCGCTTGCTGTTCGCCTTCGATCTCGGTGAGCAGAGAGCGCAAGTGCGGGTGCACATCCGCCGCAGGCGTCGACCCGGCGGAGCGGGCGATGACCTTACCCCCGGCGAGCTGGTTGACAATCGCGGCGGCAAGTTGCGAGCGGCCCGCGTTCTGCACGCAGACGAACAGTACCTGCGGCACCGCTGTCACCCGATCTCTGGTCAGATCGGCCAGGCGCTGCCGGGCGAACCGTTCGGTCAGCGGGATCATGTGCGCCGGCAGCTTCGCTGAACGCACCAGGCCCGCGTAGGACTCGCGCACGATCGCGACCACGAGATCACGGTTCAGCCCGGTCAGCTCGTCCGCGAGTTCCTCGGCGAGGCGGGTCACGCGGGCGTCCATCTGCTGCAAGGCCTCGGCCCGTGCTGCGGTGTCTTCGGGCTCGTCCATGGCGGCTGCGGCGGGAGCGAACGCGTCAAGGAGAGCCGCGACGGCGCGCTGCTTGCCTGGCGCGATGCGGTAGTACACCCAGGTACCCCGCCGCTCGGACAGCAGCATCCCCGTCTCCTTCAGTACCTTCAGATGGTGGGAGACCGTCGGCTGCGACACCTCGGCGAGCTCGGCGAGGTCGCACACGCAGGACTCTCCGCGAGGGTCGATCGCGATCGCGGAGAGCATCCGCAGACGCAACGGATCAGCGAGCGCCTTGAGCGCGCTGGCCACGGTGGTCGCGGCCTCGGTGCCGATGGCATGCGTCGCGGACGGCGCGCACGCCTCCGTGTCGGAGATGACGGCGGTATCGGTCATGACGTCCTCGATTCGACGGCGTAGGGGTCGGTGCGGAACCAGGCCCGGGCGGCCCAGAGCGAGACGTAGACGAGGCCCACGAGCACAGGCACCTCGATCAGGGGGCCGACGACTCCGGCGAGGGCCTGTCCGGAGGCCGCGCCGAAGGTGCCGATCGCGACCGCGATCGCTAGCTCGAAGTTGTTGCCCGCCGCGGTGAACGCGAGCGTCGTCGACCGTGCGTAGCCGAGACCGAGACCCTTGCCGAGCAGCAGCCCCGCGAACCACATCAGGCCGAAGTAGACCAACAGCGGCAGCGCGATCCGCGCCACATCCAGCGGGCGGGACGTGACCTGCTCACCTTGCAGCGCGAACAGCAGAACGATCGTGAACAGCAGCCCGTACAGCGCCCACGGGCCGACCGCGGGGAGGAACTTCTCCTCGTACCACGCGCGGCCGCGGCGCTTCTCGCCGATCCACCGTGACGCGAACCCCGCCACCAGCGGCACGCCGAGGAAGACGAGCACGTTCAGCGCGATCTGCCAGACGGAGACCTCCAGGCCCTGCGCGTCCAGGCCCAGCCAGCCCGGCAGCACAGTGAGGTAGAACCAGCCCAGCACCGAGAACATCACGACCTGGAAGACGGAGTTGATCGCGACGAGCACAGCCGTGGCCTCGCGATCCCCGCAGGCCAGGTCGTTCCAGATCACGACCATCGCGATGCACCGCGCCAGGCCCACGATGATGAGCCCGGTCCGGTACTCGGGCAGATCGGGCAGGAAGATCCAGGCGAGAGCGAACATCACCGCGGGGCCCGCCAGCCAGTTCAGCACCAGCGACGAGACCAGCAACTTCTTGTCCCCGGTGACGGCCGCGACCTTGTCATAGCGGACCTTCGCCAGCACGGGATACATCATCACCAGCAGGCCCAGCCCGATCGGGATCGAGATCCCGCCGACCTCCATTGCGGAGAGCGCGTCGGAAAGCGCTGGCACGAAACGTCCGAGCAGCAGGCCCGCGACCATGGCGAGGCCGATCCACAGCGGCAGCCACTTGTCTAGGGTGGAGAGCCTCTTCGGGGCGGTACGGGTCATGGTGTCGGTCATGCGAGCAGCTCCTCGATCTTTGCCGCGTAGACGGGTTTCGGGTGCGCGCCGATCAGCATGTCGACGCGTTCCCCGTCCCGGTAGAAGCCGAGGGTCGGGATCGATGTCACGCCCGAGGCGGCCACAGTCTCAGGATTCTGATCGGCGTCCAGCTTCACGATCTTCACACGCCCCGCGTACTCGCCGGCGAGCTGGTCCAGGATCGGAGCGATTGCCTTGCACGGGCCGCACCAGGTCGCCCAGATATCGACCACGACCAGCATCTCGGACTCGAGCACTTCAGCCTGGAAAGTGGCGTCGGTGACGGGGGTGACGGTGCTCATGCGAAGACCTCCAGAACAGGTGCGGAAACGGTAGCGGGTGCGAGGTTCGACAGGTAGTGCTGGGCGTCCTGCGCGGCCGCGCAGCCGGTGCCCGCGGCGGTGATCGCCTGCCGGTACGTGTGATCGACGAGATCCCCGGCCGCGAACACCCCGGCCAGGTTCGTCCGCGTGGACGGGTGCGCGACACGAACGTAGCCGTCCGCGTCGGTGTCTACCTGGCCCGCGACGAGCTCGGAGCGAGGATCGTGCCCGATCGCGACGAACACCCCCGTCGCGTCGAGCGTGCGCTCGGCCCCGGTGACGGTGTCGCGCAGCACGAGCCCGGTGACCTGCTCGTCGCCGAGGATCGCGGCGACCTCGCTGTTCCAGGCGACCTCGATCTTCGGATCCTCCAGCACGCGCTGCGCCATGATCCTCGACGCCCGGAACTCGTCCCGGCGATGCACCACGGTCACCTTCGACGCGAACCGAGTGAGGAACAGCGCCTCCTCCATCGCCGAGTCCCCACCGCCGACCACGACGATCTCCTTGTCGCGGAAGAAGAACCCGTCGCACGTCGCGCACCACGACACACCGTGCCCAGACAAGCGCTCCTCTTCGGGGAGGCCGAGCTTGCGATACGCGGAACCCATCGTCAGGATCACCGCCCGCGCCCGATACGTCGCCCCGGCGCCGGTCTCGATAGTCTTCATGTCGCCGCTGAGATCAAGACGAGTCGCGTCGTCGTAGACGACCTGAGCGCCGAACCGCTCGGCCTGCGCTCGCATCGACTCCATTAGCTCCGGACCCTGTACCCCCTCGACGAAACCCGGAAAGTTCTCCACCTCGGTCGTCGTCATCAACGCACCGCCCGCCGTCACCGAACCAGCGATCACCACCGGCGCAAGACCCGCACGGGCCGCGTAAACCGCTGCAGTGTATCCGGCGGGACCGGAACCGACGATGACCAGCTCGACCTCTTGATTAGACATACTTCTATATTGACATATATCGAACCAGTCAGCGAATCTATGCCGACTTCGTCACCAGATGTTCACCTGTCGTGTTCGGACAGGGGCAGCCAACCCTTTTCCCAACTAGCCGACATCGTCGCTCAACCGACGCGAAAAGTGCACTCTTCAACAATCGGGACTACCAGTAATGCGAACGTGCCAGCGACCGTTCAGAATCTGGCCCATGCGCTGGTCAAAGAAGGGGCGAGCCGGGTGGTGTTGCCGACGTGTGAGTCCTGCGGACGCGCGGTGAGAATGCCCCACAAGACGCCGGGCGGTGGTCGGCACTGCTCCCGATGCGAGCGGAAGGCCCGGTCCGTCTCCTGCGCGTCCTGTGGCCGGGTCCGGCCCGTGCAGCACACCATCGACGGACAGCGTTTCTGCCGTGGCTGTTGGCGAGCCGACCCTCGATCGTTCGGCGACTGCTCGCGGTGCGGTCAGCACGCGACCATCATCGTCCGTCGCCCGGAACTCGTCTGCCTGGCCTGCTACACCGCACCGATCAAGACCTGTGGTCTTTGCGGAGAACCTGGCCGCGTCGCCTCGCACCTCGACGGACGACGAGTATGCGCGCGCTGCTACTACGCGATGCGCAGACCCCAACCTTGTCCCGAGTGCGCGCGCAGAGTGTTCCTCACCGGGTTCATGAATGGCCAGAAGGTCTGCGCCGACTGCGCGGGCACTCCGATCACGATGGCCTGCCCTGGATGCGGCTCGATCGAGGAAATCCGCAAACATCACCTCTGCGTCGAGTGCCGCCGGCCCGTCGCGATCCAACAGCTGCTCGCCGACGATGCGGGAGAGATCCGTGAGGATCTCCACCCGCTTGCTGACTATCTGCTCACGCACCATGGCAAAGCGGCGTCGCTCGAACGCTGGCTGCACAAGAGCAAGTGCGCGATGGTGCTCCGCGAGCTCGCGGACGGGACCCTGCCGCTCACCGCCGAGGCGATCATCACCCGAGCCCGGTCGGGACAGTCGGTCGCGTTCCTCCTCTCACTGCTGGTCCGTTCCGGCGTGCTGCCGGAGCTCGACGTCGAGGGCACGCGCTTCGACCACTGGCTCAACGACTGGCTCGGTGGCATCGACCATCCCGAGGACCGGCTGATCCTGCGCCGCTACTGCACCTGGGAGCTCCTCCGATCCACTCGGACACTGCGCAGCGCGTCCAGCCCTGCTTCCGGCTTCCAGAGGCAAAGGGCTGCACTGAAGTACTGCGCCGCGTTCCTCGGGGAGATCCGGGCGCAGCAGGAGACGCTGGCGACGTTCCCGCAGCGCCTACTCGACGCGTATCTGACCGATTCGCCTAGCCAACGCGACGCGCTGGCACCGTTCACTCGCTGGCTGCGAAAACACCGGCTGAGCACCCTTCGGGTCGAGTTTCGAGCCCATCGCCTCGAGGGGCGAGACTACGCCTCTGATCACCGATGGCAGATGGCCCGCAGGTTCCTGTCCGATGCCGACATGGACCCGAAGACCCGGGCCGCGGGTCTCCTCGTGCTGCTCTACGGGATCCAGCTGACCCGCATCGTCACGATCACCCGGGCACAGGTCGACACGAGCTCGCGGCCCGTGACGCTCACCGTCGGGGCCGAGCCGATCGAGGTCCCCGCGATCCTCGGCGACGCCATCGTCGAGCTCGTCGATGCCACAAAGGGCCATCCTGAAGGGTGGTTGTTCCCCGGCCGGAACCCGGGCCGTCACCTCACCCCGGGGCCGCTCAGCCGTCGCCTTCGCGCCGAAGGCCTGCTTGCCGGGAGCGCCCGCACGACAGCGCTCATCGAGCTCACCCGGCAACTGCATCCCCGGATCGTCTCGGATCTCCTCGGCATCACGACGGCATCCGCTGCCTCATGGTCGCGTCTCGCCGGTGTCGAGTGGTCCGATTACCCGGCTCTCCGCTCCACCCACCCCTGATCAAGCATCACCCGTCAGAGCCGGGCCGGAAATCGCTTCGCGCAGTTGCTCGACGGTCGGAGAGCCTCCCAGCCCGGCAGGGGTACGGAACACCCGGCAGGCGAGCCCGACCGGCGTGTGCTCGTCGGCGAAGGGATCGACGCCGTCGACGAGGACGGTCGGTGACCCGTGGAATCCGAGGCGCTCGGCGTCCTCGGCGGTCTCGACCAACTGTCGTGTGACGCGGATATCTGATCGACCGTCGAGCAGCTCAGCAAGCCGGCGGTCGAGTACTTCCCAGTTCGGGCAGCCGTCGAAGTACTGCAGGGTGATCTCCATGGTTGGTCCTCTCAGTTCTCGGTGCCGCGGAGCATCAGGAGCGCTCCGGCAATCGCGGCGGTGACGATCACGATGTCGGCGAGGTTCCCGATGAACCAGTTGCCGTAGGCGAGGAAGTCGACGACGTGCCCCCGGGCGAATCCTGGTTCGCGGAAAAGCCGGTCACCGGCGTGCGAAGCAGCGGCCCCGCCGAGTGCACCGATCACGATCGCCCACCCAGGGCGTCGGACCCGGAACGCGAACACGATCGCGGTGCCCGTGGCCACGACGGCGATAAGAGCGAACACCCAGGTGGAGCCCTCGCCGAAGGAGAACGCCGCCCCGGGGTTGTACGCGAGCTGCAGGCCCAGCAGGTCGCCGATCAGCGGGATGCGCTCGTGCTCCGACAGGGTGGCCTCGGCCCATGCCTTCGTCCCCTGATCGATGAAGACGACGACCACGGCGATAAGGAGCGCCCAGGCCGTGAGTCGCCAGCGCCCCCTCTGCGGCCGCTCATCCGACGCCGACTCAACGTCGGCGTTCGTGTCGGGGGTCATGCGAGCACCTCGAACAGGCGGACGATGACGCCGGATTCGATCAGGATGAACAAGCCCAGGCCGATGAACACGACCGGGACGAGCCAGTGCTCGACGCGCTCGAGCGTCTCGGTGACGGCCTTGTGCGTGCCGATCAGTCGCCCGGCAGCACACCAGACGGCCACGAGGATCAGGAACACGACGATCATGATCACGACGTTGCCGGGAGCGCTGGTGCGGAAGATCGGCGTGTAGAGGGAGATGTTGTCCGCACCGTTGGCGATCGTGATCCCTGCGACGCCCCATAGTCCGACGGCGGTGATCTTGGAGTCGTCGTCATCGTCGTCGCCGTTGCGGCGCAGGCCGCGCACGAGCGTCCAGATGCCGATGCCGAGCGGGATGAGACCGAGGAAGCCCACCCATTCGTCCGGGACGATCGTGAGGCCGAGTGCGGCGATCACGCTGACCACGACGAGGGTGATGAACCCGAGATATTGACCCGCGACGATCTGCCACGGCCGCGGCCTCCCCCGGCTGGAGGCGAGGAACAGCACGGTGAGCACGACGATGTCGTCGATGTTGGTCGCCGCGAACAGGCCGATCGCTGAGCCGATGGTCGCGAGCATCAGCTCTCCAACCGTGGCGTGCGGGTGCGGGCGGCACGCAGGCCGTTGAGGATCACGATGACCTCCGCAACCTCGTGGACCAGGACGACGGCCGCCAGTCCCAGGACGCCGAAGAGCGCGAGCGGGAGCAGCGCGGTGATGATCAGCAGCGACAGGATGATGTTCTGGTTGATGATCCGTCGACCGCGCCGGGCGTGCTCGAACGCCCGTGGGATGAGGCGCAGATCATGGCCGGTGAAGGCCACGTCGGCGGATTCGATCGCTGCGTCGGAGCCGGTCGCTCCCATCGCGATACCGATGTCTGCGCCAGCGAGGGCCGGGGCGTCGTTGATGCCGTCGCCGATCATCGCGACAGATCCTGCCTTCGACAACTCGCCGATCGCCGCCGCCTTGTCCTCGGGACGCAACTCCGCGCGCACGTCGCTGATACCGGCCTGCGCAGCCAGCGCACGAGCAGTGCGGGCGTTGTCCCCGGTGAGCATCGTCACGCCGATACCCTGATCCGCGAGCGTACGGACGACTTCGGGGACTTCTGGGCGCAGTTCGTCGCGGACGCCGATCGCGGCGACCGGCACTCCACCGCGATGGACGATCACCACGGTCATGCCCTGCTCTTCCAGGGTGGTGACCTGGTTTCCGAGCTCGCCGGCGTTGAGCCAGCGGGGGCTACCCACGGTGATCGTCGCCCCGTCGACGGTGCCTTCGATGCCGTGCCCGGCCTGCTCGGTCACGTCCGCGGCCGCG
>WPCK01032129.1_pt1 | contig 18571 bp, 11 predicted proteins | sample 5399851 | NCBI WGS metagenome assembly WPCK01 (sample SAMN12869471, study PRJNA574797) | sludge metagenome | isolation source: wastewater treatment of pH11 | place: China:Beijing | collected 2019-05-20 | reverse complement strand
ACTGCCCACCCGACAGGTCGGTGCCTCCCGGGTAGCCCTTGGCGAGGGGCGTGTCGAGGCTGCTGGCCAGCTCGCCCGCTCCGGCGTCGGCCAGTGCGGCCAGGATCACCTCGTCGGGGGCGCCGCCGGGCGCGACGTTGTCGCGCAGGGGCAGCTCGAAGCGGATGAAGTCCTGGAAGACCGCGGTGATCCTGCTCCGCCAGTCTTCGAGGTCGAGCTCACGCAGGTCCGTCCCGTCGACCTCGATCACGCCCGCCTGCGGGTCGTACAGGCGGCAGAGCAGCTTGGCGATGGTGGTCTTCCCGGCGCCGTTGACGCCGACGATGGCGAGCGACGAGCCCGCTGGAATGGCGAGGTCGAAGTCGGCGAGCACGGGGATGTCGGCGGCCGCCGGGTAGGCGAACGACACCCCGTCGAACCGGATCCCGCGTGCCAGGCGCGAGGGCGACGACTCGTTCGCCGCGGTGGCCAGCGACGCGGCGTAGTCCTCGAGCCACGCCAGGCGGCGCGCGGAGTCCATCCAGACACCGCGGAGGAATCCGATCTCGCCGACCGTGGCTCCGACGTAGAACGAGAGGCGCGAGCCCGCGGCAAGCGCGAGCAGCACGTTGCCCGCGGAGGCCGCAAGCACGGACGAGACGAACACGATGGCGCCCACGAACCCCGCCCCGAAGACGGCCCAGGCCAAAGCGTGCCAGGCGGCGGAGGTCCACCGGGCCGCGGCAACGGGCGCGTACCAGAACTCACCGGCAACCCGCCGCTCGTCGATGAGGCGATCGCCGATGCCGGTGATCCGCACCTCCTTGCCGGGAGAGGCCGTGGTGGCCACGTCGAACAGGTGACGCGCCAGCCGGCCGGCTTCCGCCCCGCGTTCGTACGCGGCCCGTTCCACGGCGGGCCGCCACGTGGACGTGTACACCGGCGGGATCGCGCACAGCACGAGCAGGGCCAGCGCCGGATGGATGGAGACGAGCAGCGCGATGGTGACACCGAGACGCAGCAGCCAGCCACACGTCGTGAAGAGCGACATGTACATGTGGTCCAGCATGAAGACCTGGTTGCGCAGCACCGAGAGGCGGTCCAGGTACTCCGGCCGTTCGTGGTGCGCGATGGTGGAAATGGAGGCGAGCAGCGTTGCCACGTGCGACTCCAACGCAATGGTGACCTTGTCGCGGAACCGGCGTTGCACGCGGGTGCTGACGGTGGCCAGGAACCACGTCGCCGTCGCCGACAGGCCGAGAGCGAGCAGCCCCCAACGCACGCGGACCCAGTCGCCTTGCAGAACGCCTTCGCCGATCACCTTGAACCACAGCGCCAGCAGGGCATCGGGCACGGCGGCCAGGAGCGCGAGGCTGAACGCGGTGACGATCAGCGTGGGCTCGTGGCGGTAGCCCAGCTTGCACAGCCGCCACATCGACGGGAGCGCGGGAGGCAGCGCATCCAGGGTGACATCAGGAGAGGACGTCATAGCTCTGCCCCTCCTCCGCTTCCCCGCCGAAACGCTGCGCCTGCAGATCGAACATCGTGCGATAGCGGCCGTTCTGCGCCATCAGCTCGTCGTGAGACCCGAGCTCCACCACGCGGCCGTGCTCGAGGACGCAGATCCGATCCACGTGCCGCACCGTGGAGAAACGATGCGAGATGAGGATGGTGGTGCAATGGCGGGTCGCGGCCAGCAGCCGCTCGAAGATCTCGGCTTCGCCGCGCACGTCGAGCTGCGCGGTCGGTTCGTCCAGGATGACCACGCCCGCGCCCATCGAGACGGAGGCCAGTGCCCGAGCCAGCGCGACACGCTGCCACTGGCCGCCCGACAGATCCGTGCCGCCCTCGTAGGCACGCGACAACACCCGGCTGAGCGGCGCCAGTCCCCGTGCGCCGGCGGCCTCGAGGGCGTCGAGCACCACCTGCTCCGGCGCGCCACCCGGGGCGACGTTGTCCTGCAGCGACAGATCGAGGCGGACGAAGTCCTGGAAGACCGCCGCCAGTCGTGTCCGCCACTGTTCGACGTCCAGCGCGCGCAGGTCGACGCCGTCCACCTCGATGGCGCCCGCCTGCGGATCGTAGAAGCGACACAGCAGCTTCGCCAGCGTCGTCTTGCCGGCGCCGTTCTGCCCGACGATGGCGAGCGACGAGCCGGCGGGAATGGTGAGGTGGAAACCATCGAGTACCGGTGGCCCGCCGGGATACGCAAAGGTGACGCCTTTGAACGTGATGTCGGTCGCTGGCATCCGGGACGCGGACTGATGTCCGGACGACAAACGGCCTTCGGTGGCCATGGCCGTCTCGAGCCGGGCGATGGCCGCCACCGGCGACGCCGCGCCGTCCAGCGCCCAGTTCAGCCCGCCGAACGCAATGAGCGAGGTCCCCACCACGCACTGGGCGTAGATCACCAGCTCGCCCAGGCCGAGTCGCTGCTCCGCGGCGGCCGCCGCGAGCGCCCATAACACCGCGACGTTGGCGGCGGTGACGAGCACGAGGCACAAGGCGAGTGGACGTTCGCGCAGCCGCGTGGCGTCGTACTGCAGCCGGTGCAGCCTCGTCCGTCTCGCCACGAAGCGCTCGATGACCCAGTCCACCAGGCCGAACAGACGGATCTCCTTGCCGGCCGGCGCGTCGACGGCCAGGCGATAGGCATAGTCGGCGTCGCGCTGGGCGCGGCGGACTTCGTCGGTGTTGCGATCGAACCAGACCGCGCTCTCACGCAGCAGCCAGTGCGTGGAGAGCCATCCGGCGGCGAGGATGAGCGGCGCCCACCACGTGAAACCGAACAGCACCGTCGCCGTCGCCAGGCCGCCGATGAGCCCGACGAGCCCGCCGGCGATGAAGTCCATCGAGTAGGACAGCGGCGGCCCCGTCATGCCGAGATCGAAGTCGCGTGCCGCCGTAAGGTCCGCGGCGAGGTTCGGGTTCTCCAGATGGGCCAATCCCGGCGGCCTCACCGCCATCGTCGTCAGCCGGTCGTAGAGGTACGCCGCCGTCCGGTCGCCCAGGTTGTGGCTCACGGCGGTCTGGAGGGGCGTCAGGACCTGCAGCAGGACGAAGGCCACGCCGACGACGGCCAGCGGGAGCAGAAGAGCGTCGCCGCGCTGGACGGCCTCCACGAGGCGCCCCATGGCGACCGCGAACACGGCCGGTAGCAGCCCGTGCGCCCACACCACGGCCCACCAGGTCAGCGCCAGGCGCCGGTCGGCCCTGGGTAGCGCCGCAAAGAGGCGCCACTCGTTCCTTTCCCGCAGAGATTGCAGCATCCTCGAGGGTTCCCCGTTGACTGAGGATTAGACGGACGGGCGCGACCGATCGTGCGGCGCGGGTGTTCGAAATTCCGCGCGCATCCGGCATACTAACGCCATGGCTATCGGACGGCTGATGATGACTTCGGGTTTGGCGGCAAGCGGCTTGATCTGGGTGCTGGCGGTTGCCTCCGTCGACGCACAGGCGCCGGCGAAGACCGTGAACGACGGCGTCTACTCCTCCGGGCAGGCCGGCCGCGGCCAGGCGCTGTTTCAGTCGATTTGCACCACCTGCCACGCCCCGGATCGCTTCACCGGCGCGGAGTTCGTCTCCGCCTGGAGCGGCAAGCCCGTCGTGGAGCTCTTCAAGGCCGTGCAGACCATGCCGGAGGACAACCCCGGCAGCCTCAACGCCCAGCAGTACAGCGACGTGATCGCCTATTTCCTCCAGCTCAACAAGTACCCGTCTGGCGCCGACGAACTGAAGGGCGACGCGGCGGCGCTCGGCGCCATCCAGATGGTCGCACCGAAGTAACGCTGGCGCCGGCCTGGCGTTGCGCGTCAGCGCGGACGGGGGCCATAGACGGGCAGGGGCTGGCCCACCTCCAGCGCGCCCAGGTCCGGGGCCCGTCCGGTGAAGCCGTCGGTGACGTTGGGCAGCGCGACGCCGCGATCCACGGGCGCCGAGCCCGGCTTCAACCGCAGGTCGATGTCCTCTGCGGTGTAGAGCCGCTGGACGGTAGCCAGGTCCTTCGCGTCGAGCTTCGTCACCTTCATGAAGGCGTCGTAGTCCACGAGCACGCTGTGCTGGTCCTGCTTCGTGGCCTGCGCGTAGGCCTCGAGCGTGGCGTAGGTCCGCCGTTCCGTCTTCGCCGTCCCGTCTGCGGCCACTTTCGCCACCTCCCACGGCGGCGAGTTCCACTGGAACGACTCCGCGCCGTTCGGACGGAAGCCGTTGTAGTCCGAGGTGCTGTAATTGGTGAAGGTGGTGACGGCGAAGACGGCTGGCTGCGCATTCGAACCGAGCATCAGGTTGTTGCGCCAGTGCACGTTGGACGCGGCGCTGCCCACGGTCTCGGTCAGCACCGTGTTGTTGTAGAAGAGCACACCCGGCGAGCCGGCGGTGAGGCGCGTCGATCCGCCGGGCGCGTGATACACGACGTTGCGAATGAAGTACGCCGGTCCGCCCGTGGAGGGCTGCGTGCTCATCGGATGCGACGCGGAGTTGATCAGCAGGTTCCGCATCACGCGGATGTTGTGCATGCTGCCATCCATCTCGATCGAGTTGTCGTGGGCGTTGGTGATGTAGTTGTTGTAGACGTCGATGGCGCTGGGCCGCCGTTCCCAGAACTCGCGCGTCGGGTAGCTGGGGCCTTCGATGGGGTGCGACCCGTCGGGGTGGCCGTACATGTCGGTGTCGATGCCGTCATGGAAGTGCGCCACGTAGTTGTGCGCGATCACGTGGCCGGGGCCGTACAGCCGGATGGCCGTATACGACTTCATCACCGGCGGGTACTCCTGCCCCTCCACGTGTTCGAACTGCGCCCAGAACGGACCCGTCCACCCGGTGAGGTGCCGCGGGTCGTTGCGGCCGATGAACACGCTGTCGGCGATATAGAAGTCGCTCGACGCCGAGGAGTTGGTGAACACGCCCATGCCCACGTCCTCGAAGCGGCAGCGCTTCACGGTGAGGCCCTTGGCGCCGGCGATGGCCTGGGTGCCCGCCCAAATCGCGATGTCGGTGTTCCGGAACGTGAGGCCCTCGAAGTAGGTGTAGTCCGCGGCCTTGACGTTGAACAGGTTGAAGTTGCCGCGGCCGTCGATGATCACCTCGCCGTCGCCCGCTGCCTTGATCACGATAGGCCGCTCCGCCGTGCCGTCCGCCGTCAGGTAATACGTCCCCTCGAACGTCGTCGTTGCGTTGACGGTGGTCTGGTTGGCGTAGAACTCGTAGTGGTAGGCGTAGAGGCCGGCATGGACGAGGACGGTGTCACCCGGCTTGACGCGGGGCCGACCTCCCGGCGCCGTGTCGCCCGCGCCGCAGTAGTAGTTGTAGGCGCACATGATGCCTTCGAACGCCGGCTCCGTCCTCGGTCCCTGCCACTTCACCGGGTAGACGTGGTACACCTTCCCGCCCGACGCCGGCACGGGTTCGGGGCGCGTCCGCACCGTCACGACCTTCGTCGCGTTCGCGGGTGAGCCGCCGATGCCGTCGGGATCCGTCAGCACGAACCGCGCCTCGTAGGCCGTGTCGGGCTCGAGGTCCAGGATGCTGCCCGCGAACATGTTCGGCACGACGAGGTTGAAGATGTTGCGCCAGAACACCTGCTCGCCGTGGAGACGCAGCAGCGGCAGGCCGGTGCGCCACGCGGTGTCGCCCTGTTTCCGGAAGGACACCTCGACGCCCGCGTTGCGGTTGGCGTCGCCCTCGATGTGCCACTCGAAGCCGAGGTTGATGAGGGTGGGGTGTTCGACAACGAACTCGCCTGGCGTGACGCGCAGGTCGTCCGGTGCGGCGTCGAGTCGCACCACCGACGTGAGGAGAGCAACGAGCAGTCCGACCCGGCACCTGCGCATGATGCGCGGATTATTGATCGGGGTCAGGTCATGATCGGGGCCAGGGCCAGGTCGTGATGGGGTCAGGTCGTGATCAGTCCGCGGGTGAGTTGGGCGGCGGACACCTCCCGGCAGCCGGTGGTGTTCTGCCCTGCCCACATCGAGGTGAAGTCGTCTCGCCCAAGGGCCTCGGCGCGCGCTCGGAGTGCAGAAATTGCCGGGACTGCCAGGGGAAATGATGGAACGGCGGCACTCATCGGTCCCAGCTCCCTGATCAGCCGATTGACGAGGCCGCGGGCGGGGCGGCCGGTGAAGAGGTTGGTCACGGCCGTGTGCCGCACGGAGGTGTTCGTCAGGGCGGCTCGATGCAGCGCACCGGTCGTCGCCTCGGGACAGAGCAGGTAGGCGGTCCCCACCTGCACACCAGCCGCGCCCAGCGCCATCGCCGCGGCCACACCACTGCCGTCCGCGATGCCGCCCGCGGCAATCACCGGAACCCGCACGGCCGCCACCACCTGCGGAACCAGCGCGAGCGTGCCGACCTGTGTCGAGAGATCGCTCGACAGGAACATGCCCCGGTGACCGCCGGCCTCCAGTCCCTGCGCGATGACGGCGTCCACGCCGTGTGCCTCCAGCCACCGCGCCTCGTCCACCGTGGTGGCCGAGGACAGGACCTTCGCCCCCATGGCCTTCACACGCGCGAGCAGTTCCGGGGAGGGCAGGCCGAAGTGGAAACTCACCACCGGTGGCCTGAACGCCTCCAGCACATCGGCAATCTCCGCACTGAACGGTGCCCGGCCGGGTCCGGTGCCGATGCTGGCGGGATCGATCGCGTGCTCCTCCAGATACGGCGCCAGGGCCGCTCGCCACGCACGGTCCTGCGCCGCGTCGAACGGCGGCTCGGTGTGGCAGAAGAAGTTCACGTTGAAAGGCTGGCTGGTGGCTGCACGTATGGCCGTGAGCTCTCGGCGGATGCCGTCAACATCCAGCATCGCGCACGGCAGCGATCCGAGCCCACCGGCGTTGGAGACGGCGATGGCGAGCGCGCTGCCCTGCACGCCTGCCATCGGAGCCTGGACGATGGGCAGGTCCACGCCGAGGAGCCTCTGGAGTGTCATCCCGCGATTCTGAGCCGATTTGCCTGCCTCCGTCACATTGGCAGATATCACCGCTCACACCGTGCCTCTGGGTGTGGTGCGGGAGGAGGTCGCGTATGGCATCGAGACGCGAGATCGCTCGAGGTGTGGTGCAGGCGTGGGGGCGCATCCTCACCGGGCGCCGGCCCAATCTGTCGGTGGAGATTACGCGCGAGTGTCCCCTGCGGTGTCCCGGCTGCTATGCCTTCGGGGACAACCATCTCGGTGGAGACGTCACGCTTCGGGGGCTGGCCGACTATCGCGGCGATGCGCTCGTGGACCGCTTCATGCGCCTTGTCGACGACCGCAAGCCGCTCCACATCTCCATCGTCGGCGGTGAGCCGCTGGTCCGCTACCGGGAGCTGGGCCAGATTCTGCCGCAGCTGGCGGCGCGGGACATCCATACCCAACTCGTCACGAGTGCTGTACGGCCCCTTCCCGTCGAGTGGCGGGACCTGCGCCGGCTGCAGGTGGTGGTGTCCGTCGACGGGCTTCCCGCCGAGCACGACGTGCGGCGTGCACCGGCCACCTACGCGCGGATCCTGAAGCACATCGCCGGCCATCGCATCACGGTGCACTGCACGGTGACGCGGCAACAGGTGCGGCGCGAGGGCTACCTCGAGGAATTCCTGCGCTTCTGGCAGGACAACGCGGACACGCGGATGATCTGGGTGAGCCTCTACACGCCGCAGAAGGGCGAGCTGTCGACGGAGCGCCTGACGGCGGCGGACCGCCAGACGGTCATCGAGGAGCTGCGTCGTGTCCGGCCCTTCGTGCCGAAGCTGGAGATGTTCGATGGCGCGCTCGAAGCCTACGCCCATCCGCCGGCCTCCCCGGCGGAGTGCACGTTCGCACGCACCACCGAGTGCGTCTCCGCCGACCTCGAGCGCCGCATCACACCGTGCCAGTTCGGCGGCAATCCCGACTGCGCCAACTGCGGCTGCATCGCGTCGGCGAGCCTCGAAGCCATTTCCCGTCATCGCCTGCCGGGCGGGCTGGCCGTACGGCAGGTCTTCAATGCATCTGAGATGGCGGGTCGGGTGGTGGCGAGGCTGGGGCGGGAGGCGGGAGGCGGGAGGCGCTAGTCGGGAGGCGGGCTTGCCCGCCGAAGCCTTGGCGAAGGCGGGAGGCGGGTTGGGACGCTACCAGAGCAGCGCCACCAGGAAGATGCCGATCATCAGGAACGCAAGCGCCACCTTGACTGCGGTGCCGATGAGGAAGCCCACCCACGCCGCGAGCCCGACGCCTGCTGCGCGGCCGAGTTCGCGGTTGACGCTGAGTTCGCCAATGACGGCACCGACGAGCGGGCCGAGCAGGACGCCGGGAAGGCCGAACGGAATACCAAGCAGCGTACCCAGTGCTGCGCCGACAACGGCCGCCTGACTCGCACCGACGTGCCTGGCGCCGAGCGCGGCAGCGGCGATGTCCACGAGGTAGCTGACGGCGCCGATGACGCCTATGACCAGCAGGGTCCACGCGCCGACGTGCGCGAAGTCGTTCGCCCACGCCGCCACGGCCAGGCCGGCGAAGATGAGGACGTGCCCCGGCAGGGCGGGAACGACGATCCCTGCGATGCCGATGGCGACGAGGGCGCCGCCGATGGTCCAGAGCAGGATGGACACAGCGGCCGCCAGACGCTACTGGCTCCGCGACAGCCGGTGCGCGGTGATCAGCTCTCGCACCGCCGCAAGGAACTCGGGACGGCGCATCGCCCCCTTGGGCCCGCCGTGGGTGGCGCCGTCGATGACGACGAGTCTCATACCCGGTCTTAGCGCCTGCATGTCCTTGAAGTCCGCGAGGAACCCGAGTCTACCTCAGGGCCGTGCAGAGCGCGGGCTCAGTAGATCGAGCCTCCGGGCTGGGTCGACGTCACCACGCCGTTCACGACGTCGAGGGTGTACGACGTACCGTTGTGACCCGACCAGCTCGGAAGGTCGAACCGGCTCCCGGGCTGGGCCCGAAACACGGCCAGGTTGCGATACGTCAGCGGTGTCTTCGGCTCGCAGATCTCCGGCCGACCGCCGCGGATGAAGTAGGCATACGGCGTTGGATGATTCGGGTTCGCGACGATCGTGGCGTCGCCGGATACGTCCACCAGCACGGCCGTTTCGCGGTCGATGGCGATGCTGCGACTGTCGGCCTGCCAGCCGTCGCGAACGATGCGGGCCATGAAGGTGAGCGTTCGACCGATTCGGTCCCGTTCGATGAGGTGCTGATCGGTGATCAGCCCGTTCATGTGCGGCAGATGCAGGAAATCGCGGTCGAGCGTGACATCGCGGTGAAAGGGATTCGCCAAGGCCTGGCTCGACGTGGCCGACTGGCGCAGGGCGGCATAGACGAACTCGCTCAGGATCGCCGTGCCCGCGCTGGTGCCGGCGATCGGAATCCCGTGCGCCGCCAGTTCGTGAAGCGCCTCCTCGACGGGTGTCCCCTTCCAGAAGTCCAGGTAGTTGGACTGGTCGCCGCCGGCGATGAAGAGCGCCTCGGCGTTGCGAATGGTCTGGAGGACGAACGGATCGAACGACGCGCTGCGGTTCTGCAGCACCAGGGTCTCGACCGAGTCGAAGGTGCCGAGGTCGAACACGTACTGGTTGTAGCCGTCGGCCCCGGACGCGCGGATGACGACGAAGTCGCCGCCGCCGGCGCGCTGGCTCATCCAGGTGAAGAGGGCGTCGACGTCGGTGCCGCCGCCCATCAGGCCGATGCCGAGCGTCGTCTGGCCGGTCGCATCGGCCGCGTTCCCGGTGAGGTAGTAGTCGAAGCGCGCCTTCGGCGCGCCGCTGAGCAGCGGGCCGAACGCGGACACGAGGAGGGCGGTCAGGACGAGGCGTCGGCCGGTCATGCGAGATTGTAGCGCGTGCCATTCCCGTTCATTCCGACTGGAGCCGGCAAAGCCATGCGCCAGACTCGAGTATCCTGGCGCCGTCGATGTCGTCCCCGCAGTCGCTCCCCGCTGGCCTCTACGAGCGACTGATCACAAAGGCCCTCAAGGCCGAGCTGGATGCCCTCGAGTTAGAGGGCGCCGCTGTCATCCACACCGCAGCCATCGATCCCGCCGAAGCGCATGTCACTCTGGCCAGACACATCGAGGTGGTGGTCGCCAGAGCGCTCCGCGGACTGCCAGAAAGGGAGCGCAAGGTACGCCAGCCCGAGATCACCAACCGCATCATCGCGCTGCTGGCTGAAAGAGGGGCGAAGGAGGTCGTCTCGGATGCGGACGCCCTGGCTCTTCCATTGACGGAGCTGTACGCTGTGCGTCCGCGAACGGGCGACACGACACAGGACCGCGACCTGCCGCGCCCTCTAGTACCGCTCTCCGCTGCGGATCTCCTCGTCAACGCGCGCGGCGAGCCAGCCCTGGCCCACGCGCTCGCTCACGAAATCCCCTCAGCCGACAGTATCGACCTGGTGTGCGCGTTCGTCCGCTGGCACGGCCTGCGCGTGCTGTTAGACCCGCTCTCTGCCCACTGCCTCTCGGGCAAGCCACTGCGGGTCATCACCACCGTCTACACGGGCTCCACCGAGCGCAAGGCTCTGGACTGGCTGGTCAGCCGGGGCGCGCAGGTAAAGGTGAGCTATGACACCCAGTCCACACGCCTGCATGCGAAGGCGTGGCTATTCCGCCGGGAGACGGGTTACTCCACCGCCTACATCGGCTCATCTAACCTGTCCAAGGCCGCGCTCCTCGATGGCGTGGAGTGGAACGTGCGGCTCTCGGAAGTGGGTTCGCCGGACGTACTGGATAAGTTCGACGCAACGTTCGCGGGTTATTGGGAGAGCAGGGAGTACGAGACATACCGCGCGTCGGACGCCGAGAAACGCCGGTTCGACCGCGCCATCGCACCAGCACAGGAGGCGTTACTCGATGCGCCGCTCTCGTTCCTGGAGGTGGAGCCATGGCAGCACCAACGGGAGATCCTGGAGAAGCTGGATGCCGAGCGTACGCGTCACAACCGTTGGAAGAACCTGGTGGTGGCCGCCACGGGAACTGGCAAGACGATTGTGGCGGCCCTGGACTACAAACGCTTGCGCCAGGACGCGACGATCGGCCCCGACCCAAGACTGCTGTTCGTGGCGCATCGACAAGAGATCCTGAAGCAGAGCCTGGGAGCGTTCCGGCAGGTGCTGCGATCAGGCGACTTCGGCGAGCTCTACGTGGCGGGTGACGTCCCCACCGAGTGGCGGCACGTCTTTGGGTCGGTGCAGTCCCTTTCACAGATGGACTTCGAGCGGCTGAGACCGGACGCATTCGACATAGTCATCGTCGACGAGTTTCACAGAGCCGGCGCGCCCACCTATAAGCGGCTTCTCGGACGCCTGACGCCGAAGGTGCTACTCGGTCTCACCGCCACGCCGGAACGCACGGACAGCGAGGACATCCTTCACTACTTCGATGGGTACATCGCTGCAGAGATGCGCCTGTGGGATGCGCTGGAGCGCAATCTCGTCTGCCCGTTTCAGTACTTCGGCGTGCACGACAACTCGGACCTTTCCAGCATTCGATGGACGCGTCAGGGCTACGACGTCGGACAGCTCGAGAATGTTTACACGGGCAACGACGCTCGCGTCGCCCTGGTCCTGCAGCAACTGCATGACAGGCTGAAGGACGTCCACGCCATGCGCGCGCTCGGCTTCTGCGTCAGCGTCGCCCACGCGGAGTTCATGGCACGCAGGTTCACGGCTGCGGGCCTTCCGTCGGTAGCTGTGTCGGGGGGTACAGACGATGACACTCGCAGGCAGGCGCTGCGGAACTTGCGGGCTGGGCAAGTGCGGGCGATTTTCTCGGTGGATCTGTTCAACGAAGGCTTGGACCTGCCAGAGGTGGACGCTCTGCTGTTCCTTCGGCCCACGGAGAGTGCGCTCGTGTTCTTGCAGCAACTCGGGCGAGGCCTGCGCCGCGCGGATGGCAAAGATTGCGTCACCGTGCTGGACTTCATCGGCCAGGCACACCAGCGGTTCCGGTTCGACCTGCGATACCGCGCCGTAACCGGCGCCACCCGTACCGAGGTGGAGAGGCAGGTCGAGCAGGGATTCCCGTTTCTGCCAGCCGGCTGCACTATGCAATTGGACCGAGTCGCTACCGACATCGTCCTGCGGAACATCAGATCGGCGATCCCATCGCGCAGACCTGCGATGGAACGTGAGTTGCGGGCCCTCTTGTCGTCCGATCAGTTCCGCAGCCGCGCGCCGACGCTGCGGGAGTTTCTGGACGAGACGGGACTGGATCTGACGGACGTCTACCGGTCCGGCTCTTGGTCCGACCTGAAGCGAGCCGCCGGCATGGCCGTGCCCGTTCCAGGGCCGATCGAAGCGAAACTGGGGGGTGCAATCGGTCGGCTGCTCCACGTGGAGGATCCGCTGCGGTTTGCCGCCTACAAGCTGGCGCTGGCGGCACCATCGACAACGGGCCTGGACGAGTCAACTCGCCGGCTATTGGCCGGCTTGCACTTCAGCTTAATGCCGTCGGAAGTAGCTCCCGACACACTCGAGGACTCGCTCGCTTTGCTCCACCAGCACCCGGCCATCGTGGAGGAGCTCTGGGAGGTGTTACCACTGCTGGACGACCTGTCCAACCACCTCACCTACCCGCTGGACGAGGAACTGGGCTGGGAACATCGGATTCCGCTCTCCGTGCACGCGCATCACAGCCTGCGTGATGTCCTGACGGCTTTCGGCATCCTCGTCGTCGGCGGCTCGACGTACGAGCAAACGGGCGTGTTCCGAGACGAGAGGACGAACAGCGACCTCTTTTTCGTGACTCTGGAGAAGTCCGAGCGCGACTACTCACCGTCCACGCTCTACAAGGACTACGCAATCTCGCCTACGGACTTTCATTGGGAGTCACAGTCCGGGACGTCGCAACACTCGCCCACCGGACAGCGCTACATCCGTCACCACGAGCGTGGCGGCCACATCCTGCTGTTCGTGCGTCAGAAGCGGAAGAAGGACGGCCGGACGATTCCCTACACGTTCCTGGGGTTGGCGGACTACGTGTCGCACAAAGGCGAACGGCCGATTGCTTTCGTGTGGAAGTTGCGGAGGCCGATGCCTGCCGAATTCTTTCGGCAAGCAAAGGTGGCGTCGGGCTAGGCGCCGGTCAGCCGAACTCGGCCTCTCTCGAGAGCCTGCGTCAGCTCCACATTCTTCATGCTCCAAGCCGCAGACCGCAGGCCCCAAGCCGCAGGCCGTGAGCCGTGAGCCGTAAGCCGTAAGCCGTAAGCCGTAAGCCGTCAACACGACACGCACTTGTGGTTGTTCACCGCGCCGAGCCTCTCCAGCAGCGCCAGCGCCTCCGGCCACGGCTGAATCCGCTGCACCGGGCCGTTGGCCATATCGGCGGTCGTCTTGCCCTCGCGGTTCACGGCTCTCGGGTCCGCGCCCTTCGCGACGAGGTAGAGAATCATCTCGACGTCGCCTCGGGCGGCGGCGTTGTGGATCGCGGTGTTGCCCTCGTGATCGGTGGCGTTGACGTCCGCACCGAGCTCCTCCACCAGGTACTTCACCGCCGCCATCATCCCCGTCGGCGCGACGTTGTGCGTGTTGCCGGCAAAGCCTTCACCGTAACCGACGCCGGCCGCGGCCACGAGCGGCGGCACGCCAGGGCCTCCGTTGGGAACCGGCGGACGGCTCGCCACCTCGCGATACTCGCGCACGCCATCGTCGGTCATCGGACGGCTGAGGCCCTTGATCGTGGGAATCATCGGGTCGGCACCGCGTGACACCAGCAACTGCATGGCGACGATGTCCGCGGCATAGGCGGCGCGCCAGAACGGCGTGGCGCCCTGCTCGTTGACGCCGGAGAGATTGCCGCCGTACCACACGCGCGTGGCCAGGCGTGCGTTGGGATCGGCGCCCTTGTCGAGGAGCAGCGTCATCATGTCGAGATAGGAGAGCTGCTGGTACTTGTAGTTCCGGCGCTTGGCACCACCGGCGCGCGGCGTCCACTCGATGTTGATGGCGGCATAGAGCGGCGTGATGCCATTGATGGGCGCCCGGTTCGGGTCTGCCCCGCGATCCAGCAGGAGCTTCGCCAGGTCGAAGTTGCCATTGATGACGGCTTCGACGAGCGGGGTGGTCTTGTCGCCGATCTTCGCCTGGTTGACGTCCACGCCCGCGTCGAGGAGCGCCGTCGCCGTCTCGATGTGGCCCTCGCGCGCGGCGAAGAGGAGCGGCGTCATGCCACCGTGAGTGTTGACCAGCTCATTACCCGAGAAGTCTCGGTCCACGCCGGGCACACGCTCGGCCGCGGCCGTCGGGGGTGCGCCGGGACCGTTGTTGCGGCCGACATTGCCGCCGTTGCGGCCACCACCGCCCTCCACCGAGCTCGCCTCCTCGCCCGGCGCTTTCGGGGCGGTCGGGTTGCCGAACAGCACACCCTTGAACCGGCTGCGATCCAGTACGCGCAGGTCCAGCGGATCGGAGGTGGCCTGCATGTCGGCGCCGGCCTTCGCCAACGCCGTAATCACGGCCGCGTGATTCGCCGCGGCAGCGAACATGGCCGCGGTGAGGCCGCGGACAGTCTCCTGTGCGTTGAGGTCCACGCCACGCGCCGCAATGGCTTCCACCGATGCCGCGTCGCCGGACGCCGCCGCGAACATCAACACGGTGGTGCCGTTGTCGGTTTCGGCCTTGACGTCCGCGCCACCGTCGAGCAGCAGTTTCACCACCGGTCCGTGCCCCTGTCGAGCAGCCAGCATGAGCGGCGAATAGCGGTTGATGCGTGTCGCGGCGCGCGTGTTGGCGCCGGCGCCGAGGAGCACGCGGGTGAGCTCCACGTCGCCGTTCATCGCCGCCCAGTGGAGCGCGGTCATGCCGTCGCCCTGTGCGGTGTTCACGTCCGTGCCTTGCTTCAACAGCGCGCGCACCGCAGATACATCGCCCCGTTCGGCAGCGTCCGCGATGGCCACGTCAGCCGCCGACAGGCCGCAGATGGCACAGATGACGCCGATGGAACAGAGCAGCCGCAGATTGCGAGCCGCAGATGCGCGGATCCGCAGATGCATCATGGTCCTACCCCTGCGCGGCGGCGGTGGCGCCGGGCTGTGACGAGTTCAGATCGAGCGCAGCCGTGCTGTCGCCGAAGCTTTGCACGTCGTCGAAGCCCAGCGTATGCAGCACCGAGAGCAGCGGGTTGGCCATCGGCGTCCCGTCGGGTGTGCTGATGTGCAGACCACCCTTCAGCCTGCCGCCGGCGTGGCCGGCCAGGAACAGCGGGCAGCGCTTGTGGTTGTGCACGTGCGAGTCGCCCATCGGGGATCCGTAGATCACCAGCGAGTTGTCCAGCAGGGTGCCGTCCCCGTCCGCGGTGGTCTTCAACTTCTCGAGGAGGTACGGGACCATGCTCACGTGGTAGTGGTTGATGCGCGCGAACTCCATGATGGTGTTCTCGCGCTCGCCGTGATGGGACGTGGAGTGGAATGCGCCGTTGAATCCGCTCTCCGGGTAGGTGCGGTTCGAGGCGTCGCGGCCCAGCTTGAACGCGAACACGCGCGTCAGATCGGAGGCGAATGCGAGCGCCTGCAGGTCGAACATCAGCTTGACGTGCTCGGAGAACGAGTCGGGCACGCCAATGGGCGCACCCGGTAGTTCGCGCTCCTGCCCGGTGCTGTTGGTGGCCTCGACGCGCTGGATGCGCCGTTCCACCTCGCGAATCTCGGTGAGGTAGTCGTCCAACCGCGCGCGGTCGCGCGCGCCCAGTTCCTTCTTCAGCGACGACACGGACGAAGACAGCCAGTCGAGCAGGCTCTTGTCCTCCACGCGGCGTTCGCGACGCTCGCCCGGCGTGGCTCCGACGCCGAACAGCGTGTCGAACACGACGCGCGGATCGCGGACCATGGGCAGCGGCTGGTCCGGCGCGGCCCAGCTGATCGAATCCGTATACGTGCACGAGTAGCCGTAGGAGCACCCGCCGGACTGGTCCACGTTCTCGATGCAGAGCTGCATGGACGGGATCGGCGTGTCCTGGCCGAAGCGCTGGGCGAACAGCTGGTCCAGCGAGGTCCCGACGTAGACGTCGGAGCCCTGCGTCTGCTTCGGGTGGCACTGCGTGAGGAACACCGCGCTCGACCGGAAATGGTCGCCGCCAATCTCAGGTGTGGTGAACGCCTCGGCCTGCCGCACATCGGTGTTGCTGATGATGGTGAGGTGATCGCGGAAGGCTTCGAGCGGCTTCAGGCTGCTCGGCGACAGGTCGAACGCACGCCCCGTCTCCGCGGGTGACCACAGGTTCTTCTTCAGGCCGAACGGCGTGGCGCCCGCCGATCCGTGGACCATCTCGATGGCCACCAGGCGCACGCGCTTCGCGGCTCCGGACTGCCCCCGCGCCAACGCGGCCGGTGCCATCGCGTCCAGCAATGGCAGCGCCAGCGTCACACCCAATCCCTTGAGCATCGTCCGTCGCGGAAGGTGTTTGCCTGTGAGAACCATGTCGCTGTACTCCCTTTTTGCCTTCTGCCTTCTGCCTTATCTCTGCTGCGAGGCGGTCGTCGTGCGGGCCGCCGAGTCTGCTCCGCCGCCTTCGCTCATCCGGAACGTCGGGTGCGTGACGATGCCCACGACGTAGGCCGAGAAGCGGTTGGCCTTCTTCTCCGCGCCGTTGACGATGGCGCGGACGGCGGGCATGTCCTGGTACTCCAGGCGCCGGCCGATGGCGTAGGTCATCAGGTTTTCCGTGAAGCTGCGCAGCACCATGTCCGCGTGCTTCATCAGCGCGTCACGCAGGCCGAGCGGGCCGTCCATCTTCGTGCCGTCATAGAGGTCGCCCACCACGTCCACCGGCACTTCATTGTCCTTCGTGCGCCAGGCGCCGGTGACGTCGAAGTTGTCGAGCGCGAGGCCCAGCGGATCGATGACGCGGTGGCACGAGTTGCACGACGGGTTCTTGCGATGCTCCTCCATGCGCTGGCGCGTGGAGAGCAGCTTGCCCGCCGCAGAAGAGGTGACCGACTCGTCCAGCGCCGGCACGTTCGGCGGCGGCGGGGGTGGCGGCGTGCCGAGCAGCACCTCCATCTCCCACTTGCCACGCAGGACCGGCGACGTGCGGTTGGCCACTGACGTCAGCGTGAGGATGCTGGCCTGTCCCAGCAGGCCGCGGCGGTACGGCGGCAGCGTCACGCGCGTGAAGGCCGGGCCGTTGACGCCTGCGATGCCGTAGTGCCGCGCCAGCCGTTCGTTCGCGAAGCTGTAGTCCGCGTTGAGCAGGTCAAGGACGTTCCGGTCCTCGCGCACGATACTGTCGAAGAACAGCTCGGTTTCGCGGCGCATGGCGTCGCGCAGCGTCTCGTCGAACATCGCGTACTCGGTGAACTCCGGGTGCAGCGCATCCAGGTCCTGCAGCCGCAGCCATTGCGCGCCGAAGCGCGTGGCGATCGCCTCCGATCGACGGTCTGCGAGCATGCGGCGCGCCTGCTTCTCGACGCCCGCGGCCGTGCTCAGCTGGCCGAGTTCTGCAGCCTTGATCAGCTCCGCATCCGGTCCCGTGCCCCAGAGGAAGAACGACAGGCGCGAGGCGAGATCCAGGTCGGCAAGACGGTAGGCGCCCGTGGCCGCCTCCGACGCGGGCCCGCCTTCCATGCGGAACACGAAGCGCGGGCTGACGAGGATGGACTGCAGCGCGAGGCGGATGCCGCCCTCGAAATCCGAGCCGCGGCGGCCTTCCTCGTAGAACTTCTGTGCGTCCTGCAGGCCGGTGGCGCCGCCCTTTCCGCGATACGCCTTGGTCGTCAGCTCGCGCAGGATCTTCGCGGCGCAGGCTTCCTCCTCGGCCGCGCTCGTCGGCCGACACGTGAAGATCCGGCTGCGGCTCACGGTCTCCGACACGCCCGTCACCTTCGTCGGCCCGACGATGGTCATGTCGCGCATGTGCGGCAGCGTGATGGTGCCGTAGCCGTCGCCGCCCTCGGCCGTGTTCTCAACCGGGGCGATGAGGTCGTCGGCCGGCCCTTCGAGCCGCTGGATGAACGCCGCCGAGATGCGCTGCGGGCCCGCCTTGATGTGGATGGGCGGCGTGCGCACTTCCATCCCGTTCTGGCCCTTGTTCTGACCAAAGTCCGTCTCGGTCATCGTCGGGCTGATGTCGAGCAGCGCGACCCGCTCGCCGTTGATGGAGACGTCCAGCTGCTCCACGAAGCCCATCGACAACAGCGGCGTGCGGCCGAAGAGACCGCCGAGGGCCGCGTAGACCATCGATGCCTTGATCACGTATTCGCCGTCGGCCGGAAACACGTGCACGATGGAAATGCCGCCGCGCGTGCCGATGGGTGCACCGGCGGCGCGGACCATCTGCGATCGGCTGTGCTCGATCTTGTAGGTGGCAGAGGTCGCACTGGCGGTCCGGTCGCCGATGGCGAGGCGGCTGATCTGGCTGGCCGCGCGCAGGTAGCCCTGCATCAACTGCGAGGAGAAGTTCTGCACGTCGGCCACGTTATCGAAGCCGGCGCTGATGGTGTCGGGCGGAAGCCACGCGGCGACGTCCACGTCGAAGCCGACGAGATCCTTCACGGCGGCGGCGTACTCCGCGCGGTTGAGGCGCTGGAACGGGCGCCAGCCCGGACGCGGGTTCGCGGCTGCAGCCGCGTCCATCGCGCCCTCGAGCGTGTGCACCATGGCCATCACCGTTGCCTCGTCCGGGCGCGGCGCGCCGGCCGGCGG
>WPCK01344976.1_pt1 | contig 18630 bp, 12 predicted proteins | sample 5399851 | NCBI WGS metagenome assembly WPCK01 (sample SAMN12869471, study PRJNA574797) | sludge metagenome | isolation source: wastewater treatment of pH11 | place: China:Beijing | collected 2019-05-20 | reverse complement strand
CCTGGTCGCCGGGGTTGGTGACTTCGATCCGGTAGTTGAAGGGCTGGTTGACACCGGCAGCGACTGGTCCGATCGCACGAATGGTCAGCGCCGGAGAACTCCAGTTGACGGTGGTGATGCCACTTTCCAGAACGACTTCGCGGGCGCCGGTGACTCCAGGGCGAATAATCTCAACGCGAACCTGTGTTGGGCCGGCAACGGCCTGCCCGGCCGGCTGCCGGATTTCGATGGGTGCGCGGCCCTGGGCGTTGCTGGTGACTTCCGCCGTCTGTGTTCCCTGTGGATGAAATTCTGCTGGAACTCCGCCGACGATCTGGTAGCGAACCGTGTAACCGGAAACGCCGGTTCCGTCGGACGTGCGGTTGATGGCCACGTCAAGTGGTGCGATTGTTCCGGCGGTTGCCGATGAAGGCATCGGAATGGACCAAAGCGCATCGACCCACTGGATAATCGTCGAGCTTTTGCGTTCCGGCCACGACTCGTTTTTTGGTGCGACGCAGGTCACGTAAGACGTCCCCTCTGAAGCGGACGACAGACTGATCCACGCTTGCCCCTTTTCTACAGTTATGTCGTCGCTGCAAGTCTCGGTACCGCGATCGATGACACGCGGCTTGAGGCCAGTCCGGCCCCAGGCGTAGTCGCCATCAAACTTTTTCGAGCTGGGTGGCACGAGATTGTTGAACAGGCTATGGTCCATGCCGCCGACTTCGACGATTTGCCCGGCACTGTCGCGCGACAGCATCCATTCCAGCGGCTGGTTGGTGATGAAGTATCCGTCGCGACCACAGACACCGGCGATCACAACTACCTCGGCGCCTACCGGCGCGACGATTCGCGCAGGAGTAGTCGTCAATGTTCCGGGTACGCGGCCGCGCGATGCGCTGATGTAGCCGGCGTTGTGATGGCCAATGTGAGAGCCGTGCGATTGCAAGTGCGGGTGACCGAGGCTTGGGCCGCAGTTCCCGTTCGGGCAGCTTTGTGGAATCGACACAGGTGCTGCGGGTGCAGGCGATGGCACCGCAACGGGCGGTGGCGCCGTTATCGGTACCGGCGCTGGCGAAGGATTCACCATTACCGGCATCGATGGCGGTTGAGATTGATTCTGATGCAGGAAGACCGATCGGCCCAGCGGATCAATTCTCGGACCACTCCAGCTCGCGCAACCCGAGACCAGTAGGGCGGCAACCAGCGAAAACGCTGCCGGGATCGCTCTTGGTTTGAATGTGCCCATGGTCCTGTCCGGGAATCGTGTGTCCGGAGTTTGCAAGTTGCCTGGTTGGTGGAACCGTGCCGGCGCGCGCATAGTTCAACAAGCTGGAAACCATTGCACGCAATTGGCGACTTGTCGCTTTTCGTAAACATTTTGTGTTGGGAAAAATCAACATGGGACGGAGATAGAAGCGAATTTGCCGTCTGGATGGCCGGTGGCAGTCTTCTTGCGTCGTCTACAGACACCCGAATCGCTGGAATCGATCCAATCAGCACAATGGGACTCCTGGGAGATCGATCTCCCCGGAACTGCGATTGTGCCCGGCCCAACAGGCCGGATGCCGGGTGATTCAAGGGGTCAAGAAAGATCAACAAGAAAGATGCCACCCACCTTACGGCCCACCGTACGGCCCCACCTTTCGGCCCTTACGGCCTGCTTTCGTGTGTTCCGTGTATTCCGTGGTTAAAGAAATGCCCGCAGGCTTTTCCGTCGAGTGCCAAGTGAGCAAACGGCATGAGCAAACGGTGCCACCCACCTTCTGGCTCCCAACCTTCCGGCTCCCACCCACCTTCCGGCCCCAACCTGCGTTATGCCCCAAAAAAAAATGAAATCGGCGATCTGGTCACCGGACGGTAATCTTTTGGCGAAGTTCAGGGATGCTAGAATCGTGAGAAACAGCCGTTTCATCACCATTAAACGACAGGCAGGATCTTGTCCATGAACCCATTGAAATCACTACCACTGACGCTCGCGGTCATTACCGCTTTGGCGTTCCAGAATGCACTTGCGGAAAAAGTCGTCGGCCAGGCCGGACCGGGTGACCAGGCTCATGTGATGTTTGATATCCGGGTCGATCAACTGCGCGGGTTTGCCGATTCCGTCGGGCTGCTTCCGACAGAAGAAGACAGAAATCGCATGAGCCCAGGCGACCGGATGTTCTTCACCCTCAACCGGATATCCGGTTCAATTGAATTGCCGACCGACATGGCAACTGCGGAGGCCATTCGCCGAATCGTTTTGGTTCCAGCCGAGATGGCTTTCCCCGATGATGGCCCGCCAGACGGATTCAAACAGCCGAACGATAAGAGCTTTGACCGATCGCCGGAAGCGGGGAAAGGTTCGGACAAGTCTCCCCGGCTTTCGTTTCGGCCGCAGCCCGGCGACGAGCACTTCTCGCCAGCAGGTTATATCGCTGCGAGACCGTCGATTCGTCCGAGAAGGGAACTGGGACTGAATTTTCTTGTCAAGCTGACGTTTGTCGACAAAGGCTCCCGCGATGCGTTCCTCGAATCGCTTGATTTTCCCGAGCGGAAAGAGAACGAGCACAGGCTTGTGGTCCCGGCCGGTGACGGAAGTGACGAGATCGCCTTGGAAGTGCTTGCGCGGAACATGGAAGATTCGGCGCTGGAACTGGGAACGCGAACATGGCTCGATAGTTCAAGCCGCAACTTCGGCACCGAACGACTGAAAGCGATGTGGCGGGAAATGCCGGAACAGGCAATTCGGATCGTGGCGGATCTCGAGCCTGCGGGAGAGCTGATCGGACAACTCGTCGAGATCGGGAAAGAAGACGCTCCTCCGGCGGCCGCCGGATTTCTGGATCTGGCTACGTTGGCAAAAAGCCTTCGTTTTGGTGCGGATACAGAGAAGAGTCCACTATTCTTCCTGTCCCTGGGGTGCGCAAACGAGACGGAAGCCGAGCAGTTGAGGGCTGGCCTGGATGGGCTTGTCGGAATGGCCAAATTGGCCGGCAGGCAGCGCGTGGACGAGATTTCCGCTGCCAGTCCCGAAAGTGGAAAAATGGCGGGGGACATGCTGGCCGGGCTCGCAGCCACTCGTGAGGGTAATCAGGTGACCATTGAAATCGCGCGGCCTGACGGATTCACTGCAACGCTGGGCAAGCTCGCCGGGACGATGAGAAAGCGTGCCGCCGAGGTCAATGCAATGAACGAATTCCGGATGATTGCCTTGGCGATGCACAGTTTTAACGATGCGTATAAACGGTTCCCCCCTGGCCGGGAACGGGAGGGGGTTCGGCGGGCGAGCTGGCGGGTTTATGTCCTGCCGTTTGTGGATGAATTCGCGGCCTATAATCAATACCTTGATGACAAGGATTGGGATGCGCCCGAGAACAAGCCGTTGGCGACGCAAATGCCGCGGGTTTTTGGGTCCGACGGAGCGAACGCCAAAGTTTGCCGTATTTCCGTGGATGGAAGCATGCCTTTGCGATTCGAAGAGGTGACCGATGGCTTGTCACAGACAATCATGCTCATCGAGTATCCGAAGGGGGTCCCCTGGATGGAACCGCGAGACCTCGATATCGATGAAGCCATTGAGCTGGTTACCGGATTGAGAGCCGGTGAGTCACTTCGCGTAGCGCTGTATGACGGGAGTGTTTACCAATTGAAGAGCGGCCTGACTGCCGACCAGCTCCGTCCCCTTTTCACCTGGAACGGTGGCGAGGTCGTCGATCTCGGCGAAGTGCTTGGCGATTGAAATGTCTGAAAACCTTGAGCTATCGCCCATCGGCTGATTTATTCAACACAACCTGGTTCGCAACGGCTGATTCAACCGATGCTTCAATAGCCGGTATTCACCGCGTACGATGACCCATTGGGAATTGTGGCGATGACCGGCAAGCTGAAATGCGGTGCGGCCGCGGGCAATTGGCGGACTCGCTGGTTGACGATCGGCAATTCGAAAAGTGCCTGGTTGATCTTTTCAAGCAGCAATCTGGGGTCAAGCGGCTTTTTGATGTGATAGGCCGCACCTCCGTCGTGTGGCCGGGAAATAACGTCCGGGAGTTGCCGGCGGGACATGTAGACGATTGGCACTTCGTTGCGATCGGGTATCTGGCGCAGTTCGGCAACGAGGCTTGCGCCGTTAAAATCGTCGATGTCTTCATCGCAAACAATCAGGTCGATATCGATCGACCCCGCGCCGCGCAGGGCTGCGGACCTGTCCTGGGCACAAAAAACATCAATCTGGGCACAATCAAGCATTGCCGAGATCGCCGTCAAGGTGAGGGCATCGGGGTCAATGACCAGTACAACCGGCTTTTTCAAGGCGTTCATTCACGGGCACTCCGGAAGAATTTTGGGGGAGAGTGGGTGCCGATCCATCAGCTGGTGAATTGACGACCTGGCGGGCAGCCAATTCTCCGTCTCTATCCCATCGGTTGACTCTCCAGGAAAATTTTGCCGGATTCAGCGCCCTTGCGCAACTGGAGCAATCGGAGCAACCCGAAGCCCCTTTTCGGGCAAAAAAACCGCCGCGATTTTCGGGAAATCGCGGCGGCAGGAGAGATCGAGGTCGCAAAAAAATGCGACCCCACACTGAAACCGGAGCCAGTCGCGGCCACTCGGGCTGCCGCGACGGTCCAGCCTTGATTAATACATGTCGTCGTGGGAATGACCGCCGGCTTTGGCCTTTTCCTTTTTCGGAATGTCGGCGACCAGCGCGTCGCTGGTGAGCAACAGCGTAGCGACGCTGGCGGCATTCGAAAGCGCGGTCTTGGTCACTTTGGCGGGGTCGATAACGCCGGCTTTCACAAGGTCTTCGTAGGTGTCGGTCAGGGCGTTGTAGCCGACGTTTTCCTTGCTTTCGATAACCCGTTCACAGACGATACCGCCATCCTGGCCTGCGTTGGCTGCGATCATGGTCAGCGGTGAGCGGCAGGCCTTGACGACGATGTTGTAGCCGGTGCGCTCATCATCGGAGACACCTTCAGCGACTTTCGCTTTGGCGGCTGCGCGAATCAGGGCGACGCCCCCACCGGCGAGGATTCCCTCTTCGACGGCGGCGCGTGTTGCGTGCAGGGCGTCTTCGACACGGGCCTTCTTCTCTTTCATTTCTGATTCGGTGGCCGCACCCACATTGACCTTGGCGACGCCGCCGGCCAGCTTCGCGAGCCGCTCTTCCAGTTTTTCCTTGTCGTAATCGCTGGAGGTGTTCTCGATTTCACGACGAATCTGGTCGATGCGGCCCTTGATTTCGCTGCTCTTGCCGCCGCCTTCAATGATCGTCGTGTTGTCCTTGTCGATAATCACTTTCTTTGCCCGGCCGAGGTCGGCGAGCGTAAGCGATTCCAGCTTGCGCCCCAAAGCCTCGAAAACGGCCGTGCCGCCTGTGAGGATAGCGATATCTTCCATCATCGCCTTGCGACGGTCTCCGTAGCCGGGCGCCTTGACGGCGGCACAGGTCAGGATGCCGCGGAGCCGGTTAATGACCAGAGTCGCCAGGGCTTCACCGTCGACATCTTCGGCAACAATCAGCAGGGACTTGCCCTGTTTGACGACCTGCTCGAGGACGGGGACGAGATCCTTGATGTTGGAGAGTTTCTTTTCGAAGATCAGGATATAGGGCTCTTCGAGAACGCATTCCATGGACGCCGGATCGGTCACGAAGTAGGGAGAGAGGTATCCGCGGTCGAATTGCATTCCCTCGACCCATTCAACTTCTGTGTCCAGGCTGCGGCCTTCGTCGACCGTGATCACGCCGTCCTTGCCGACTTTCTCCATGGCGTCGGCCAGCAGATTTCCGATCGCGCGGTCGTTATTGGCTGCGATGGCCGCGACGTTTGCCATCTCTTCGCGAGATTTCACCTTGATCGAGGCCTTGGTGAGCAGGTTATTGATATCGGCAACGGCCTTTTCGATGCCGGCCTTCATCTGGATCGGGTTGACACCGGCCGTGACGGCTTTGAGGCCTTCGTTGAAAATGGCTTCTGCCAGAACGGTTGCTGTGGTCGTGCCGTCGCCGGCAACATCGCTGGTCTTGCTGGCGACTTCGCGAACCATCTGGGCACCCATGTTTTCGTAGGTGTCCTCCAGTTCAATTTCCTTGGCGACGCTGACGCCGTCCTTGGTCACGGTTGGCGAGCCGAAGCTCTTTTGAAGAATAACGTTGCGTCCTTTGGGGCCAAGGGTAACCTTGACGGCGCGGGCCAGTTTGCTGACTCCGCGGCGTATTGCCTCGCGGGCTTCCTGTTCAAATGCGATCATCTTTGCCATGGTTTCTCTCCAGCAGTTGGTTGTCTGTAACTTTAAATGTTGATTGGGGTTTCAGTCGGTAACGCGGCAGTGCTGGTTCAATCGATAATCGCCAGAACATCGTCCTCCCGCATCAGCAGGAGTTCGCGGTCACCGATCTTCATTTCTTCGGGACCGTAGGAAGTGAACAGGATGCGATCCCCTTCCCTGACTTGCAGCGGAGCGCGCGTGCCGTTTTTCAGCATGCGGCCCTCGCCAACGCTGAGGACGATGCCGCGAACCGGTTTGTCTCGTGCATTGTCAGGCAGAATGATGCCACCCGTGGTTACATCGTCCGATTCGTCTCGCTGAACGACCAGCCTGTCACCGAGCGGTTGCAGATTCAGCTTCTTGGCGGGTTTGTTTTTGGTGGCTGTCGCCATGGGGAGAATACTCCTGAAAAATGCCTGGTTTTGGTTTTTGTTTCAGATCAACGATTGAACGGATTTTTGGTGCCCGGATTCGTGACAGGCACCTGGTTGGCACACCGGGTTTCCGGCGGTTAGGGACGACAGGACAAGTCGGGTCGAATGCCAATGGCTGGCGACCGCTACGGGGCGGAACAGACGAATCCCCCGACTGACAGTTTTTCACTGCCGCCACTCCTTCTTTCGTCCCATAAGGCAATTGGCGCGCCAAACCCGCCCTGTTGGGGAAAAAGTCGCTGGTGACCGTTTCCCCTGGCGAAAATGCCCCGAGGACCAGGAACATTTGCGTTTCGGGGTACCGTCTTCATTCCGCCGGGCATACTTTGTTCTCGGCGCGACCTCCGCGGATCGGGCCTGCTCACTGACATATTGGCATCCCGGATTCCGGCCTCCAGCGTCGTGGTTTGGGCGGAATCGGGCGCGGTATCGGACAGGCATGTTTCGACCGGGATGGGGATATCGGGGTTGCAGCGGTAGGGGGGTCGGAGGGGACCGGGTTGGTCAACTTTCGTCTTCGTGGCGGGAGGTAATGCCGCAGAACTCCTGCCGGAAACTACGATTTTTAGCGTGGCCGGGGAAAACAGGCGGGCGAGCGGCGATTGATTTGCGGTAATGCTTGCCAATAATTTTCCTGTTGCCACAATGGAAGTGCCTCCCTGTTAAAGGACTTTTCCTGACGATTTGCCGGAAGGGCAATCTCGATGCCGATCAAGACGAGCTGCAGCAAATGCGCTTTTACTTTCAACGCCAAGGACGCGTTGGCCGGGAAGAATGTCAAATGCCCGCGATGTCAGGGTCCTGTGCAGATTCCGGGTTCCAGCAAGGTCGCGGCGGCGCCGGTATCCGCGGCAGCAGGACCAGGGCGACCGGTTCGCCAGCCTGCCAACCGGAAATTGTCGGACTTGCTTGACGAAGTCGGCGTTCGGGCGACACCGAAGGGACCGGTATGTGCCGCTTGCGGAGAGGAAATGGAGCCCACGGCAATCATCTGCATTGCCTGCGGTTATAACGTTGCTACCGGACAGTATCTCGAAACCTATACCGACACAAGTTACGAGTCGGAACAGGAAACGGCCGGGCTGTCCACCGGGCAGAGCCTGCTCAAAAAGGCGGAAAAGGAAATCGAAAGCACGCCGATCGGTGCTGAAGACCAGGACTTTGGCGATGGTGCCGACTCGTACATCATCGCCATGATTGGCCTTGCTGTCTTTTCAATACTGATCATGCTGGGGCTGGCGGTGGTGTTGATTATGGAATCCGCCACGGAAGACTTCAGCCCGGCGATCATCAGCGTGATCGCGTCCGCGTGTATTTATGTCGGCTGCGGTATCTTTTTGACCATAGTCGGCTTTCGCATCAAGCCGGTTCACGGGGTGGTTTCGCTTGTTTCCGCATTCCTCTATTCGATCGTATTCGGATTTATGCAGGGAAAGGGAACGGTACTGCCTGCCGCGATCATGATCGCGTCCCTCGTCATCGGAGGCGCGTCGGGCATTTTTCTGGCCGTGACCGGCGGCGGATAATTGCTCCGGTTATTTGCACCGGTTATGTCCGTCGATCGCCGCGGAGCGGTGATTTGCGGCCTTCTAATGGCCGGATGAAACGGCAATCCGGCGACAAAAGCCTTCACACCGGGGGGAATGGCGGGAATTTGCCGGTGAATTGAATTTCCTGACGGCATCACTGATGTAGACCTTTTTTGGCTGCAAGGGTACCTTGAAGCTGGAGATTCACCAGTTTTACGGATAGCCCAAATGAGTCGTCGACTGTTTTTCTCAAAGCGGATACCGTTTTTCGGGAACGGGGCCATGTTGTGCATGTGCCTCATCTTTTTCCTGCTCCCGTTCATTCTGCGGGGAACACGCGACTCGGTCGACAATATCAAGAACGATGTCGCCGACTGGCTGCCCGACCATTTTGAAGAGACAAAAGAACTGAAGTTTTTCAGCCATCACTTTGTCGGCGACCAGTTTGTGGTTGTCAGCTGGGATGGTTGCAACGAACAGGACCCAAATTACCACCGTTTTTACGAGAGAATTCGCGACGAGTCGCTGGCCGGCGAAGAGGAGCAACTGGAGCGGCTCAAGGGACTCGACAAGTCGTCCCGGGAGTATGCGGACCTGAAGGAGGAGATCGAGGTACGGCAATGGGCGACGGAACTCGCCTTGCATACTACGGGGAGCTACCACGAAGACTGGGGAGTTCACAAGGAAAAATGGCTGTTGGGCAAGAACCGGCAATGGTACTTCATCCGGCAGGACGGAAGCATTTATCGCTGGCATGGCCAGAACAATCTCGTCGACGCCACGAGGCGGTTTGTCCGCGGGTTTCTGTCCGGCAAGAACGAAGCGGAAGGGACCTTTGTCAAGCAGGTGGGTACCCCTGTCAACAACCGGTTCTACCGGAACCCCGAGCTTCTCTGGGGACGGTTCTTTGTCGACATCATGACCGGGCCGGACGTTTTTCAGCGGATGGCCGGACCGACGGGAACCATGCGGCTGGGCCGCTATCAGGAAGGCGATCGAAACATCGTTCGGGCCGAGATCGAGACCCACAAGCGGTTGAGCGGAATTCTGTTCGGTCCAACCCCGGTTCCGCAGTTCAAATGGACACTCGAATCGCTTCTGGAAGTGATTCCCGAGGCGACCAGATTGCAGATCGATGAACCGGCCAAAAAGGCTTTTGCCCTTTTTGTTTCGGAGCTGGTGAACAAGGAATACGACGGGGACATTGCAAAACTGCAAAACGCGCCGGCAGGTGCCAGGCTGGAACACTGGTACAACATGTGGCTGGCGATGGAGGTACCTGCCCCGCCGCGCCAGACCTGTTTTGTGATTACGCTGAACAAGCCGATTCTGGACGAACTGGCGCGTGTCGTGGGTCGCCCGGTTCTGGGGAAGCCCCGCGGCCGCATTCTGGAGATTGCCTCGGGATCATGCGGGATCGCTCCGGAACATTTGCACATGGGCGGGCCCCCGGTCGACAACGTCGCGATTGACGAGGAAGGATCGATCACCCTGTTCAGGCTGGCGGGACTTTCGGCAGTGGTCGGTTTGACACTGGCGTGGCTGAGTTTCCGCAGCATTCCTGTCACCTTGATGGTCTTGTTTGTTTCCGGCTATTCGGCGCTGACCAGTCTGGCGATTGTCTGGTTCGCCGGTGGATCGATGGATGCGATCCTCATGACCATGCCGTCGCTTGTCTACGTCATGGGAATTGCCAGCGCGGTTCACCTCGTGAACTATTACCGCGAAGCCTGCCACGAATTTGGCGAAGCAAGGGCTGTGGACATCATGGTGAAACATGGATGGTATCCCTGCTTTATCGCCGCCTTCACGACTGCCCTCGGTCTGATATCGCTTTGCAACAGCGAGCTGGTGCCAATCAGCAAGTTCGGCTTTTACTCGGCGATTGCGGTGATTGTGACCTACGGGATCATATTCATTTATATCCCGGCATCGCTGACACTTTGGCCCCCCGGTTACGGACGGCTGGTCGACGAGTTTGGCGATCCATTGCCGCGGCGGAAAAGCCTTTCGGACTACACCGAGAAAATGTGGATTCGGGTCGGAGACTGGCTTATCGTCCACCGGCGCATCGTGATTGTCACGACCGTTCTCCTGATGGTTGTCATGGGTGCCGGCTTGTGGAAGATCAAGACGAGCGTCCAGTTGCTCAAGCTGTTTCGCAACGATGCCAAGATCCTCCAGGATTATCGCTGGATGGAGGAGAAGCTCGGGAAGCTTGTGCCCATGGAAGTTTTGCTTCGCGTGGATGGCGACCTGGCCCTGCGCCCCGAGGATTATCCGCCGGGAATCGAAATTACTCCGGAACAGAGCCTGGCCATCGACCTCAAGCTGGATTTGTTGCAGCGCATTGAACTTTCCGACCGGGTAAGGCGCTACATCCTGCAGGTGTTCGGCGAAGAGAGCATCATTCCGGAGAAGCGGATCATCGGCAACGTCATGTCGACGGACCTGACAACGCCGCTTAAATGGTCGGTGACCTCGCAGGAGTTCCGCGATTCGTCGCGCGACGTGACCCGCCCGCAACTGGAGGCCAAAAAGGCGGAGTTGTTCAGCCAGGACTTTCTGCGCGTCGACGAAAACACCAATGAAGAACTTTGGCGAATCAGCCTGCGCCTCGCCGCGCTCAGCGACGTCGACTACGGACAGTTCGTTGGCGAGATCAAGACCGTCGTCGAACCCGTCCTTGCCGCCTATCGGTATCGCCAGATTATTCTCAAGGAAATGCAGCGGATCCACGGAAGCCGCGACAAGGGCCGGGTACTTGTCATTGGACTTCCCCCGGTGATCAAGGAGAAACCGGATGATCCGGAACCTCAAATCGGCCTGAAGGCGGATGGTGAAGTCAACCAAACGGCCCTGTTCGTCAACACGCTTTCAGACTTGTTGCAAAACTCCGGCTTCCTCTATCGAAGGAATACCGATGCCCGGCAACTCAAATGGCTGAATCCGGACGCGTTCGCGACAAAGACGCCTTCCGCCGAATGGTGGCAACAGCAATTTGCGGAATATGACCTGGTGGTTGTGGTGGACGAGTCGCCCCATCTCAACATGGATATGATTCGCAAACATGCCAAAAACCTGATCGAGTTTCCCGAGTATCGCTATCTCATTGACGCAACGACCAAGGAAGCCCTTGCAGGCATGACTACTGCCGCCGACCGGAAATCGGCCGGTGATGACAACTCGCTGGTGAAGGCTTCCTATACCGGGATCATTCCGATTGTCTACAAGGCCCAGCACAGCCTTCTGACCAGTCTGATCCAGAGTACATGGGGGTCATTTTTGATGATTGCGGTCACCATGATGATCCTGTTGCGAAATCCGCGGGCGAAGATGGGCCTGAGATCGCTCGTCAGCTTCCGCGGTGGCCTGCTGGCGATGGTTCCGAACACGTTTCCGATCATCATCGTTTTTGGTTTTATGGGTCACATGGGACTTTTGGTCGATATCGGCTCCATGATGACGGCAAGTGTCGCGCTGGGAATTGCCGTCGACGATACCATTCACTATCTGACATGGTTTCGAAATGCGATAGGCGAGGGGAAGGACAGGATTGAGGCGATTCGCGAGGCGTACAAGAAGACCGCCCAGTCGATGACGGAAACGGCGTTCATTGCCGGCCTGGGCCTCGCGGCATTTGGTTTCAGTACCTTCATGCCCACGCAGCGATTCGGCATCTTCATGTTGATTCTCGTCTTCACTGCGCTCTGGGGTGACCTGATATTCCTGCCGGCGCTGCTGGCGAGTCGCTTTGGCAAGTCGCTGAGCAACGTGACTCCGGTGGCTGAAACGTCCCAGCCTGCGGAAAACGATGACTCGCCGCCAGACTCGCCCCGCGAACAGGAGTCGACAGGAAGTGCATCCAACGGGGCACCGTCTCAGTCAGCCAGAATGAAACCGGATACGCCGCATATGTTAACCATGCACGGGAAGAAGTCCGGCATCAGCCCATGAGCGGAAAGGTCGGCAGTTACGACCGGGTTGCGCGATTTTACGATATCCTGTCGGGAGTGTATTCCGTGGGCGGCATCCGGGATGTCACCCGCAACCAGATTTCGCTGCTGACTCCGGGAGAGAAAGTGCTTTTCGCCGGCTGCGGCGGCGGCAGTGAAGTCGTCGCAGCCGCCGCCAGGGGCTGCGAGGTAACAGCAATCGACGCCTCTTCAGAAATGATTGAGCTGCTGCGCTCCCGTTTGGTGCGGGCCGGCCAGACCGCCAGGCTCAATGCGGTTATGCTAGAAGAATGGATATCGGACGAATTATACGATACCGTCTGCGCCAACTTTTTTCTGAACGTTTTTTCCGCCGCGACTCTGCGCGGAATCCTCTCTTTGGTGTTGGCCCGGGTGCGGCCGGGCGGGCGATTGATGATTGCCGATGTCGCGGCGCCGAACGGGAACGTCCTGTATCGCACACTCAATCGGGTCTATTTGCACGGGGCGATGATCCCGTTTGCCCTCGCCGGTTTGGTGGAATGGCATGCCAACCACGACTATCCCGCGATCCTCGAAAAAGAGGGCTGGAGTTGCCGCTGCACCCGTAAGGTGCGGATGCTGGGATGGGGACCCGTGATCTTTCAGAACCTCGAATGTCGCCGAGTCGCCGGGACCTTGTGAGAAGCCCGCGGGTGGCTTAGATTCTGCCTTTTCGGGAATGTCGATCCCCCCGAGACTCTGCCTTCCGAACTCTCCGGACAGCGACGGAATTCATAATGCGAATTTTCATTCCCCGCGAAAACAATCCGCAGGAATGCCGTGTGGCAGGCAGCCCGGCGGCAGTCGCGAAACTGGTCAAACTGGGTTACGAAGTCGTCGTGGAACACGGCGCTGGCGACCGGTCGAGTTTTCCCGACGAGGCGTTCGAAAAGGCGGGTGCCATAATCTCGGGTGATGCCCACAAACTTTGGCAGGATGCCGATATCGTGCTGGGCGTCAATCCGCCGGAGACGCGGAATGTGGAGATGATGAAGTCCGGGGCGGCCTTCATCGGCTTCATCTGGCCAGGCCGCAATTCCCAACTGGTCGAGACGCTGAAGGCAAGGAACATTACTGCGCTTGCCATGGACTGTGTGCCGCGAATCTCCCGGGCCCAAAAGCTCGACGCCCTGAGTTCGATGGCCAATATTGCCGGCTATCGCGCAGTGATTGAAGCCGCGCAGCAATTTGGAAGTTTCTTTACAGGACAAATCACCGCCGCGGGAAAAGTCCCGCCGGCAAAAGTGATGGTGATTGGCGCTGGCGTTGCCGGCCTTTCCGCCATTGGTGCGGCTCGCGGACTTGGAGCAATCGTGCGGGCCTTTGATACCCGCGCGGCAGTCCGCGACCAGGTCAGGAGCATGGGCGCGGAGTTCCTCGAACTGGATTTCAGTGAATCCGGTGAAGGTGCCGGGGGTTACGCGAAGGAAATGAGCCCCGAGTTCATCAAGGCCGAAATGGAGTTGTTTGCCCGCCAGGCGAAAGAGGTCGACATTATCATCACCACGGCGCTGATCCCCGGCAAGCCGGCTCCCCGGCTGATCACTGCCGAGATGGTGCGTTCGATGAAACCCGGAAGCGTTATCGTGGACCTTGCCGCCGAAAATGGCGGCAATTGCGAGCTGACCGTGCATGGCAAGATCGAACGGGTTCATGGCGTATCGATTATCGGCTACAGCGACCTTCCCAGCCGTTTGCCCACGCAGTCCTCCACTCTGTACGCCAACAATCTGGTCAACCTGCTCACGGACATGACGCCGGCGAAAGATGGCGTCTTGGTCGTCGACACCAGTGACCAGGTCGTCCGGGGCGCGCTGGTGACCCACGAATCGGCCATCAAATGGCCTCCTCCGGCAATCGAGCCTTCACCGGTCGCGGCGCCATCGGGCGAGAAGGTCGCCCCGGCCGGCGCCGGCGCTCCGATCAAGCTTCAGTCGCGCAACCCATCTTCCATGATTGCAGCCGCGACGGGCGTGGTTCTCCTCGGTCTGGTCGGCTGGTTTGCCCCGCCGGATTTCGTCAAGCACTTATCGGTGTTTGTGCTGGCATGCATCGTCGGGTGGCAGGTCATCTGGAATGTGACGCCGGCCCTGCATACGCCACTTATGAGTGTCACGAATGCTATCAGCGGCATCATCATCGTCGGAGCCATGTTGTTGATGGGTTCGGCGAAGTCCGGGGCCAATGTTCTCGCATTCGTGGCGGTGTTGTTGGCGATGATCAATGTGGCGGGGGGATTCTGGGTGACCCATCGCATGCTTGGAATGTTCAGGAAACAGGATTAGGACGTTTATGCCACCGAGTGTCGCACTTGTCGCCTGGCTCATCGCCGCAGTCTGTTTCATTTTCAGCCTGGGCGGTCTCGCCAATCATGAAACGGCCCGCCGCGGGAATCTGCTCGGTATCATCGGAATCACGTTGGCCATCGTCGCCACGTTTTTCAGCGGTTTTTTCCAGGGTGGAACGCTTTGGATCCTGATCGCCATCGGCATCGGGAGCGCGATCGGTATTGTGACCGCCACCCGGGTCCAGATGACCTCGATGCCGCAGCTCGTCGCCATGTTGCACAGCTTTGTAGGGTTGGCTGCAGTGTTGGTGGGCATCGCAACGTACATAGATCCGGGATCGGCTGCCCAGCAGTATGCCGAGTCACTTTCCGCATTGCAGGAAATGGCCGGCAAGGAGTCCGATGATCCGGAAACCTCGCCCGCGCAAGCCATGACGGAAGCGATTGTTGCCAATGCTTCGTCCCAGCTCCATGCTGCGGGATCCGGGGGTACGATTCATCTCATCGAGATCTTCGTCGGCGTTTTTATCGGGGCAATCACCTTCACCGGATCGATAGTCGCGTTTGGCAAGCTCGACGAACGGATCAGCAGCAAGCCCCTGATGCTTCCCAATCGCCACTTGCTGAATCTGGCGGGACTGGTGGCCTGTTTGCTCCTCGGAATCTGGTTTTTGTTTATCCATTCTCCCGGAATCGGGCTGTTACCGCTGATACTGATGACGCTGATTGCCTTTGCGATTGGCGCACATCTGGTGATGGCGATTGGAGGCGCCGACATGCCGGTGGTGGTGTCGATGCTCAACAGCTACAGCGGCTGGGCAGCGGCGGCGACTGGATTTTTGCTCGGCAACGACTTGTTGATCATTACCGGTGCCCTGGTGGGGAGCAGCGGGGCAATCCTCAGTTACATCATGTGCCGGGCGATGAACCGTTCCTTTGTCAGCGTGATTCTCGGCGGATTTGGGTCGGACGGTTCGGCGGGGACGGCTGCCAAAGGAGCGTCAGGCGTCAAACTCACCTGGAATGAACAGAGTGCTGCCGAAGTCGCCGCAGGCCTTGCCGACTCGCGCAACGTCATTGTGATTCCGGGATACGGAATGGCCGTCGCCCAGGCTCAGCATGCGGTTCGCGAAATCTCCGAAATTCTCAAACAACGAGGCGTCCGCACCCGTTTTGCCATTCATCCTGTTGCCGGCCGCTTGCCCGGGCACATGAACGTTTTGCTGGCCGAAGCGCGGGTCCCCTACGATGTCGTGCTGGAAATGGACGAGATCAACGAGGACTTTCCGGAGACCGATATGGTACTGGTCATCGGTGCCAACGACATCGTCAATCCTTCGGCCCAGGACGATCCCGGCAGCCCGATCTATGGTATGCCGGTCCTGGAAGCCTGGAAGGCGCGGCAGGTGATCATTCTTAAACGAAGCATGGGCTCCGGTTATTCGGGAATCGATAACCCGCTCTTCTATAAAGAGAATTCGGCCATGCTGTTTGGCGACGCCAAATCCAGTGTTGAGGCCGTTCTCAGGCACTTGCGTGAAACGGGTGCTGCCGGACATTGAAAAAGGGACGGCCATGATTCTCGATGTGCTTGAGCAATGGCCGCGATACCGACGGATGCATTCGCGGTTCGATGCCGCCTTTTCGTGGCTTGCGGGGCAGGACTGGGCCGCAACTGCTGATGGCAAACACGCCATCGTCGGTGAGGAAGTCTTTGCGATCGTGGCTTCCGATGCCGGGAGAGGGAGAGAGAAGTCCCCGCTGGAGTTTCATCAGCGCTACATCGACATCCAGTTCGTGATATCCGGCGACGAGGTCATTGGTTGGCAATACCTGCCACCGGAGAGTCCGTTGCGGGCGAGCTACAAGGCAGAAAAAGAGATCGGGTTCCTCGCGAATCCCGCTCCGCTGTGGATTCCTGTTCAAGAAGGATATTTTGCGATCCTTTTCCCGACGGATGCCCACGCACCGCTGGCCGGGTCAGGTCCGGTTCGCAAGGCAGTGGTCAAGGTGGCGGTAGACGACCTTCATTGACGAATGCGATACCAGGCCGGTGCACGGGCGTGAATTCAGTTCTCGTTGTCAGGGAACTCACCCAGTACGATCGTCAGTTCAATCGTGCGCCCATCCCTTTCGATGATGGCGTGCACTTCGTCGCCCGGGGAGAACCCGGCGACGGCTCCCCGAAAGTCATCGGCCGTCGTAATCGGGCGACCCTCGAAATCCGTAATCTTGTCCCCTTCCTGAATTCCGGCGCGACTGGCCGCACTGTCCTCGGCTACGCGGGTAATGATGCATGGTCCGTCGCCCTGGGAATAATAGACTCCCAGATAGGCTCCGATTCTCCGGTCGACCGCGACGCCGGTTTCTTCCAGGATTTTCGCACAAAACCCGGGAGTGATTCCCGTTCCGTAGAACTGCAACTGAACATCCTGGTGGTTTCGTGCAACCAGTTCCCTGGCGAACCCTACGAGGTCTTCAAAACAGCCGTCATCGATCGGGCAAAACACAATTTGAAGCCGGGATATCTGTTTCAGCGATGCGATATGCCCGATCGACGCGTTGGTTATGGATGCGCGGCGGATCACCAGGTCGACGATACCGGGATTGTTGCTGCATATCTCGCGCATCAGGGCATCGTCGATCATGGGTCCAACCAGGGTCACGCTAGTCAGGCCCGTAACCCAGCGGAGCATTTCCAGATCCTGCCGGCTCCCCCGCCATTCTGGTCCAATGACCAGTGAGGCAGAGACGAGTCCGGAAAAATCATTCCGAACGTCCTGGGAGGAAACGTCAGCTCCCAGCGTCGCGAGCTTCTCAAGTGCCACCGTTTGAAGTTCCTCGCGAATGCCGGCCAGTCTGGCGGCTGCGATGCCGGCGATCGCGGGATCGTTTGACATCTGCAACTGAATGACGGCTTGCCGCGCCGCTTCCTGCGTACCGGCATCCAGGGACAGGGCAAGTCGACACAGGACTCCGATGGCTCGTGTGCGAATCTCGGGGTCCGAACCTGAGACGGCGCCCAGAAGTGGTTCGATCGCCTCGATCCCGGCACTTGCAAGTTCGTTTTCCGCCCGCATCCGCTGCTCGAAAAGGTCGGAGCCCAACTGCCGGATCAGTTCGCCGATTTCTTCCGGCTGGCGAGCCGCCGTGGAGGCGGCTCCGGTGATTTCTGGAACCTGGGCGACGAGTGGACATGAGTCCGGGAGGAATGCAGTAATCGACACAACCAGCAGTTGCGATGCCAATCGATGAGCGAAGCCTGCAAGCCTTTGGGCTTGTCGTGGTGGCAGCGGTGAAAGGCCCTCGTGAATGGATTTGGCAGGGAACATGAACGGGTTGAATACGGGTGACCGAAATCGCACTTTCGCTGACATGGCTATTGTCAGCCAGGGGGGCTGCTAAAATCAACACCATCAGGAATGCGGCTTTCCTGCAGAATACCCGTGAAAAAAGCCTGTTCGGAAGGAAGTTGCCTCGCCGCTTCTTCTGTTGAGCTCATGTACACCTTGTTGGATTTCGGCAGCGGGCGAAAGCTCGAAAAGATTGCAGGGCGACTGGTGAACCGCCCCTGTCCGCTGGCGGACAATGTGCGGCCGAATGATTCCGACTGGCCGACAGCGGACGCGACTTTTTATTCGGGAAGAGACCATTTGGGGGATTGGAAGACCATCGGGAACTGGAATGAGCCGTGGATTTTCCGTGGATCTTTTGGCGCGCTCAGGCTCTCATTGACACCGTTTGGCCATGTCGGCCTGTTTCCGGAACAGAATGAAAACCGGGAATGGATCCAACGCCATGCCGCCGACGTTCGAGGGAAAAGAATATTGAATTTGTTTGCCTTCACCGGAGGCACCACGCTGGCCCTCGCCCGGTCAGGCGCGCTGGTGACACATGTCGATTCGGCAAGAAATATGGTCGAACGGGCAAGGGAAAATACCGTTCTGTCGGGACTTGAAGACCACCCGATTCGCTGGATCGTGGAAGATGCGAAGCGGTTCGCCGAGCGCGAGCTTCGCCGGGGAAACTTCTACGACGGTATCGTTCTCGATCCACCGACATGGGGGCACGGGATTTCGCGCGGGCAGCGGTGGGAGATTGACCGCGACTTGCCCGAACTCCTGCAAGTGCTTGCCGACCTGGCTCCTGACTGCCAGTTCCTGATGATAACC
>WPCK01147876.1_pt1 | contig 18671 bp, 18 predicted proteins | sample 5399851 | NCBI WGS metagenome assembly WPCK01 (sample SAMN12869471, study PRJNA574797) | sludge metagenome | isolation source: wastewater treatment of pH11 | place: China:Beijing | collected 2019-05-20 | reverse complement strand
GATTCGGCTTTGACATGAGCCTTAATGACTTTTCCGGTAGATGTTTCTTTGGCGGTATAGGAGAAAGTAAGCATATTATGTTCTAGCCTCTCATTAATCTATCTAATTCATCTACATCTACAGCGATTGCCCGCGCTTCTTCGTAGATAATTGTTCCGTTATGGATCAAGTTTACCAGTGTTCTGTCCATTGATTGCATGCCGTGTTCGGCGCCAGTCTGAATTGCGGCGTCTAGCTGATGAGTTTTACCTTCGCGAATAATGTTACGGACCGCAGAAGTGGCAACAAGTATCTCGGCCGCGGCTATTCGACCACCACCGATGGCCGGAACTAATCTTTGGGACACAATTGCTTGCAATATTACTGATAATTGTGAGCGAATTTGCTGTTGTTGATGTGGCGGGAAAACGTCGACCATACGATCAACTGATTGAGAAGCTGAATTGGTGTGTAATGTTGCAAATACTAGATGCCCAGTTTCAGCAAGCGTTATTGCTGCCGAGATTGTCTCGAGATCACGCATTTCGCCAATCATGACAACATCTGGATCCTGACGCAGACTCGAACGAAGAGCAGCAGCGAATGAATAGGTGTCGTAGTGAACTTCGCGCTGAACCACAGCCGCCTTTTTGTTGGCGTGCGTGTACTCAATTGGGTCTTCGATGGTGATTATGTGAGTTTCTTTTTCGCTGTTTATCTTATCAATTAGTCCCGCGAGCGTGGTTGATTTGCCAGAGCCGGTTGGACCAGTTACCAGCACTAATCCACGAGGAAGTTCGGCGAAACTGGATACTACCGGTGGTAAACCTAGATCATCAATAGTTCGTATTTCATGAGGTATGAGCCGAAGAGCGGCAGCAATATTTCCTCTTTCATGGAAGGCATTTACTCGAAAACGACCAAGGTCACCAAAGGCAAATGAAAAATCAAATTCCTTATCTTTCAACAAGATTTGCTTCTGGTCTTCGTCAAGTATTGCAAAAACAAGTGATTCGACTGCTTCTGGTGTAAGATTTCCCCCACCTTGGGCTGGTGTAAGATGGCCATCTATGCGCAGGGTCGGCGCTAAGCCAACCTGCAAATGAAGGTCGGAAGCCTTCTTGGTTACAACTTGTTCTAATAAATTCTCTATTCTTAGTTCTTTTGTTGGCATTATTCCCCCTAGATTTGTGCCGCTGCCACGCGGTTCACCTCTTCTACACTAGTTATTCCTGCAAGCGCTTTCAGGTAGCCATCTTGTCTCATTGTAAGCATACCTTGCGATTGAGCAGCTTGTTGGATTGAGCTACTGGTCGAATGGTTCACGATAAGCTTTTCTATCTCTTCGGTGATTGAAAATACTTCATAAACTCCAGTTCGTCCTTTATAACCTCCAGGCGCTTGTAATGAATTAGTGCCTCGGTATAAAGTATAAGCGTTTTGGCCACTTAACGGCAAGGCTTGGTAGCCATATTTTGTGGCTGTCTCCTTCATGACTTTATCTGTCTTGGGCAAAATATTGCCAATAACCTCATGAATTGTCTGAGAAACCGCCTCCGAACTCTGGTATGTTTCATATTTCTCAGGAATTTTCCTGACCAATCTCTGGCCAATTATCGTGTTGACAGTCGAAGCAATCAAAAATGGCTCAATTCCCATATCAAGAAGTCGTGGCAGAACCCCAGCAGCAGAATTTGTATGGAGGGTTGAAAATACTAAATGTCCTGTAAGGGCGGCTTGTACTGCTAACTCAGCTGTTTCTTTGTCTCTTATCTCACCCACCATGACGACATTTGGGTCTTGCCGGAGTACGGATCTCAGTCCGTTGGCAAAGGTTAGACCAACATCTGGATTTATCTGTATCTGATTAACCCCTTCCATTTTGTATTCAACTGGATCTTCCAGAGTGACAATGTTGATTTCCTCGCTAATAATTTCATTTATTAGTGCGTATAGAGTTGTCGATTTACCAGAACCGGTTGGCCCGCTAGAAATAATCATGCCATTTGGCTTTGAGATGCCTTCTTTGATGGCATGGAAAGCTGGCCCGACAAACCCTAGGTCATGAAGCCGAATAAGGGTTCCTGACTGGTCCAGAATACGAATTACCACTTGCTCTCCCCAAACAACTGGTGCAATCGCAATACGCAAGTCTACTTTTCTACCACCTGCATTAACTTTGAATTGACCATCCTGAGGAACACGATGCTCGTCAATCTTTAGACTTGCAAGAATCTTTATCCTTGATATCAGGGCTGGTTCAATCGATTTTGGCAAAGTCATTATTTCCGACAGAATTCCATCAATACGAGCTCGTATTTTCAGATTCTGCTCTCTTGGTTCAATGTGGACATCGGAAGCTCCATTTTGAACAGCATAATCTAAAATGGCGCTTAGCGCCTTACTGATAGGAGAATCCTGAACGATGGTCTTTATTTCTTGCTTGTCGATATGACCGTCGTCATCATGCTCTTCGGTAGGCGGGGCGTCCTCAATTACCTCGTTCATTTTCTCCGCTAAGGCACCTTTGTATTGCAATAGTACATTCTTGATACCATCCTCAGATGCCATATATACCTTAATCGGTCGGCCAATTTTGCTGGAAAGATAGTCGACAGCTTGAACATTATTCGCATCAAGCATAGCGACAGCCAATCGGTCTTTAGTTTCACCTAATGGAACTGCCATATAGCGTTCGGCGATTTCACGAGATAACAAACCAAGTACTTTGTTTTCAATGATTGCTTCCGATAAATCAACATAGGAAACACCACTGACCCTAGCTACAGCTTTAGCTAGCTGTTCGCTTGTTATTATCTTTTTATCAACCACATATTCAAAGAGAGTTTTACCGTCGGCTTGGGCTGCCTTTCTGGTTTTTTCAAGAGTCTTTTTGTCTAATTTACCGTTCTTGACTAAATAGGCCTCGACTTCTGTCTGGCTCTCTGCTGAAAGCACACTCATGAGCTGATCTACTCCCCACTATCGAATGGTTGGGCTTTGCGCGTTTGATTCAGTATCAATTCGCTAGAGAAATCTTCTCTCTTATCGTCAGTGAAAACCTTGGTGGATTGAGTGTCAAATCCCTTTTTAATTGGTTTAACAATCTCAATGTCGGTGCTGAATCTTTCTGGAGTTAACAACAGCTGATTGCTAAGAAGATATGCTCCGGCACCAACTAGTAGGGCTATGAGAATTGGTAATAGTAGATCCCGAAATCTCATAAGGAGAATCCTTCCGTTTCGATCGAATTATCAACTGCAGGCTTATAGTAGGTGGTGAGCGTAATCAATGCTCTAATACTATCCGTGCTACCACTTATATCAACTCCATCGATTCGATAGATACGCTTTGATTTGTCAATATTCTTAAGCAATTGCACTAGACCAGAATAAGTCCCTTGAGTTTCGAGGGATAATACCATTGGAGTGACTTCTGGATTTGCAACAGCATATTCAGCTTCTGATTGAACGGCTCCATTATTATCAAGTGCAACTGTCTTTATTTGCATACCACTTCTCTGAGCGATGCTTTCCAAGCTAAGCGTGGTATTGGCTAGATCTTTGCTGGTCGGCAAAACTCGAAATATTTCTTCAGATTTCGGTCCCGATTTCTCCAGTACAACAAATGATTTTTCTAATTTATCGAAAGCCTTTTCGTTGGACTTCAACTGCGATTCAACGGCATTTTTCTTTGAGAAAACTTGTCTATGGAAATCTAGTGATTTGAAGAAGTAATTGGCAGCCACAAGCCCTAGCGCTAGGGCAACTGCTGCTACCGTAAGCATCAATATTGGCTTTTTGGTTGCATCATCTAATGAACTAGACTTTTTTGATTTTGGATTACTCATTGTGCGTTAACCTCATCATTGGCTGCCCTACTGAAGGATTTATTCTTTTGATCAATCAGTTCAAGTTTGTATGGCTGTAAAATGAAATCTTTGATGTTCTTAATCTCACCAATTTCAGGATTAAATGTGCCGGCAATACTAAAAGTAACTGGCTCATCAGAATCATCAGAAAATGATTCGACTAACGGATCTGAGAATGGAGATACTGCCGTTTCGCTATCGCCATCAGCCCCTAAAACAGCGATTGCGTCCAAAGTGTCTATAAATCGGTTTGCTTCGGCGGCTGTCGTAGCATTAGCTTGGATTTCGAATGTCTTATCTTCGTTGTTCACAATAAGTGAGCTGATGCTTACATTCTCCGGTAAGGTAAACTCAACAATTTGTAGCAAATTTGAAGAAAAGAAGCGATTTTCTTCTACTTCTGACAGACTAGATAATTGACTTTGAACGGTAAGAATCTGTTGAACATCCTGTTTCTTCTCGAACTTATTACGAAGACTATCGATACTCTGTTGCTTTGTAGCTATCAACTGTTGCAACAATAAATCACTCACAAACAGCGCTACTGGAAGACCAATACTGGCAATTATTACTAAGGTAGAGATACTGACAATCAGCTGACTTGTACGACGCGACTCAAGTCGTTTTAGCTTGCTGTCTGGTAATAGATTTACATCAATCATATGTTTGACTCCGCTAGACCAACTGCAACTGAAAATTGCGTTGAAATACCCATTAATTCTTCCTTCTGGCTATCTGAATAATTTACATTGGTCCAGCTATTACCTATTTCTACGGCAATCTGAGACTCGTTAACAATAAAGACTGGTAGCTCCGGAATATTTGAGGCTTGCCCAGTAATTATAATTTTAGTTATCGACTGACCTTTATAGCGTCCGGTAAAGAATTTAATTGATTTCTTGATTTCTTCGACTAATATTTGAAGGTTTGGTTGAACGGCACGAGCTATTTTGCCTTCAAGCTTGGTCTCGTCTAAGCCAAATTTAAATAGGAATTGCGATGCTTGCTCTGAGTCAACCCCTAGTGCTTGAATAATACTTCTGATAAAAATCTCTCCACCAACAGGTATCGATCTAATCAAGCGAGGAGCGTTATTATAAGCAATCAGAATATCAGACGAGGTTGCTCCTAGGTCGAGAATCATGACTGGTTCACTGAGATTACCCGAGACGAGAGCCCTAGCCATTGCTAGAGCATCTGGCTGGATGCCGATTACATCAAGTCCGATAGCCTCGAGCATCCCGAGTCTTGCTTCGGTGAAACTGTTTCTGGCTGCTAAGAGTAGAACTTCTTGTTTGTTTGGGTCATCAGGAGAAGCTCCTAATTGAGCCCAGTCGAGCTTTACTTGATCAAGTGCAACTGGGACATATTGTTCGGCAAGATAGTTAATTGACTTCTTCAATTCTTGAGGTGTTAGCTTTGCTGTCTCGATTACTGATGCGTAAACATTCTTTGACGGCACACCAATTACGACATTTCTGGATCTAATCTCTGTGTCGGCTACTAATTTCTTAATAATCTGAGCTAGTTTGTGACGATCAGCCGGTGCCTGACTTTGGCTCAATTTTGTATCTACAGATATAGAATTATAGCGCTCTAGTCTGCGTGATTTTCCCTCACCAGACAACTTTACGACCCGAATCCCAGTCGAGCCAATATCAAGTCCAAAAAAATCTTTGTCTTTAGCGAACAAACCCATAGTCAATATCCTATCATAAGCATTAGCATTGTAAAATAGATTTCTTCTGGATTAGGATTGTTTGTAAAATTGACCATCATTCCCACCTAAAACACCGGGGGCAAATCCAAGAAGCTAGTACGGGTAAGGTCGACTAAGGTGCTGGTCGAGGGTGGTGGTGAGAGGTATAGCTCGGGGAGGAAGGATAGCTGCTCGGCTGGTGTGGGATTACCGACATTACCACTAGTGCGACGGAAGTAGACTTCGTTAGCAACTAGAGCTCCATTGATGGTAAGTTGGTTTTTGCAGGTATCTTTAGTGAGGGCTGGGTTAAACAAGGTACTTCCGTTGGAACAAGTACTGAAAGTCTTGTTGCTGACATAGAGACCATCTAGTCTAGTGACACCTTCAGCTACATAGATATTGCCGGTAGCGATTAGGGCGAATGATGGGATGCCAGAGCGATTACCATAAGTTGTGTCATAGCTGATGTTGTTATTGATCTGGACATTACCGTTGACAACGATGGTCAGACGCTGACGACCAGCGCCAGCAGGAATGGTAGGTACGCCACCAAAGCCATTGGCTGGGCTGTTGCTTAAAAAGTAGTCCCGATTGGAATTGCCGTTATCGTATTTAATAATCTGCTTGGCTGTTGTCGGTGCTGGTTTAGTAATCGTTGCACTGGTCAATGTTGGTGAAGTCGGAACGATGGACCGGGCTAGGTCTAGTCGGCAGATAACATCGTAGCCACCGAGCTGTAGTAGGTTCTTGTTGTTGAAGGTCAGGTCATTAGAGCCACCTGATTTATTGTCACCTTGGAAGCCTTTGATTGTACCTGAGGCACTGACAGCATACTGACCAGTTGAGCCTGATGACGGGGTGGCCGGTATGACTGTGTCGATGTCACCGGCTGGTGGTGGGTCTAGAGGATTGTCTGGGGTACAGGCCGAGAAGTTCTTAGTCTTGGCGGCATCGGTGGTGATGATGGCACCAGCTTGAACGTCGTTACCAGTTACTTTGAGGATGGGTTTGCGGGAAACGGGAACCGCTGCTGGGATAACGGTAATCTCGGTTGGGTCACTAGTTCCTGGTCGATCGACAACTGGTGTACCATCGGTCAATCTTCCGTTCCAGTCAGAATCTACCGTACCAAAATCGCCAACATCGACTTCAAAACCACTTAGGGTTGCTTGATTCTCTTGGATGGTATTACCAGGTAGTAGTGAGACACCGGCAATCCTCACATCGACACTAAAGGTAATGGTAGAAAAAGCCGGGACAGTTATATTTTCAATATTTAATCTATACAACTGACTAACTCCATAATCATTGGGAGCCCCCCCACCATAATTGCCAGCTAAACTACCAGCTACAAATTCCCTACCAGCTGAATTACCAAGCCTACCTAGGTCATCTTCAAAATCTGCCCTAAGCGGTTGATTCATGACATTGTTAATCCGGTAGGTGTACCTAATCGTCCCACCTTGATTGACAGTGGCTCTATCTGGAGTCTTGGTAAAGGATAGGAATGGGCAGGCAGAGGCATCGTTCGCTTGAGTTGAAAGTGAAGCCGAATAGGCTGTCATTCCGTTGAGATCGACAGCGCCGGTGTTGAGAATAGGGGTACGGATGACATAACTTTCAGTATTGTTATAGGCAAACATATAACCTTCGGCATCAAACCAGACCGCGCCGTGAACGTTTGAGCGCCATTTTGGTCCAGGACCAAGCGGGTAGACACCTACAAGATTCGGTGTTCTGATTATATATTCTCCGGTAGCGGGATTGATGCTATAGATTATTACACTACCCGACTCTCTTGGTGGTACTCGTTTGACTCCGTAGAGTAACCCATTTTTAGGGTTAAAAGCGAAATCTTGAGTTAAAACATCGACACTATTTGGTCCTCCAGTGATTGGAATTACTCTGGTGGCTAAGCCGCCGCTCGGCCTTACGTCGATTGCATAAAGATGGTGTTGACTGCCATCGGGTGCACTTTGATCAGCTTCAATCGTATAGTAGCGTCCATCAGCTCTCCCGAATCCATTGCCACCATCAGGTACATCCGGTAATACAAGATTACGAATGTCACCAGAAATATATCCTTTGTATAGGCCACCAATGAATGGTAATGCACTGGGTCGCCCTAGTGTAGCCACTGGTACACCAGAACGATTTATCTTTTGGATTGTCCCGTGTTGGGGATAAACTAATGGGTCAGACGGACGGTAAAATTCATCACCTGGTACAATCCCGTAGAAATAGCCATCCGTTAGATTATAGCCCATTCCATTAACGACTGAAGGGCCGTCCCCTAATATGTCTAGATTGAAATTAGTACCACTAAAAGATATCCTCTTTAGCGTTGAAAGATTCTGACTACCCTCTGTTTGATAAAGGAAGGCCTCATTCTGACATTTAGTATTGTCTACTACTACTGGGGGTGGAGGGCCGACCTGGGTTAGAGCTCGGTAGACTGGAATAGCGATTGCTGTAATTATGACCGTGCTGAGCACAATTAGGCCAGTACGACGGGGCCATTTAGTAAATCTTTTCAGTGTTGTGAATTTTTGTTTGGTTGGTTGCATTTATGGTTCGCTACTTTAACTCTTGTTATAGATTAAACAACTTACGCTTTAACCACAAGACCATGCCAGTTGCTTTCCTAAAACACCGGTGGCAAATCCAAGAAGCGAGTACGGGTAAGGTCGACTAAGGTGCTGGTCGAGGGTGGTGGTGAGAGGTATAGCTCGGGGAGGAAGGATAGCTGCTCGGCTGGTGTTGGATTTCCGACATTACCACTAGTGCGACGGAAGTAGACTTCATTAGCAACTAGAGCTCCATTGATGGTAAGTTGGTTTTTGCAGGTGTCTTTGGTGAGGGCTGGGTTAAACAAGGTACTTCCGTTGGAACAAGTACTGAAAGTCTTGTTGCTGACATAGAGACCATCTAGTTGGGTGACCCCCTCAGCTACATAGATGTTACCGGTAGCGATTAGGGCAAACGATGGGATGCCCGAGCGATTACCGTAGGTTGTGTCATAGCTGATGTTTTGATTGATCTGGACATTACCGTTGACAACGATGGTCAGACGCTGACGGTTACCGCCTGCCGGAATGGTAGGTACGCCACCAAAGCCATTAGCTGGGCTGTTGCTTAAAAAGTAGTCCCGATTGGGATCGCCATTATCGTATTTAATAATCTGCTTAGCTGTTGTCGGTGCTGGTTTAGTAATAATCGTGGGAATGGTCAATGTTGGTGAAGTCGGAACGATGGACCGGGCTAGGTCTAGTCGGCAGATAACATCGTAGCCACCGAGCTGTAGTAGGTTGTTGTTGTTAAAGGTCAGGTCATTAGAGCCACCTGATTTATTGTCACCTTGGAAGCCAGTGATTCTACCTGAGGCACTTACAGCATACTGACCAGTTGAGCCTGATGATGGTGCTGTCGGAACAGGTACTGTGTCGATTTCGCCAGCTGGTGGTGGGTTTACTGGGGTACAGGCAGCAAAGTTCTTGGTCTTGGCGGCATCGGTGGTGATGATGGCACCAGCGTGGACATCGTTACCGGTTACTTTGAGGATTGGTTTGCGGGAAGGGCCTCCTGGGCCGATTGCAATAATCCCGGTACAGACAGCATCGGGCTTACCCGCTCGTGACCACCGTCCAGTAAATGTCGTCGTATTCGAAATGAACACTGACTTCGACCCAAATAATCTATCAGTCGGCGACCCGACTGGTCCAAGGGGGCCAATCAAAGGAACAGCTGAACCGGAATTGTCCGTTATAACGCCAGTTTCATTATCGCTACTACTCCAGTAAACAGTGACATTGCCCGGCCCCGAAATTGGAGAAGGTGGGAAAAAGGTAATTGGATTATCGCAAGACGGAGGTGGTGGTCCATCGCATCCCTCGGTACATTCGTAATACCAAATCTTCTGCCCCGAAGAAGTGAAGGTCATATTGCCCTCGTAGTTTCGCCATCGCTTCTCATTGGCCTGACCTTTGTTGGTATAGATACTGCCTGGCGCGTGGACAACTGTTGATTTGTCTGGATTGATGTTGGATTTGATCAAGTCTAATGCACATGAATCGACCAGCGATGAACCGTTAGTGGTCGAAATCGAGTGCTGAGCTTGATTGCCGGATGCATCATTTCCGAAAGTATAGCCTGCGCCATTACCAGTATTACAATTCCCAGTGAATCGGCCACCGCTAGCTTTTCGTAGATATGACTTAACTTCATATTGGCCAGGCTCAACAGTGATAAAAATCGACAACGAAAAAACAGTGCCATTGCATGGTGCAAAGTTTGAAAGAGATGTAGTCGCTGCAGCATTGCCACCAATGCATCTATAGGATAATTGGCCGGCAGAATTGGTAAATCGATTTATTGATTTCGTATGAACATTAATTGTATAGCTTCTACTGGAAGTGAAACTACCTCCAGGGGGCGTAAAATTAAAATCAGATTTATCCCACATGTAGGTGCCCAGAGTATTTCTTAGATTCCCCCACGGCAAATCTCTGGTACTACCAACAAACGATCCTGAGAATGAACCGCCAGATACATCATGAACTATTTCACGACTATATGATGCTTGATTAGGTACTCGATTTACGACACCTGCCCAGTTAAGCGATAGACCAACCGAGGTCTGACCCTGAGCTACGGTTATGGATTGATTGGCGTAATTTCCCCTTTCAGATAGCCAACTCTCAACGGCTGGATAGCGTGATAAAGAATCTGAATTTCGAAGATTGTTATATATATAACCAGGAACATAGCCGTTTGGGTTAGGATTCAAATTGATGACAGCATGGGCTGATTTTGGGTTATCTATAATAACCAAGAAACAGCTGATCAACACGGCAGTCATCGTCATGATTAGGAAAGTTAATGGATTTAATCGGCTTTTTAGTGACTTTGTCATTTTGGACTGCTCTGAATATTATCTTCAGTTAATTTAGATTGTTTTTCTAAAAATTTAATTATTGGTTCTAGGTTTTTCGGACTCTTTGTTTCCTCTCCAAAAAGTTCGCTATAACCAGTCAGAGGATTATAGACAGCTTCAAGTTTGTCGTAATAAATTCGACTCTTCTCTGCATCACCTACGTTAATATAATGATTAACCAATATGTACAGGCAATTTACATCCTTACTGAAGTTTTCTAGCCTTTGAATTTTATTGATTGCCTTAATAGAGTTTTGGGTTGGTGTCGAATTTATGTATGGAGCAGTTCGGTTAATTATATTTGCGTTGCAGACAACAATTCCTGGTCTGGTGTAGTAACGATATACCACTACGCTCGCCACTACGATCAACAGAATCGCTATAGCAACTATTTTCCAAAGTCTATTTATAAATTTCACTTTAGAAGCTGATGATTTTGTTGATTTATTGAAATTTCTCTTTTTGTTCATTGAGATTAATTATTATCATCACCCTTTTAGACTAGTGTAATTGTATGATTTCAAACATGTTTACGCAAATGCTTAGATTTGTTTATCTTCAAAAGAATCTGGTTGCTAATAACTTATGTGATTAATATCAATTTATGACTTATTTTTAAATGGTCGTGCTTTACTACTGACAACCGAAACAGCTACAGTTAGTTACTATGAGTACCTCAATTGGCATCGTTGGACTTCCTAATGTCGGCAAGAGCACGCTTTTTAATGCTTTAACCAAGAATAATATTCTGGCGGCTAACTACCCTTTCGCTACAATCGAACCAAATACAGGGATTGTACCTGTACCTGATGAAAGACTTAGTAAGCTAGCTTCATTATTCGACAATCCCAAAATTATACCGGCTAGTGTTACTTTCGTTGATATCGCTGGATTAGTCAAAGGTGCCAGTACCGGCGAAGGTCTTGGCAATAAATTCCTATCAAATATTCGCGAATGCGATGCTATTTTACATCTGGTTCGTGCCTTCGAGAACAATGATGTTGTTCATGTTGAAAACAGAGTTCATCCTCAGCAAGACATTGATGTGGTAAATACCGAGCTCATTCTGGCCGATTTGCAATCTATCGACAAACGTCTGGTGAAACTCAGCAAAGAGGCCCGAGCTAATCCAAAGTTACTACCAGCGGTTAGAATCGTCGAAACAGCCCGTCAAATGCTTGACGAAGCCAAGCTAATTTCTTCAAATCCTGAAATTGCTAATCACGAAGCATTGAAAGACCTCCAGCTACTAACTGCCAAGCCCGTAATTTACGCATTCAATGTTGATGAGGATGATTTGAAAAATACAGGCAAGCTTGATGAACTAACCGAGTTAGCTGCTCCGAGCATCGCCGTCTTTATCAACGCCAAGTTTGAGCATGAGCTGAATGATCTCGATGAGACGGACGCATCGGAAATGTTGTCACTTTCTGGGCTCAAGGAGTCTGGTCTAGAGCAAGTCATTCATTGTGCATTTGACACGTTGAAACTACAGAGCTATCTGACAGCTGGCGACAAGGAAGTTCGGGCATGGACCATTCATGCAGGGATGACTGCTCCGCAAGCTGCTGGTGTCATACATGGTGATTTTGAGCGAGGATTTATCGCTGCTGAAGTCGTAAATTATACAGATCTTATCGAGGAAGGTTCGTTCGCAAATGCTCGCTCCAAGGGCAAACTTAGAACAGAGGGCAAGGACTACGTCATGCAACCAAATGACGTAGTTGAATTTCGCTTCAACGTCTAGCGTTACGCAGTGCCACGCGCCTGACGCGAAGCAGCATTAAATTTACTGATGACATCACGCCGTATTTCTGGATTTTTGGTCAGGAAACAGATGCATTCTTCTTGCCAGCGGCGAATAGAACGCCTGCAAAGAGCATGATGGCAGCAAGAGAATATCCAATGACGGGGGCCGATGACGTATTGTTGCCTTGAACAATGAGATAATTATAGATTGCTGAAATTCCACCAATAGTAAAGACACTGCCAATGATGTACAGACGAAATCTCTGCTTTGACTCCTTAATTGCCCGTGCATGCCTGAGGGTAAAATAACCCATTAATACAAATGAGATTGATAAGAATGCAAAAAATAGGCTCGGCACTTTTGCGACCGGAAAGTGAGCAACGTTATCTACAACTTCATAATGAATATCAGGGATCGTGATTACCGTCAAAATAATATTGATACCAATCAAGCTCATTAATGGGATTATTAGCCAAGTGAAACTGATGCTTTTGTTCAGACCAAGGTACCATATGTAGCGCACCGTTACGATAATGGCGCCGTAATAGAAAAGATCTCCAACCACTGTCATAACTTTAAGCGGCAACTCCTCATATGTTAGGACGAACGGTAAAGAGTAACTAATAGCAGAGAGACCAGCCAAAATACCGCTAACCCCGAAATAAAAACTCAGTGGTGTTCGTGTTTTACGATAACGAGCGTACCCCCGTGCACCAAAAAATAATGCTGATAAGCCGATCAGGAAAAATGGAATGACGTTATAGGGCATCGGGTTCAACATGACTTAACTATCGTAAGCCCAAAGCCTAATCAATACAAAACTAAAAAGCCACATAGAAAATCGTTTAGCCGTCTAAACTGATTTCAACAGATAGAATCTCTCAACATTACCCTTTGCTCCCGCTACGGCCGAGTCTTGTTTGTCTAGGATTATGCAATAATTTTTTAACCACAATTCAAGGTCTTTTAGAATTGCTCGTCTAATCGTTTTATTCTTGATTACGCCTTTATGCTTATCGGCTGATGATTTTGTTGTCTCAAATTGAGGTTTAGCCATAGCGACAATCTGGGTATTTCTGTCACATAGCTTAGCGACACTAGGCAGGATGTCCCGTAACGAGATGAAACTAACATCAATCAAGACGTAATCGATTAAGACATTGCCCCCAAGTGCGAAATCACGAATATCGGTTTTTTCATGAAGCTCAACACGATTATCTATGCGTAATTTAGGATGCATTTGGTTGGTACCGACATCAACTGCAATTACTTTGGTTGCGCCATTTTGAAGTGCGTAATCAGTGAATCCTCCAGTAGAAGAACCAACATCTAGTATCGTCTTCCCATTAAAATCCAAGTTAAATTCATCTGCGACAGAAGACAATTTTCGACCAGCCCTTGAAACAAAATTCTCCGAATCTAGCAATGTAATTGAATCATTAACAGTAGTAGTGGCGTGTGGTTTTTGAACTACTTTTGTATTCAATAATACTTTTCCGCGCATTATCATTTCGCTAGCCTGTGATCTAGTCGGAGCTAATTTGCGTTCTACGAGGGCCCTGTCAAGTCGTGTAGACATGGTTTGTCAGCTTAGTTTTTAGACCGCTCAACATAACTAAGAGTTCTAGAATCAATGATAATGACATCCCCTGATTTAATAAAAATTGGAACTTGCACTTCTGCCTGAGTTTCTAAGGTAGCATTCTTCATTACTGTCGATTGGGTGTCGCCTTTTATTACTTCGGGAGCTTGGATGACCTTTAACGCTATTTTGGTTGGAAGTTCGATATTGATAACATTGCCATTGAACCATTGGGCTGTGGCTGTTTGACCTTCTTTAAGGATCTTATAGCTTTTACCAAGCATCGTCTTATCGATGGCAAATTGTTCATAGTTTTCTTGATCCATGAAATACAATTCGTTATCAGACGCGTAAAGAAACTGAACTTTGGAATTAGTCACATCAGCTTCACTAATCTTTTCGTTTCCTTTAAATGTCTTCTGCAAGACACTGCCATCTAGTAGGTTTTTTAGCTTTGTATTAACTATTGATCCACCTCTTCCCATCTGCTTCTGTGAGTATTCGACTACTTTATAAGGCACTCCAACTAGCTGAATAATGGTGTCTTTCTTGAGATCAGTAATCGATAACATGGATATATTTACCTATTTACAAATGGCAGTAGTGCAATATGTCGAGCTCTTTTAATTGCAGTACTAAGTGCCCTTTGTTGTTTGGCACTGAGCCCACTTTTACGTGCATTATCAATTTGACCATATGGATTGAGAAATCTCTGTAATGTCTTAAAATCCTTGTAATCAAAAAATAGAATTTTTCGGTTTTCTTGTTTCTTCATCATAATCATTCCTTCCTAAAATGGTATATCCGATAGGTCTATCGGTTCGTTATCGTCGATATCTTCAATTACTACGTCTTCTGCTGGTTTCTTTTTGGTTGCGACATTAGCAGGTGCCTTTGCTGGCTCACTGCTGTTCCCGCCTCCACTATCAACGAAGTTAAAATCAGTAACAATCACTTCTGTCTTATATCGCTTACTGCCATCTTTGGCTTCCCAGCTACGGTTTTGCAAGCGTCCACTGATGAAAAGTCTTCTACCCTTACTCATGTATTGGCTGATAATCTCGCCTGGTTTGCCCCAAGCAACGCAATCGAAATAATCAACTGCATCCTGCTGTTGGCCGTCCTTGCCTGTCCATGATCTATTGACTGCCAGACTAAAGGAACAAACCGACTGCCCCGAAGGAATAGTGCGCAATTCGGGATCCTGTGTTAGGTTTCCGAGTAAAGTAACTTGGTTGTATCCTCTTGCCATTTATTCCTCCTCTTCAACGCTGGGATTATCTTTTTTAGACTCATCGTCATCATCTTTGTCTTCTTCTGGTGGCTCTACATGCTTAACAATAAGATGTCGAATAGATTCATCTGTTATATTCAAGATTGCATCAAGCTTATTAACATTCTCTTTTGGTAGTTCGATATCGTAATACACATATATAGCATATTCCTGCTTACCGATAGGATAGGCTAACTTACGCTTACCCCAATTATCAAGATTTGCAATGGTCCCTTTTTGATCTTTAATAAGTTTTTCTATTTTTTTAAGAGGCTTATCTAAATCTATCTCTAGGTCGGGATGAAGCAACACAATTAATTCATATATATCCAAGTAAAACTCCTTCCTTTGGACTTTGGCCTACGCACTCTTGTTACGTAGGCAGGTTGTTGAAACACTATTTTACTACTGTTGAGTGATTGAAGCAATAGGGTCAATCTGGTAGTCGGCAATGATAGTTATTTTCTTGGTATGCTTCTTGGTCAATCTATTTGTAGCAGTAATGCTAAGGTCGTTAAGCCCTGGCTGTAGAGGTATGTCAACGCTGAATCCACCATCCGGCTCTGTCAGAACTGAAACACCGTTGATTGAGATATCAGTATTTTCGCTTGTCTTGCCTGCAATTTTTACCTGAGTTTTGTCGGTAATAAAATTTGTGTCTGGTTTTTGAATAACCAACGAAGGCGGAGAGGTCAAAATGAAGACTTGCCACATCACATATAGCAGAACTGAGACAACACCAATAACCAAAGCTACGCTTAGGCTAAGAGTACTCAGGATAAAACTTCGATCCGATATGGGTTTGAGGGTAGCCATTGATTTAGATGGACTACTTGAACTAAATAAATCTTTAGGTAACTTTACCTGTAACAGATTTGCATAAGATTGCACATATCCTATGTTATAGGCGCCTTTCCATGCACTTATCTGTCCGTTTTCCATTGCCTCAATCTTAGATACGGATAACTTCATCTGGGAAGCAATATATTTCTGTGAAAACTTTTTTGCTAGACGCGCGTCCTGAAGCTTTTGACCATAAAAACTAAATTTCTGCTTCTTCTGCCGTTCCATTTGACTCCAAATCATCCAAGCTACTTATCAGTACTTCGCGCGGCCTAGCCCCATCAGCAGCACCAACAATGCCTTGTTCTTCCATTGTTTCGATCAATCTTGCCGCACGGGCATAGCCAACGCGTAATCTACGCTGAAGCATGCTGGCGCTAGCTTTGCCAGCGTCGACTACAACACGAACAGCATCCTCATAGGCACTATCGTCGGCCGCATCCATGTCAGCGACAACTCCACCTTTGCCCCCAAGCTGCACAGGCTGACTGATAATATCATGATTATACTGAGGTGCCCTCTCCATACGAAGATGATCAGTTACCATCTTAACTTCCCTCTCTTCGATTAGAACACCCTGAATTCGTCTTGGTTTACCGAGCGCAGGAGTCGTAAACAACATATCTCCACTACCAAGTAGTTTCTCGGCACCCATTTGATCTAAAATTGTTCGAGAATCAACTTGGCTAGTAGTGGTAAAGGCAAGCCTAGCTGGAATGTTTGCTTTGATTAATCCGGTAATGACATCCACGCTTGGACGTTGTGTCGCTAAGACCAAATGTATACCAGTAGCACGAGCTTTCTGGGCTATCCTTACGACTAGAGCTTCTACGTCTCTGGCTGCAACCATCATCAAATCTGAAAGTTCATCAATTACGATTACAATATAGGGCATCGCTTCTTCGTTCTTCAATGCATTGAATTCAGCAATATTTCGCTTACTGTGTTCTGCAAAGGTGCTATATCTTCTTTCCATCTCTGCTACTGCCCATTTGAGTGCAGAAATACATTTCTCCGGACTGACGATTACCGGCGTTAGCAGATGAGGAATATCGTTGTATAGATTCAACTCTACTTGTTTCGGATCGACCATTATCAGCTTCATGTCGGAAGGAGAATTTCGATATAACAAACTTATCAAGAATGAATTTATCATGACGGATTTACCTGAGCCAGTTTGACCTGCAATTAAGAGATGAGGCATCTTCTCAAGTTCTCCAACCACAGGCTCGCCAGCAATATCTTGACCAATTGCAAACGATAATTGTGAGCCAGAATTAGTCCAAGAGCGGGATTCTAGTATCGATCTTAGCCTAACTGTTGCTGATTTTTGGTTAGGCACTTCAATACCAACTGCCCTTTTGCCTGGGATAGGAGCTTCGATACGAATAGAATGAGCAGCTAAGTTTAAAGCAATATTCTGTTCCAACGCGGTGATTTTCGTTAGACGAACTCCGCTTGATGGCTTGAGAGTATATTGTGTTACTCGAGGACCAACATTAACTTCACCCATCTCTACTTCAATTCCAAAGTCAGCTAAAGTTTGTTTGATGATTTCTGCATTGCCTTTCCAGTCACCAGCATCAGCTTTACCAGTTGATAACTCTAGTAGCTTAATATCTGGATAATTCCATTCTGGATCGGTGCTAGCAGTAAGGGCAGAAGTTCCTGGTTTGATCTGCATTTCGTCTGGTTTATCGCCTTTCTTACCCGGCTTCATGAGGGGTACGTTTGAGTTTAGACGCAGACCTCCTTTATTCTCGTCATTGATCATACCCGATATTGCCGATGTATTGTCCTTGTCTAATAATGATTTTTCTTTGCGTTCCTTAAGAGCATCCAGGAGGGTTTTAAAAGTTATGTTGAATGACAAGATTATCCCAATTAACAACACACCAACCAGCACTAAGACAGTGGTGGAAGTGTTTAATAGTGTTAGAAGTACGGCATCTATCCCGTATCCAGCGGCACCACCACCAATTTCGTCGTAAATTGCTGCTTGCGCTAAATCGCTTTCAAAACGAATGTGAGCAAGCCCAGATATCGTCAGAATTACTAGAGTTAAACCAAGAAAAGTAACCCACGATACCCTATGATCCTCGCTTCTAAACAGCGTTACTGCAATGAAAACCAATATAAAGGGTACGACATATGCTCCAAGCCCAAGTAATATGTTGAGCCACCCGAAAAGTGTAGTAGGCAAAACACCGCCATATCCAAATCCGGCAATTAACAGTAGTACGGCAAGAAGAACCAAAACTATCGCGACAATCTCAGCAATTAATCCTTCTTTGAGTTGAAAACTTGATTCTGTTATTTTATTAGACTGCTTTTTGCTTTTTCTTCGTTTTGCCATGGAGTCAGTATAACCTGTAGTTTAATAGCTGAACAGAGAAGCTTGCTCCGTTCATAAGCTGTGGGTATTATTTTCGTTTTCAAACCTGACTGCCGTCAGGCAATAATCCTTTCTTTTCCAAACCTGCCTGCCGGCAGGCAGGGAAACAATCTATGCTACTTTGACCACAAAGTAGCTCTTTCTTTTCCAAAGAAACAGAGTAATGACACCTTGACCGCAAAGTGTCTCAAACTCCTGGGCGGTCGCATTTCTTGATGTCCTCATTGTCATATTCAACAATGCGCAATGACAGTGACAAGCATCCCTACGGGCAAGTCATTGCTTAACTATTGTTGAAATGACACTCGGACTTCAGGAAACACTCCTGATGCCCAGACCCTTT
>WPCK01136293.1_pt1 | contig 18743 bp, 29 predicted proteins | sample 5399851 | NCBI WGS metagenome assembly WPCK01 (sample SAMN12869471, study PRJNA574797) | sludge metagenome | isolation source: wastewater treatment of pH11 | place: China:Beijing | collected 2019-05-20 | reverse complement strand
AGTCACTGACTAATTTTACTTGGTCACTTTCTGATTAATTTCATTTCGAAACCATCATAAGTGCCCACACAGATAATTGATTGCTTATTGTTAAAGAGCGTGCTTCGTTCTACGAAGCGAGGCGCTTGCCTCAGGATTCTTCCAGACTTGGACTTCGTTGCCGTTGTCCCCGTCTGTGGATGCGCATTATAGAGATCCGAAAAACTTGTTCAAGATCTTTTTTCAGGAAAAAGGATCGTTCGGGTGTTTTTTAAACGATCCTTGTTGGGATGGGCGATCTTTTGCGCGATCCGCTGCAAAGTTCAGCGGATCACTCGCCGTATGACGCGATCTCAAACTTAATCGCTGGCTTGCTGTAGTCGCAATAACTCCTGCTGATATAACAAGGAGCCCAGTTCACGCAGGAACGGCTGACCTATGCTGTCAGTTTCATAAGTATCGTCATTAAGGATCTGGTTCGCATTGGTATAGAGGATCGCTGTCAGGAAGAAGGCGATCCCATGCTTAGTATCTTCGATATAGGCGCCATCTATTACATGACCATAGGCCTGGCCGTTTTTATTATGGTAGTGGATATACTCAGGCAAGCGCTGTTGCGTGTCGCCTTTTAAAAAGTACTTCACATAGGTATCCGGATATTCCGATTCCGGGTAGGCTGGATACTGGCTTTGCCGGGGCAGCATCCGCATATAGCGCAGTAGAAATTGCCGTTGTGATTCACTGATGTTAAAGCGCTGCTGCACCGGAAACAGCTGCGGCATCAGGATACGTTTAACTACACCATCAAAGTCTATCAGCGACTGTCGGTTCTTATAGGTAAAGTCCATCGGCTGCGCGATCAGTTCACCGCGCTGATAGTAAGCTTTGCCAAGTTTAGGCTGATCCGGATTGGCATAGGACTCAGCGATCTGTCGCTCTGGCAATGCCAATAATGTCTTACCCGCGGCATCGACAAAACGTATCGGGTTAAAATAACGGTTATCTTCATCATTAAAGGGCACACTTAAGCGGTGGTTGATGATAGTCGCGGTCAGACCTTTCGCTTTCAATTGCTCGTTAATATATTGCTGGCCCATTAATTCGTATAGGCGGTTACTACCGTCATTATCGCTAACCAGTAAAATCTTCTTAATATAATGCCCAACACTGGGTAAGCCGGTTTCGCTACTGCTATCACTATGTGCCGCGGTTTGCGGTGGACGCTGACTATCGGTCAGCATGGTCGTGTCCAGAGTTAGGCCATGTGTTGCCTGTTCATTCAACCACTGCAAGGCCAGAGCTGCCAACGGTAGCTTCACTGTACTGGCCGGATAGAAGTAGTGCTCAGGTTGTACCCGGTAGTGGTAATAATGGAGCTTCGGTAGCTGGCCATCAGCCGTGGGTAATTCGATACGGGTATAAAGGATCTGTAGCTGATAAGCTTCACTTGCCGCCAGCACCTGCTTTAATAACGCAGACTGCTGTTGACCTTGCTCAAGCAAAGGGAGCAAGGGTTGGCAACTGCTAGCTGCTGGAAAATGCTGGCAAGGATCCTGCTTCGCCAACGTCGTTTGCGGATAGAGTGTTAGAACAAGTAACAAACAGGCAAAGATTCTCATGCGGGTTCCCGATAGCTGTAAAATTTTATCTTAACGATAAAACCAGCATAAAGAAACGATATCACCCGGACAAAGCAGCAGACAAAAAAAGGGCATAAAAAAACCGGGCATAAGCCCGGTTTTTACGAGAATCAGTGATTACTCAGCTGCAGTTTCTTCAACTGGCAGTGCCGTTTCCGGACGATCAACTAATTCGATGTAAGCCATAGGTGCATTGTCACCCGCACGGAAGCCACACTTCAGAATACGAGTGTAACCACCTGGACGCGCGTTGTAACGCGGGCCTAATACGTTGAACAATAAACCTACCACTTCTTTATCACGAGTACGGGCGAAAGCCAGACGGCGATTTGCAACGCTGTCGTTCTTTGCCAGAGTGATCAATGGCTCGATCACACGACGTAACTCTTTAGCTTTTGGCAAAGTCGTTTTGATGATTTCGTGCTTCACCAACGAGCTTGCCATGTTGCGGAACATTGCAGTACGGTGGCTGCTATTCCGATTTAATTGACGACCACTCTTGCGATGGCGCATGATCTATTCCTTCTCACTAAACCAGGAACTGGTATCTGGTTAGTCTTTGTTTACCAAACTAGCTGGCGGCCAGTTTTCCAGGCGCATGCCCAGAGATAAACCGCGTGATGCCAGCACGTCTTTGATTTCGGTAAGTGACTTCTTACCCAGGTTAGGCGTTTTCAACAGCTCAACCTCGGTACGCTGCACCAGATCACCGATGTACTGAATCTGCTCTGCCTTTAAGCAGTTAGCAGAACGAACCGTTAGCTCTAAATCATCGACCGGCCGTAACAGAATCGGATCGAACTCCGGCTTCTCTTCACGTTTCTCTGGCTCACTCTTATCACGCAGTTCAACGAAGAACTCCAGCTGTTCAGCCAGAATTGTTGCTGCGCGACGAATGGCTTCCTCTGGCTCAACAGTGCCGTTGGTTTCCATGTCGATAATCAGTTTATCCAGGTCGGTACGCTGTTCTACCCGGGCGGCTTCAACGGTGTAAGCAATACGCTCTACCGGGCTGAAAGACGCATCCAGTAACAGACGTCCGATTGGACGTTCGTCATCGTCTGAGGAAAAACGAGCTGATGCAGGCACATAACCACGACCACGCTCAACTTTCAGGCGCATACTGAATTCAGTTTCGCCAGTCAGGTTGCAGATAACATGATCAGGATTAACGATTACCACACCGTCGCCACGCTGGATGTCTCCAGCAGTTACAGGGCCGGCACCTTTTTTCGTTAAAGTCAGGGTGACTTCGTCTTTGTCTTCCAGGCGTACGGCGAGGCCTTTCAGGTTCAGAAGGATATCAATGATATCTTCCTGTACACCTTCTTTGGCACTGTACTCATGGAGCACGCCGTCGATTTCTACTTCAGTCACAGCACAACCTGGCATGGACGATAACAGAATACGACGTAACGCGTTGCCCAAGGTATGCCCGAAACCGCGCTCAAGTGGTTCCAAAGTAACTTTGGCACGAGTTGGGTTGATCCTTTCGATACCAACTAATCTCGGCTTAAGGAATTCGGTGACAGAACCCTGCATATATCCTCTCTTAACAATTAGCCTTACTTAGAGTAAAGCTCGACGATTAACTGTTCGTTGATGTCAGCAGACAGATCTGAACGCTCAGGTTGACGTTTGAATACGCCTTCCAGCTTCGTTGAGTCTACTTCGATCCAAGTTGGCTTTTCACGTTGTGCAGCCAGCTCTAAAGCAGCGCCGATACGGGCTTGCTTTTTCGCTTTTTCACGAACTGAAACAACTTGTTCAGGTAATACAGTATGTGATGGAACATTCACCACGCGACCATCTAACATGATTGCTTTGTGGCTTACCAGCTGACGTGCTTCTGCACGCGTGCTAGCCAGACCCATCCGGTATACCACGTTGTCTAAGCGAGACTCTAACAACGCTAACAGGTTTTCACCGGTATTACCTTTCAAACGCGCAGCTTCTTTGTAGTAATTACGGAACTGCTTTTCTAATACGCCATAAATACGACGTACTTTTTGCTTCTCGCGTAACTGTAAACCGTAGTCTGACAGACGGCCACGACGGGCACCGTGCTGACCAGGAGCTGTAGTTAAGTTACACTTTGAATCGATTGCTCTCACGCCGCTCTTCAGGAACAGATCTGTACCTTCGCGACGACTCAGTTTGAGCTTAGGACCCAAATATCTTGCCATCTTCTTTCTCCAATAATCCGTGAAGCGCTGTGATTACACGCGACGTTTTTTAGGTGGACGGCAACCGTTATGCGGGATTGGCGTCACGTCGGTGATATTTGTGATTTTGTAACCAGCGGCATTCAGTGCGCGAATCGCTGATTCACGACCTGGGCCTGGGCCATTCACAAAGACTTCAAGGTTTTTCAGACCATATTCTTGTGCAGCAGCACCTGCACGCTCTGCAGCTACCTGAGCAGCGAATGGTGTAGATTTACGTGAACCACGGAAACCTGAACCACCGGCAGTTGCCCAGCACAGTGCATTGCCCTGACGATCAGTGATCGTCACAATGGTGTTGTTGAAAGAAGCATGGATATGAGCCATACCATCTGAAACTTGCTTTTTTACCCGTTTACGAGTACGAACTGGTGCTTTAGCCATGTTGAATCACCTTATTTCTTAATCGCTTTACGTGGGCCCTTACGGGTACGCGCATTTGTCTTAGTGCGCTGACCACGAACCGGCAGACTACGACGGTGGCGCAGGCCACGGTAGCAACCCAGGTCCATTAAACGCTTAATGTTTAATGTGATTTCACGGCGCAAGTCACCTTCAACGGTGTATTTTGCAACTTCGTCACGTAAAGAGTCCAGCTGAGCATCGCTTAAAGTTGCGATCTTCGTTGTCTCTTCGATACCCACTGCAGCTAAAATAGCTTTTGAGCGGGTCTTACCGATACCATAAACATAAGTCAGTGAAATCACTGCATGTTTATTATCGGGGATGTTAATGCCAGCGATACGGGCCACTAACGTTCTCCTATCTGAAATTAAAAGGTGCCAATTTGAAAAGCCCGTAAGGATACTCAAATGGCGCTCATATTGCAAACAATAAAGGGGCTCAACTAAAAGTTCAGCCCGCCTTATCGTAATTTTCTGCTATTAGCCTTGGCGTTGTTTGTGCTTCGGCTCACTGCAAATTACGCGAACTACGTTATTACGTTTGATCACTTTGCAGTTACGGCAGATCTTCTTAACGGAAGCTCGTACTTTCATAACTTAACTCCGCAAAATATCTTAACGGCCTATGCCTTTAAGATTTGCCTTTTTCAGCACAGAATCATACTGATGCGACATCAGATGCGTCTGTACCTGTGCCATGAAGTCCATGATAACGACGACGATAATCAGTAACGATGTACCACCGAAGTAGAACTGTACGTTCCACGCCACCATCATGAATTCAGGAACCAAACAAATAAAGGTAATGTACAGGGCACCGGCTAAGGTTAACCGCGTCATCACTTTATCAATGTATTTTGATGTCTGCTCACCAGGACGGATGCCAGGAATAAAGGCTCCGGACTTCTTCAGGTTGTCAGCTGTATCACGCGGGTTGAATACCAACGCAGTATAGAAGAAACAGAAGAAAATAATCGCTGCTGAGTATAACATCATATACAGCGGTTGTCCCGGAGATAATGTTAGCGCTAACTCCTGTAAGAAGTTGGCTACCATACCCTCACCTGATCCGAACCAACTGGCAATAGTGCCAGGGAACAGAATAATGCTAGAGGCAAAGATCGGTGGAATAACACCGGCCATATTAACCTTTAACGGTAAATGGCTGCTTTGCGCGGCAAATACCTGACGGCCTTGCTGACGCTTGGCATAGTTAACCACAATACGACGCTGGCCGCGTTCAAAGAACACTACGAACCAGGTAATCGCAATAACAATCACACCAATAGCTACTAACAGTAAAAAGTGCAAATCGCCCTGACGTGCCTGCTCAATCGTCTGACCAATAGCAGACGGGAAGCCAGCAACAATACCGGTGAAAATTAGCAGCGAAATACCGTTACCGATGCCGCGTTCTGTAATTTGCTCACCTAACCACATTAAGAACATGGTGCCGGTAACCAAGCTGATTACCGCGGTAAAGTAAAATGCAAAACCCGGGTTAAGTACTAACCCTGGCATCATATTTGGCAAGCCAGTAGCTATACCAATAGACTGTAAAATCGCTAATGCTAAGGTACCGTAGCGTGTATATTGGTTAATTTTGCGTTTGCCAGCCTCACCCTCTTTTTTCAGTTCAGCCATTGCCGGATGCATTACCGTCAATAACTGTACAATAATAGAGGCTGAGATGTACGGCATAATGCCTAACGCAAAGACCGAAGCACGCTCGAGAGCACCACCGCTGAACATGTTAAACATTTCAACGATGGTACCTCTTTGTTGCTCGAATAACTGAGCTAGCACGGTGGCGTCAATTCCAGGAATTGGCACAAATGAGCCTAACCGGAAAACGATTATGGCTAAGAGCACAAACAACAGACGAGATTTCAGCTCGCTGAATCCGCCTTTTGCTGCTCTTGAGTCCGAACCTGGTTTAGCCATTGCGTACTATCCTTATTATTCTTCGACTTTACCGCCAGCGGCTTCGATTGCTGCACGCGCGCCTTTAGTTACGCCTAAACCTTTTACGGTTACCGGACGAGTGATCTCGCCAGACAGCACAACTTTAGCGAACTTCACAGTGCGGGCAATGATGTTAGCTTCCATTAATGAAGCCAGATCAACCACATCACCGTTAACAGCAGCGATTTCGTGTAAACGTACTTCAGCAGAAACCAGAGATTTCAGAGAAGTGAAACCGAACTTAGGTAAACGCTGCTTCAGAGGCATTTGACCGCCTTCGAAACCTGGACGTACTTTACCGCCAGAGCGTGATTTTAAACCTTTGTGACCACGGCCACCGGTTTTACCTAAGCCAGAACCGATACCACGGCCCAGACGGCGCTTTTCTTTCTTGGCACCTGGTGCTGGAGCAAGAGTATTTAATAACATCTGTTACTCCTCCACTTTAACCATGTAGTAAACGGCGTTGATCATACCGCGAACTGAAGGAGTGTCTTCAACTTCAACGGTGTGACCGATACGACGTAAACCCAGACCCAGTAATGAAGCCTTGTGCTTCGGTAAACGACCGATGCTTGACTTCACTTGGGTGACTTTAATTGTTTTCTTCGCCATGGCAAATTACCCCAGAATATCGTCAACGCGTAAACCGCGTTTTGCCGCTACCTGAGCCGGAGACTTAACAGCCGCCAGCGCGTTGATAGTGGCGCGAACTACGTTAATTGGGTTGGTTGAACCGTAACACTTAGACAGAATGTTCTGGATACCGGCAACTTCCAGCACGGCGCGCATAGCACCACCGGCGATCAGACCTGTACCTTCTGCAGCTGGCTGCATATAAACATTCGAACCTGAGTGCACACCCTTAGTTGGGTGGTGCAGTGTGTTACCATTTAATTCAACCTGAGTCATGTTGCGGCGGGCTTTTTCCATTGCCTTTTGAATAGCAGCTGGAACTTCGCGCGCTTTACCATAACCGAAACCAACACGGCCATTGCCATCGCCTACCACTGTCAGAGCGGTGAAGCTGAAAATACGACCACCTTTTACCACTTTTGACACGCGGTTAACAGCAACAAGCTTCTCTTGTAAGTCAGATTGTTGTTTAACTTCTTCGTTAGCCATGAGCTACTCCTAGAACTGAAGACCGGCTTCACGCGCTGCGTCTGCTAACGCCTGCACGCGACCATGGTAGCGGAAGCCGCTACGGTCAAAAGCACAAGCAGTAACGCCTTTGGCTACTGCACGTTCGGCGATCGCTTTACCTACAGCCTTGGCCGCTTCTACGTTACCAGTGTACTTCAGAGATTCTGCGATAGAGGCTTCAACAGTTGAAGCAGCAGCAATCACTTCGGCATTTGGCGCGATCAGCTGAGCGTAGATGTGACGTGGGGTACGGTGTACCACCAGGCGATTCGCACCTTGTTCGATAATATTTCTGCGGACGCGTTTGGCACGACGCAGACGAGCAAGTTTCTTATCCATCGTCCTACCTTACTTTTTCTTCGCTTCTTTACGACGCACGTTTTCATTCGCATAACGTACACCCTTGCCTTTGTAAGGCTCTGGCTTACGATATGCACGGATGTTGGCAGATACCTGACCAACTAACTGCTTATCAGCACCTTTAACCAGAATTTCGGTCTGAGTTGGTGTTTCAATAGTGATACCAGCAGGAACCTGGAACGCTACCGGGTGCGAGAAGCCCAGGCTCAGGTTTAATACCTTACCTTCAGCTTTAGCACGGTAACCCACGCCTACTAATTCCAGCTTCTGAGTGAAGCCGTCGGTCACACCGATAACCATGCTGTTCAGCAGTGCACGGGCAGTACCCGCTTGTGCGTTAGCGTTTTCGAAACCTTCGCGTGGTACAGTACGCAGTACGTTACCATCAACAACGATCTCAACCGCTGGGTTAACATTTAATGTTAACTCGCCGTTTTTGCCCTTCAGTGCCACTACCTGGCCGTTCTGCGTTACAGAAACGCCGGCTGGCAGAGTGACTGGGGCCTTAGCAACACGAGACATAGATTACTACCTCCGTTACGCTACGTAGCCGATGATTTCGCCACCGATACCAACCTTGCGCGCGGCACGGTCAGTCATTAGTCCTTTAGATGTTGACACGATGGCCACACCTAAACCGCCCATTACCTTAGGTAATTCGCCGCTCTTCTTATAGATTCGCAGGCCTGGACGACTAACACGATCGATAGTTTCAATTACAGATTTGCCCTGGAAGTACTTTAATGTCACTTCCAGCTCTGGCTTAACGTCACCAGATACCGCGAAATCGGCGATGTAACCTTCGTCTTTCAATACTTTCGCAATTGCCGTCTTCAGTTTTGAAGAAGGCATTTTAACCGCAACTTTGTTAGCCGCTTGGCCGTTACGGATGCGAGTAAACATATCCGCTACTGGATCTTGCAAACTCATAGCTCGTTACTCCCGTGATTCTTACCAGCTAGCCTTACGAAGGCCAGGAATTTCACCGCGCATTGCAGCTTCACGAACCTTGATACGGCTCATACCGAACTTGCGCAGATAACCGTGTGGACGACCTGTTACACGGCAACGATTACGTTGACGTGATGGGCTTGAATCACGCGGCAACGTCTGTAACTTAAGAACTGCAGCCCAACGGTCTTCATCAGAAGTGGCCGGATTAGCAATCAGATCTCTCAGTTCATGACGCTTAGCAGCGAACTTGGCTACCAGTTGTGCACGCTTTAATTCACGTGCTTTCATTGATTGTTTTGCCATGACCCTACACCTTATTTCTTGAACGGGAAGTTGAACGCGGCAAGTAATGCACGACCCTCGTCATCGCTACGAGCAGTTGTAGTAATAGTGATATCTAAACCACGTACTGCATCTACTTTATCGTAATCGATTTCAGGGAAAATGATTTGCTCACGTACGCCCATACTGTAGTTACCACGGCCATCGAATGACTTCGAGCTTACGCCACGGAAGTCACGGATACGCGGGATAGCGATAGAGACTAAACGCTCTAAGAAATCCCACATACGCTCGCCGCGCAGGGTCACTTTTGCGCCAATAGGGTAGCCTTGACGGATTTTGAAGCTGGCTACTGACTTACGCGCCTTGGTCACTAATGGCTTTTGGCCAGAGATAGCTGTTAAATCAGCTACCGCGTTCTCAAGGATCTTCTTGTCAGCTACGGCTTCACCCACACCCATGTTGAGTGTGATTTTTTCAATCCGAGGGACTTGCATGACGCTGGTGTAGCCGAACTGTTTCATCAGTTCTGGGACTACGGTGTCTTTGTAAATCTCATGCAGTTTCGCCATCGTATTACTCCAATAGCAATTAAATTACTTCGTTATTCGATTTGAAGAAACGGACTTTTTTGCCATCTTCAAAACGGAAACCTACGCGATCTGCTTTACCCGTTTTAGGGTTGAAAATCGCTACGTTTGAAACATGAATTGAGGCTTCTTTCTCGACGATACCGCCTGGCTGGTTGATAGCCGGAACAGGTTTCTGGTGCTTCTTAACCAGATTCACGCCTGAAACATAAACACGGTTCTCAGAAACTAAAACTTTAGTCACTTTACCGCGCTTACCTTTGTCCTTACCAGTAAGAACAATTACCTCGTCATCACGACGGATTTTGCTAGCCATGCTGACTCCTTACAGTACTTCTGGTGCCAGAGACACGATCTTCATGAATTTATCACCACGAAGTTCACGTGTTACAGGCCCGAAAATACGGGTGCCGATCGGTTCCAGCTTGTTGTTTAACAACACTGCTGCATTACGATCAAAACGGATTAATGACCCGTCCTGACGACGTACGCCTTTAGCTGTACGCACCACCACTGCATTCAGAACGTCACCTTTTTTCACTTTACCGCGAGGAATGGCTTCCTTAACAGTAACTTTGATGACGTCACCAATTGCAGCATAACGGCGATGCGAACCACCTAAGACCTTAATACACATTACGCTGCGCGCGCCGCTGTTGTCTGCGACTTCCAGCATAGATTGCATCTGGATCATCTTAGTGCTCCGCTACTCTACTAAGTAACCTTCTCAGGTTACGCTGCTTACGATAATAAAAACCCTCCCTAAAGGAAGGGCGCGTGATTATAACAGCAGTTATGCAAAAGTGGTAGTTTAAAATAAAAACAATTCGGCCGAACCGGCACTCCACTTAACCGCAGCAAACTGACTGTGTTAAAAACAAAAACGGCTCCCGAAGGAGCCGTTTTCAAGTCACTGAGGATTACTCAGCAGCTGTTTCAACGACAGCAACCAGAGTCCAGGACTTAGTCTTGGAAAGTGGACGGCATTCACGAATAGTGACAACGTCGCCTTCTTTACACTGATTGTTTTCGTCATGTACGTGCAGCTTGGTAGTACGCTTGATGAACTTACCATAGATAGGGTGTTTCACCGAACGCTCGATAGCAACAGTGATAGACTTGTCCATCTTGTTGCTGATCACTTTACCTTGCAGTGTACGGGTGTTAGTTTCAGTCATTACGCACCTGCCTTCTCGGTTAAGATGGTCTTAACGCGCGCGATATCACGACGCACCTGCTTCAATAAGTGAGTCTGAGCTAACTGACCAGTAGCTGCTTGCATGCGCAGGTTGAACTGCTCACGTAACAGACCTAACAATTCAGTGTTCAACTCTTCAACACTTTTGGTTTTCAATTCGCTGGCTTTCATCACATTACCGTCCGCGTTACAAAGGTTGTCTTAAATGGCAGCTTAGCAGCAGCCAGTGAGAACGCGTGGCGCGCTAACTCTTCAGACACACCGTCCATTTCATACAGGACTTTGCCAGGTTTAATCTGACATACCCAGTATTCAACAGAACCTTTACCACTACCCATACGTACTTCCAGCGGCTTAGCAGTAATTGGTTTGTCCGGGAACACACGGATCCAGATCTTACCAACACGCTTAACAGCCCGCGTCATAGCACGACGTGCAGATTCAATTTGACGTGAAGTCAGTTGACCACGCTCTACAGATTTCAGTGCATAGGTACCGAAGCTGACTTTATCGCCAACTAAGGCCAGACCGCGGTTACGGCCTTTGTGCACTTTCCGGAATTTTGTACGTTTTGGTTGCAACATCGCTCAATACCCTTACTTAGCCTTACGAGCCGGTTTTTTCGGCGCTTTAGGCTGGTTGTTATTGTTGGCGTTGTTGGCGTTATTTTGCAGAGGCAGACCACCTAAGATCTCGCCTTTGAAAATCCACACTTTCACACCAATGATACCGTAAGTAGTCAGTGCTTCTGAGGTATTGTAGTCGATGTCAGCACGCAGGGTGTGCAGTGGCACACGGCCTTCGCGGTACCATTCATCACGGGCAATTTCAGCACCGCCTAAACGGCCGCTTACTTGTACCTTGATACCCTTAGCACCAATACGCATAGCGTTTTGTACCGCGCGCTTCATCGCACGACGGAACATTACGCGACGCTCTAACTGGCTGCTGATTGAATCAGCAACTAATTTTGCGTCCAGCTCTGGCTTACGGATCTCAGAGATATTGATCTGAGCAGGTACGCCAGCGATAGCGGCTACTTGCTTACGGATCTTCTCAACGTCTTCACCTTTTTTACCGATGATCACGCCTGGACGAGCAGTGTGGATAGTCACACGGATGCTTTTCGCAGGACGTTCGATATCGATCCGGCTTACTGAGGCTGCTTTCAGTTCTTTAGTCAGGTACTGACGAACTTTATAGTCACCATTCAGGAAATCCGGGAAGTCTTTTGTATTCGCGAACCAGGTTGAGCTCCATGGCTTAGTGATACCTAGGCGAATACCATTAGGATGTACTTTCTGTCCCATTTCTCACTCCTAGTTATCAGCTACAACCACAGTAATGTGGCTGGTACGCTTGACGATACGATCAGCACGACCTTTAGCACGTGGCTTGATACGCTTCATAGACGGACCTTCATCAACGAAGATGGTCTTAACTTTCAGCGTGTCGATGTCCGCGCCTTCATTGTGCTCAGCGTTGGCAATGGCTGATAAAAGAACCTTTTTAACCAACTCAGCAGCTTTCTTCGGGCTGTAAGTCAGTACGTTCAGCGCCTTATCTACTGGCAAACCACGCACCTGGTCAGCAACCAGACGAGTTTTTTGTGCAGAAGAACGGGCAAATTTGTGTTTCGCTAATGCTTGCATTATTTACCCCTTAACGCTTCTTGGCCTTTTTGTCGGCGGCATGACCACGATAGGTACGAGTAGGTGCAAATTCACCTAACTTGTGACCGATCATCTCTTCTGAGACGAACACAGGTACATGTTGACGACCATTATGGACAGCGATGGTCAAACCGATCATATCAGGTATGATCATTGAACGACGGCTCCAAGTCTTAATAGGCTTCTTGTCACCGCTTTCCAACGCTTTCTCTACCTTCTTCAGCAAGTGAAGGTCGATAAATGGACCTTTCTTGAGAGAACGTGGCATGGCAATTCCTCACAAATTATTTATCACGACGACGTACGATCAGTTTATCAGTACGCTTGTTTGAACGAGTCTTGTAACCTTTAGTTGGTACGCCCCAAGGTGTAACTGGGTGACGACCACCTGAAGTTTTACCTTCACCACCACCGTGCGGGTGATCTACCGGGTTCATTACCACACCACGTACCGTTGGACGGATACCGCGCCAGCGCATTGCGCCCGCTTTACCGTACTGACGTAACATGTGTTCGGCATTACCGATTTCACCGATGGTTGCACGGCAGTCAGCTAATACTTTACGTACTTCGCCGCTACGCAGACGCAGAGTTACATACTCACCGTCACGGGCCAGGATCTGAGCGAAAGCACCTGCTGAACGAGCCAGCTGACCGCCTTTACCTGGTTTCATTTCGATGTTATGTACTACCTGACCTACCGGGATATTCCGCAGTGGTAAGGTATTGGCTGGTTTGATTGGTGCATCAACACCAGAAACCACCGCATCACCGGCTTTCAGACCTTTCGGTGCCAGGATGTAACGACGCTCACCGTCTGCATACAGTACTAATGCAATGTTAGCGGTACGGTTTGGATCGTACTCTAAACGCTCTACCTTAGCCGGAATACCGTCTTTAGTGCGTTTGAAGTCAACAACGCGGTAATGCTGTTTATGACCACCACCGATATGACGGGTAGTGATACGACCGTTGTTGTTACGACCACCAGTCTTAACGTTCTTCTCTAACAAAGGTGCATAAGGCTTGCCTTTGTACAGGTCAGGGTTAACCACTTTTAATACGTGGCGACGACCTGGTGACGTAGGTTTACACTTAACAAGTGCCATTTCCTAACTCCTCTTCTTACTCAGCGCCGCCAACAAAATCGATTTCGCTGCCTTCTTTAAGAGTGACGTAGGCCTTTTTCCAGTCGCTACGCTTGCCCATACGCATACCAGTGCGCTTGGTCTTACCCTTAACGTTAACAGTACGAACACCTACTACTTCTGTTTCAAACAGTTTTTCTACGGCAGCTTTAATGTCAGCTTTGGTAGAGGTAGTAGCTACTTTGAAAACGATAGTGTTGTGTTTTTCTGCCGCGTTAGTGCTCTTTTCAGAAACGTGCGGAGCCAGAATCACTTTCAGTAAACGTTCTTCGCGGATCATGCTAACAGCTCCTCAAGTTGTTTAACTGCAGCAGCAGTCATTAACACTTTGTCGAATGCGATTAAGCTGACCGGATCGATACCGTGTACGTCACGCACGTCAACCTTGTACAGGTTACGGGCAGACAGGAACAGATTCTCGTCAACTTCGTTAGTAACGATCAGAACGTCTTTTAAATCCATCGCTTTCAGTTTTGCAGTTAAGTCTTTGGTTTTTGGTGTTTCAACGCCAAAGTTCTCAACAACAATTAAGCGGTCCTGACGAACTAATTCAGACAGAATGCTCTTGATTGCACCGCGATACATTTTACGGTTAACTTTCTGGCTGTGATCTTGCGGCTTAGCAGCAAAAGTCACGCCACCGCTGCGCCAAATTGGGCTGCGGATTGTACCGGCACGGGCACGGCCAGTACCTTTTTGACGCCATGGCTTCTTGCCGCCACCACGCACTTCTGAACGGGTCAGTTGAGCACGGGTACCCTGACGGGCGCCAGCTGCATACGCAACGACTACCTGGTGTACCAGAGCTTCGTTAAACTCACGTCCAAAGGTAGCTTCGGAAACTTCAAGAACGCCTTGAGCGTCTCGTAATGCTAATTCCATCACTTCTCTCCTCAGACGTTAGCTTTTAACAGCTGGTTTAACGATCACGTCACCACCGATAGCACCAGGCACTGCGCCTTTTACTAACAGCAGGTTACGTTCTGCATCAACACGAACCACTTCCAGTGACTGCACAGTTACGCGCTCGTTACCTAAGTGACCAGCCATTTTCTTACCTTTGAATACTTTACCTGGTGATTGGTTTTGACCAATTGAACCAGGGGCACGGTGAGATAAAGAGTTACCGTGCGTAGCATCCTGGGAACGGAAATTCCAGCGCTTGATTGCACCAGCAAAACCTTTACCCTTAGATGTACCTACTACATCTACTTTCTTTGTTTCTGCGAAAATTTCGACAGTAATCTCGCTACCAACAGTGATGTCAGCGCCTTCGTTATCCTGCAGGCGGAATTCCCACAGACCACGACCCGCCTCTACACCGACTTTTGCAAAGAAACCTGCGTCTGGCTTGTTCAGGCGGCTTGCCTTAACTGCACCAGTAGTTACTTGCAGCGCGTTATAACCGTTAACTTCTTCAGTTTTAACAGCAGTAACGCGGTTTGGTGTTGCTTCGATTACGGTTACTGGGATAGAAACGCCATCTTCTGTGAAGACGCGAGTCATACCCACTTTACGACCGATAAGACCGATAGCCATTTCCTAAACCTCTCTAAAAACCTGTCTGATTAGCCCAGGCTGATTTGAACGTCAACGCCAGCTGGCAGATCTAAACGCATCAGCGCATCAACTGTTTTTTCAGTTGGTTCAACGATGTCGATTAAACGCTTGTGAGTACGGATTTCGTACTGGTCACGCGCATCTTTATTGACGTGAGGAGAAATCAGAACAGTAAAACGTTCCTGACGGGTTGGCAGTGGAATTGGACCACGAACCTGGGCGCCAGTACGCTTAGCTGTGTCAACGATTTCCATAGTTGACTGATCGATCAAGCGGTGATCGAACGCTTTCAGACGGATGCGTATCCTTTGATTACTCATTGTATCAAAGCCTCAAAGAGCAAAAAGAGCAAAAATAAACATAAGCAAGCAGCCATTTTGGCTTTGCCTATGCACCTAGTTTCAAGTGCTCCCCAATCGGGAGCTTATCAACAAACACTCTGCCTAACAGGACTTACCGGTGTTTGTACCAGCCAGAATCATATCGACTGGCGGCGTATTATATACACCCCAGCCGATATTGCAAGCATTGATTATAAAACGATCAACAGTAACACCAATCAGATTTTAGAATTGTTCGTCTGTCAGTTGCAGCGCGGCGCTGCCATCGGCGCCCAGCTGGGCAAACAATGCCTGCGCCTTTGGCATGACCCGACGCAGATACCAGTGTGCCGCACCTTGTTTAGCGGCAATAAAATCGGCGCTATGCTTTTCGCTATCAAGCGCTGCCAGATTCTTGTACCACATATAGCCATAGAGCACATAGCCTACCGCATCCAGCAGGTCACAGGCATCCAGCGCCTGTTGCGTCGTATCCTTCGCCAGTTGAGCTACAACACAATCCTTTAGCTGAACTGCGGCAGTTAACAGTAGTTCAGAAGCGGCATTGGGCTTTGTACTGGCCTCAGTATGGATCTCTGTCAATAGCTGCTGCAGCACGCCGCCCTGGTCGGCCGCCACCTTGCGCAGGGCAAAGTCCAGCGCCTGAATACCATTTGTCCCCTCATAGATCTGAGCAATCCGTACATCCCGCACCAGTTGCTCCATACCCCATTCTTTAATATAGCCATGACCACCGAATACCTGCTGCGCGTTAACGCAGGCATCCAAACCACGATCCGTCATAAAGGCTTTGGTGATCGGCGTCAGTAGGTTGGCACGGTCAGCCGAGAGCTTACAATTATCATATTTTGCCTTATCCAGTAAGCTGGCAACCCAGGTCGCAAAGGTTCGGCCTGCTTCGTTAAGGGTTTTGATATTTAACAGCATCCGCCGCACATCAGGATGGCCAAGGATCGGGTCGGCTTTGTTCGGATCACGCCCGACGGTTCTACCCTGCAAACGGTCTTTGGCATAGGCCAAGGCATTTTGATAAGCGCGCTCTGCAGCGCCCAATCCCTGACTACCCATCGACAAACGCTCGTAGTTCATCATGGTAAACATACAGGCCAAACCGCGATGTGGCTCACCAATCAGATAACCGGTAGCACCATCAAAATTTAGTACACAGGTTGCCGAGCCATTAATACCCATTTTGTGTTCGATAGAGCCAACACTGACGTTATTGCGCTCGGCCGGCTCTCCGTTTGCGTTAAGTAAAAACTTCGGCACCAGAAATAGGGAGATACCCTTGCTGCCTGCTGGAGCGTCCGGCAATTTGGCCAGCACCAGGTGGATAATGTTGCGGGTAAGGTCATGCTCACCGGCGGTAATAAAGATTTTGCTACCGCTGATTTGATAGCTGCCATCCGCTGCCGGCTTGGCCGTAGTTCGCATAATACCCAGATCTGAGCCGGCGTGCGCTTCGGTCAGACACATAGTACCCGACCATTCCCCGCTGTAGAGTTTTGGCAGGTACAACGCTTTGGTTGCATCATCTGCGTGTTGCAGCAAGGCAACACAGGCTCCGGCAGTCAGTCCCGGATACAGTGAAAAGGCAATATCAGCACTACAGAGCATCTCGTCGACCATCATCGACAAGGCCTTGGGCATCCCCATGCCGCCGTATTCCGGATCACCGCTTAAACCGGTCCAGCCGCCCTCACTCAGGCTTTGATAGGCACTGTAATAATGTTCCGGTAGTGTAACCTTACCATCAGCTAGCTGAGCGCCTCGCTGGTCAGCGGCCTGACTAAAGGGCGCCAGTTGCTGCTCACAAATTTTAGCGGCCTCTTCAAGAATAGCTTTGGCAGTATCTGCCTCAATCAAATCCTGCAGCTGCGGCTGCTGTTGCCAATACTGATCTAATTGCCAGACGTCAAACAGGTTAAACTGGATATCATTGAGGGGTGCCTGATACAGACTCATGCTCTACTCCTAAACTGGACCGATGAGTGAGAACTATGGCACAGCTAGGGTAGTCAAACAAGTGTTTGAATTTGCTTAAAGGCATAAAAAAGGCCCCTTACGGAGCCTTCTTTGTACAACAGTATGACTTAGGCGATGATCTTAGATACTACGCCTGCACCTACTGTACGACCACCTTCACGGATAGCGAAGCGTAAACCTTCGTCCATCGCGATTGGGCAAATCAGTTCTACGGTGAACTTCAGGTTGTCACCTGGCATTACCATCTCTACGCCTTCTGGCAGCTCTACCGCACCTGTTACGTCAGTGGTACGGAAGTAGAACTGTGGACGGTAGCCTTTGAAGAATGGCGTGTGACGACCACCTTCTTCTTTTGACAGGACGTACACTTCACCTTCAAACTTAGTGTGTGGCTTGATTGAACCTGGCTTCGCCAGTACCTGACCACGCTCTACGTCTTCACGCTTGGTACCACGTAACAGTGCACCAATGTTCTCACCTGCACGACCTTCGTCCAGCAGCTTACGGAACATTTCTACACCAGTACAGGTCGTTGATACTGTATCTTTGATACCGACGATTTCTACTGTCTCACCAACTTTGATGATACCTTGCTCTACACGGCCTGTTACTACTGTACCACGACCCGCGATTGAGAATACGTCTTCGATTGGCATGATGAACGGCTTATCGATTGCACGCTCTGGCTCTGGGATATAAGTATCCAGCGCTTCGCCCAGCTCCAGGATTTTCTTTTCCCACTCGGCATCGCCTTCCAGACCTTTTAACGCTGAACCACGGATTACTGGCAGGTCATCACCTGGGAAGTCGTAGTCTGACAGAAGCTCACGCACTTCCATCTCTACCAGCTCTAACAGCTCTTCGTCATCTACCATGTCACACTTGTTCATGAACACGATGATGTACGGTACGCCTACCTGACGTGATAACAGGATGTGCTCACGGGTTTGTGGCATTGGGCCGTCTGTCGCCGCTACTACCAGAATAGCGCCGTCCATCTGAGCTGCACCAGTGATCATGTTCTTAACGTAGTCAGCGTGACCTGGACAGTCAACGTGTGCATAGTGACGCGTTGGTGTGTCGTATTCTACGTGTGAAGTATTGATCGTGATACCACGGGCTTTTTCTTCCGGTGCTTTGTCGATTTGATCGAAAGCAAATGCCTGACCGCCGTAGTGCTTAGCTAATACGTTAGTGATAGCAGCTGTCAGTGTAGTTTTACCGTGGTCAACGTGGCCGATTGTACCTACGTTTACGTGCGGTTTTACGCGTTCAAATTTAGCCTTAGCCAT
>WPCK01346448.1_pt1 | contig 18804 bp, 18 predicted proteins | sample 5399851 | NCBI WGS metagenome assembly WPCK01 (sample SAMN12869471, study PRJNA574797) | sludge metagenome | isolation source: wastewater treatment of pH11 | place: China:Beijing | collected 2019-05-20 | reverse complement strand
GGCTGTCTATCGCATCGGTTATCAGATTCCACTGCCGATGATTGTTGCCGACGCCGACAGCAGCAGCGGCAATCAATTGAGCGAATTTTTGCAAAAAGTCTCGGCCTTGGCGGCTACTGACCTACGCCGCATGACGATTTTCGGGCTGGGCATTATGCCTTATATCTCGGCATCGATCGTCTTTCAATTGTTAGGTTCGGTATGGCCTCCGATCATGGCCTTGCGCAAAGAGGGGCAAGCCGGGCAGCGCAAGATTAATGAATACACGCGTTACGCGACGGTACTTTTGTGTCTGGTGCAAAGCTGGATCTATCTGAAATACATGGTGATGGCTGACGGACAGGTGGCCGACGCCTTTGAAGACCCGGCCACTGGCGCCCTTCATTGGGGCTGGCAGATTACGGCGATCATGATCATGACCTGTGGTACTGTGTTCCTAATGTGGCTCGGCGAGCAAATCGATGAGTATGGTATTGGCAATGGCATCAGTCTTTTGATTATGGCGGGCATCGTGGCGGAAATGCCGCAAGCTCTGCTGGATCTGCGAAGCAATATGACGGCTCAGCTCAGCGGTTCTTCGGGCGAGATCGGACCGGACAAGTTGATCGTGTTGGCGGCGCTGTTCATCGCAGTGGTGTTCGGCGTGGTCTTCATTACGATGGGCCAGCGTCGAATTCAGACCCAAAGCGCCAAGCATGTTCGTGGCCGCCGCGTATACGGCGGAACCAAGCAGTATTTGCCGTTGCGAATCAATCAGGCCGGGGTGATGCCAATTATTTTTGCCAGCAGCTTGTTGTTGTTGCCGGGAGTAGCGCTGGGCGCGGTCGCGGGCTGGTTTTCATCGCCCGAAGGCACGAACATCATTAGTAGAACACTTACCTTTTTGAGCAGAATGTTTTCCGATTCCGATTCGCTGACATACATTATCCTTTACGTTTTGTTGATCTTCTTCTTCTGCTACTTCTGGACATCGGTTTCGTTTAACCCGAAAGAGATGTCAGAGAACTTGAAGGATCACGGAACGTTTATTCCGGGTTACCGTCCTGGCAAGCGAACGGCAGATTACCTCGAAAAAGTCATGGTGAGAATCACCTACGTCGGAGCTGCCTTTTTGGCCTTGGTGGCCATCGTCCCGGTCTTGGTCCAGTCGCAGTTGGGAGTGGCGGTTTCGGTGGCTTCGTTCTACGGTGGCACGGGCTTGTTGATTGCCGTCAGCGTAGCCTTCGATTTGGTCCAAAAGATCGATAACCACCTGCTAATGCGGAATTACAAGGGGCTTTTGGAGTCATAAGAGCTTTTATTAAGACTTGCCAGAATCCACTCGGGGCCAGTAAAATGCTGGCTCTGAAAGCAAAATCACGGTCAACTACTTACTGAAAATCAAGAACAAAGGAGCTATCCTTGCCGCGTTTACTCGGTGTGGACATTCCCAACGACAAGAAAGTGTGCATCGCGCTGACCTACCTGTACGGCGTAGGTCCGAAAGTTGCTAGAGCCGTCTGCGTGAAGACAAGCATCGACGCCGAGAAGAAGGCGCGCGAATTGGACGAAGACGAATTGAGTCGCCTTTCGACGATCCTCGAACGCGATTACACCGTCGAAGGGCCGCTGCGACGTTCGGTAACTCAGAGCATCAATCGCCTGCGTGAAATCAAGTGTTATCGCGGTTTGCGGCATCGATCGGGCTTACCGGTCCGAGGTCAACGAACGCGAACCAACGCTCGGACGCGGAAAGGTCCGAGAAAGACGGTAGCCGGGAAGAAGGGCGTCAAGGATCTGAAGTAATCTTCGGTTTCGGTCTGCATATTCGCCAATGGAGAAATGGGCATCCGCGCGTAGCCTTTCCTTGGCTTTTTTATCGAGTGTGAAACGGTACAACAAAGTTCAAATTAAATTGTCATGGCAAAAGTAGTACGTCGAAAACATCGCCGCAATGTGACAAGCGGAGTAGCTCATATTCAAGCTACTTTCAATAACACAACCGTCACCATCACGGACGGCAAAGGCGACACGTTGTGTTGGGCCAGTGCCGGCACGTGTGGCTTTAAGGGGTCTCGCAAGAGCACTCCTTTCGCCGGTCAGTCAGCGGCTCAACAAGCAGCCGAAAAAGCTGCCAAGTTCGGAGTGAAAGAGTTAGAAGTGCGGGTCAAAGGACCTGGTTCGGGACGCGAAAGCGCCATTTCCGCCCTGCAAGCAGCCGGAATCACGGTCAAGATTATCGAAGACGTAACGCCGATCCCGCACAACGGTTGTCGTCCTCGCAAGCGTCGTCGAGTCTAACCCGGAGGAGGATAATTCATGCACGTTAAATGGCGAGGATTGGAGCTTCCCAGCTCGGTCCAATTAGATCACCACACCATTTCCTCGACTTACGGCAAGTTCATCGCAGAGCCGTTTGAGCGGGGGTTTGGTACAACCATCGGCAATGGGCTTCGCCGCGTATTGCTGTCGAGTTTGGAAGGTAGCGCAGTCACTCAGATTAAGATTCGTGGGGCTCAGCACGAGTTCACGACGCTCGAAGGGGTGCTTGAAGACGTTACGGATATCGTGCTCAACGTCAAGTCGTTGGTCGTCAAGAACCACAGCGATTCGACTCGGGTCATCACGGTCGAGCGATCGACTGCCGGTTTGATTACCGGTGCTGATGTCGAAACGGATGCGGATGTCGAGATCATCAACAAGGAACACGTGTTGGCAACGCTAACTGCGGATGTTCCCTTCATGATGGAAATGGTAGTCGAAAACGGTCGCGGTTATGTGCCGCACACCGAGCATAGCGCGCGCGACCACGAGATTGGGATCATTCCCGTGGATGCGATTTTTAGTCCAGTGGTTCGCGTGCGATACGACATCGAGGAAACTCGGGTTGGTCAGAAGACGAACTACGACAAGTTGAATTTGGAAATTTGGACGGATGGCTCAATCGGTCCCGAACTAGCGTTGGTCGAAGCGGCCAAGATTTTCCGACGCCATTTGAATCCGTTCGTCCAATACAACGAACTTGGCCGACAGGTTCACGCAACTGCTCGCGGCGGTCCCGGATCGGCCGAAGCACAGCTTGAAACGAAGCTCAATCAAACGGTGGCTGACCTTCGCTTGAGTGTTCGAGCGGCCAATTGCCTTGAAGGCGAAGGCATTATGTCGATTCGTGATCTTGTCTTGCGCAACGAAGATCAATTGCTTGAAATTCGCAATTTTGGCGAAACTACCTTGTCCGAGGTGCGCGAGAAATTGGCAAACCTCGGGTTGCACTTGGGCATGCGATTGCCCTCGTCGCTCATGCGGTAGTCCACAGTACAAAACCCTTGAAACTAAGAATTGAAGAATAAGTTAGCCGGAGTCGGTTTCAGTTATGCGTCACAAGAGACATGGTAGAACATTAGGTCGCGCGCCAAGCCATCGCCGGTCGCTGCTTCGAAATATGGTGTCCGCGTTGATCCTGACCGAGCGCGAGGCGGATGATATCGATCCGAACGCACCCAAGGTCAAAGGGCGAATCGTTACGACCTTAGAAAAGGCCAAAGAAATTCGTCCCTTGGTCGAGAAATGCGTAACGCTTGCCAAGAAGGCTCGAGCGTTCGAGCTGGATGCATCGCAGTACAACACCCAGGCCGAAAGGCATTCGGATGCATGGAAGCGATGGCGCGAGAGTACACAGCACGCCCAATGGGTTGCCGCACAGGCCCCGGCGGTCACGATTCGCAGGCGATTGGATCAAATACTCCAAGACAAACATGCCGTCCGCATCTTGGTGGATACGCTGGCTGAGCGATTTGAGGATCGACCTGGCGGGTACACTCGAATCATTCGGCTGGCCAAGCCGCGATTGGGGGATGCTGGGACGCGAGCCATCCTTGAGTTTGTCGGAAAGAACGACCGAACCAAGAAGAAGAGCGAAAAGCCCGTATTCGAGACGAGTGCGGCATCCGCCAACGATTCAGAGTAAACATCAAATCTACCCGAGCCTTAGTGAGCAAAGCCTTCTGTCATGGCCAAAAGCAAGAAAAAAGTCGAAGTCGTTCATTTAGTCTGTGAAGAGACGGGCGACTACAACTACACGCTTCGTCGCAAGACCGGTGGCGAAAAGCTGAAGATCAAAAAATATTGCCCACGTCTGCGCAAGCATACCATCCACAACGAGAAGAAGAAGTAGGCGTTTCAAGGCAGTTCGGAGTTTCGTTCCCGAAGTTCTCACTCCTAGCGTTCTCACATCAGCCCGATAGGCATTGTCGCCCGGTTCTCAAAGCGCGCAGGCCCGCTCGGGCTGCCGCAATTTGTACTGCGCAATCCTTCGTTCTCTAAGCTTCGGGCCTGAGATGGGCCTGAAGGAAGTTGGCCCGTTCGATATTTCGTTCGGAAACGGTCAAGTCGTGGCCACAAAGCTTCTGAAGGTGCGCGGGCTGAGTCTGAACGAACAGCTTGTTGATGGTTGGGATGTCAATCGCACGGATTAGCCCCAGGTTGACACCCATGCGGACTTTCGACAAATAGTGAAGAGTCTCTTCGCTGCTGATCTTCTTGGCAGTGCACATGATGCCATAAGCGCGACTTACGTCATCGTGCAGATCCTGTTCGCTTTCGTCCAGTAGAAATTGTCTCGCTTTGCGTTCGTACTCAATGATCCTAGGAACGACCTCGGCCACCGTCTGGACTAGTTCGTCCTCAGAACGCCCAAGTGTTACTTGATTGCTCACTTGGTAAAAGTCCCCCATGAACTGCGAGCCTTCGCCGTACAAGCCGCGAACGGTGACGTTGATTTTTTGCAAACTGCGAAAGACTTTTTCAATTTCGCGTGTCACGACCAATGCAGGCAAGTGCAACATAACGCTGATCCGTAGCCCGGTCCCCACATTCGTCGGGCAGGCGGTCAGGTATCCGACCTGATCGTGAAACGCATAATTCAATTGCTGCTGAAGCAAATCGTCGATTTCATTGATCTGCTGCCAAGCGTGTTGCACATCCAAGCCGCTGCACATGACTTGCAGCCTCAAGTGGTCTTCTTCGTTGACCATAATGCTGAAGCGTTCGGAGTCGTCGATGACAACGGCCCGATCGCCGGTTCCATCGGCCAACTCGAGGCTCATCAATTGGCGTTCGACTAGAAATTGGCGATCGATCTCACTTAAGCCATCCACTCGCAGGAACGAAACGCCGCGCCAATTCTCGTTGCTTTCGACCTTTTTCTGAATGAGCCGGACGATCTGCGATCGTTCTTCGGGATTCGCTCGGCGAACAAAAGGGAATTCCGCAACATTGCGAGCCAAGCGTGCTCGGCTGCTGATGACGATATCGGATTCAGGCCCGGAGCCTCGCAGCCATTCACCACATTTTTTGACTAGGTCTTTAATTTCCACCATGACTTCAATCGTCGTTCGAGTCTTCCGATTGCGTGTGTTGCTCGATTTCCTGCCACGCGTTTTCGTCACCGCTTTCTACTCGCCGGATCAGATCGCGTATTTTACCAGCCCTTTCATAATCCTCTTTTCCGACGGCTTCTCGCATTTCACGTCGCATTTGGAGCAAGCGGTGTTGTCGATCAGGAGCTCCCGTAGCGCGGTCAGGTCGTTTGCCTTTGTGAATGGTCGCTCCGTGGATATTCATCAGAAGCGGTTCGACGCTGCCCTTGAAGAACACATAGTCATACGCGCAACCAAATCGGCCGGACTGACGGAATTCAGCGAAGCTGATGCCGCATACCGGGCACTTTTTCTTATCGAGTTTTGCGAGCTGGTCCGCCGTTTGTTCGAGTTTCAAATGCTTGGCCAGCATGCTTGCCAAAGCGGTGGGGGATGGCTCATCCGTCTCTTGAGAAAGGTAGATTCTCGCGTGTTCTTCGCATAAGTGGATCTTGATCGGTCCGCCCGGTTGGATCAACTCAGTGATATGGAAGGTGGCCGGTTTTTCACAATGTTGGCATTTCATGATTCAGTTAGATGCACCATGAAACGACTTGGAGAATTGCGTAGATGACAAGCATGAAGGAGGTAATGCGAACAGCGTTGCCGAGGATATCGCGAACAATCAGCTCCCGCTTTTCATAATGCGTCGCCCCGATCACGCATGCGCAAGCAATCAATAGCGGAACGTACATCAACAAATACATCCAAGTGGCACTTCCGATCATAATACGCCGCTACCCTTTCGCAATGTCCTCTGAGGCTCCGTCCGCTTGACCGGTGGCTTTGGCTTTTGGCCTGTTGCCGGTCGGAGGCGGCAAAGGACCGCTAAAGGCGTCGAAAATCGCAAGGAAGTTCAAAAGGCCAGCGATCATGGTATAAAGCGATCCGAGGTCGAAGCCGGATGCAGTATTCTTGTGCCATTGGTCTAACTGAGCATTCGAATCGGGAGCCGCAAACGGGCCCGGCTCATTCTTGTCAAAAAACCAACCTTGAAAAAGTGATGGATTGTTGTTGCCTTTTCGCCAGTTTTGCACAACTGCAGGAACCGCCTGGAGGCCAACGCCGGCTTGAAGAATGAACTGCCAACGTTTCTCCTGAAGATTCCACGAAGCGTAAACGCAGCGACCACCAGATACAACCAGCCCGATGATGATGCAAGCCATGATCGACGCGAAGTAGATGCAAGCCTTGAGCGCGCGACCTTGGTAGTAGTGACCTGCGCCCGGCACAAGCCAACTCAAAAACGCTGCCAAATAACGATTGTGAAGGTTCAGCGGCTCGCCGTCGGCGATCACGAAGTCGCCCGCAGGTGCGGAGCTTCGCGCCTCGCGGCCGGCGAGTTCAGCTTTTTGGCTTTTTCGAACGGTTTTGGCCATTGGAGTTCCGTAGCGATTTCGAACAACGTCAAACCGAACCATTGTACGACGGAGGCAAGCGTGGGCAAAGGCTTGTTGCAACCAATGGAACACACGACCGACATTGATTTGGCAATTGTAGCCGTCTCGAAATGTAGCCATCTCAAATTGTAGCCATCTCGCTCCGCGAGATGAGCTCCGCGCCTGCGAGATGAGCTTCGCGCCCTCAAAGCAAGCCCAGGATGCACGCGAAAATTGAGGCAGGGAAATCCGTTGATTCGCAAGATCGATTCCGATTTTCTAGAGCGAGACCGCTGCGATCGTCTCTGCTTAGCGGGCCGTTACCCAAGCATCAATGGGACTTGAATCGCGCCGTAGACCATAATGTCCAGCAGTTCAGAGTGCACCGCGAGCGGCGATTGAACTCGGAGCGAAAAACGCAGCGTTTTCAGCCTTTCTGCTTCCGCTATTTACTCGGCAGCTTAGCGATTCAGCCCAATTGCCTGCTCGCGCAGAAAATCGATTTTGCCTGAATTCACATCGTAAATTGCACCGACGACTGCGACCTTGCCTTGGTCAACCAGCCTTCGTATCGATTCGCTTGTTTCGACGATCCGACGGACTGAGTGGATCACATTTCGGTGGGCGACCTGTTCAATAAAGTGGTTCTTCACGGATGCATCGGACGGATTCAACATGAGGTATTCCGCGAGGTTGATCGAAGGTTCAATCTCCTGCAGAATCGAATCCAGGTGATGGCAACCCGTAGCTTCATAGCCCGACTTGCCGTCTTCGGCGAATTGGACGGCTGAATATACGGCTCCGCACCGGGTGTGGCCGAGTACAAGAATTAGCTTCGAACCCGCTACGCTGGTGGCGTATTCCAGGCTGCCCAAGACCTTAGGGCTGGTGACATTGCCTGCCACTCTCGCACTGAAGACGTCGCCCACACCAACATCCAGAATCGTTTCAACGGGTGCACGTGAATCGATGCAACTCAGGACGGCTGCAAACGGAAATTGGCCACCTGCGGTAGCCTGAACCATTCGGCCCAGATCCCGAGACAGTCGGCGATCATTGCAAAATCGCTCATTGCCATCTTGCAGAATCCGAAGGGCTTCGTCGGGCGTGAGTTTTTCTTGCACCTCGCGCGAGGTGAAATCAACGAACTGAATTTTATCTTCGATGTCGTACTGTTGGCGGAACCCGCGAAGGCTCACCGTTACGTCATGCGCGGCAGCTCGATCGGTAAAGGTTCGGATCATCGTCAAAATATCGTGATCGATGTAGTCCGTGTTTCGCGCGTCAAGCAGGATATGCGTACCGGGCGGCGCCTCACGAAGAGCCTTTTCAATAACTGGGCGATTCAGGAAACTGACTTGTTCGGCTAGTTCGATGTGCAATATTTCCCCGCCAACATGCTTTTCCACGACACGCCGCAGCGGTCTGCGGAGGTTGCTGTTCAAGATGAACCCGATGGCAAAGCATAGGCCGATGACGATTCCGATCATCAAATCGCTCAGCAAAATTGCGAATAGCGCCACCACGAAAGGAATGAACTGATACTTGCCTTCGCGCCAAACCGCTATAAAAACCTGAGGATTGGCCAGCGAGTAGCCGACCGCGATCAACACGGCCGCTAACGCGGATAGCGGAATCAGATTGAAGACTTGGGGGATGACCAGAGCGCCGATCGTCAGCACCACACCATACAGAATCGCGCAATACCAAGTTCTTGCCCCGGCATAAAGGCTAATGGCGCTTCGTTCGATCGTGGCGCTCATCGGAATACCGCCAAGCAATCCGGCAAGCAAGTTGCCGGCCCCCTGAGCGACTAACTCTCGCGATGCCGGCGTCACTCGGTCTTCATTGTCCAGCCTGTCCGTGACCGATACGTTGAGCAGCGTTTCGAGTGTCGATGTCAAGGCGATCCACGTCGCCGCCCCAAAGACCAGCGGATTGGTGAGCTGTTTCCAGTCCGGAAACGTGAAAATCGAGCTGTGGGGGATCTCTTCCGACCAAATTGGCAAACGCAGCAGATGCTCGTTCCCAATGACCCAAGGACCGCCCAGCAGACTCAACAATTGGCTTACGACAGTCCCGAGTAGGATGGCCAGCAGCAAACTGGGAACGGGCAGCCAGCGTTGGTTTTTCCAATGACGAACCGTGATCAAGAACCCGAGTGTTATCAGCCCCACGGCCATCGATCCGCGATGCACTTCACCGCTCAGCAGTGTATACAGTTCGGAGAACGTATTGTGTCGGTCGGGTTGAAGCAAGGCCATGTCGCCAACTGGATCGGTGTCATGCCCGAGCAAATGTGGAACTTGCTTGAGGATCAGGATGATACCGATCGCGGCCAATAGCGATTGGAGAATGCTGGAAGGAAAGTAACTGGCGATCCAACCCAGCTTGGCCACTCCCATGGCCATTTGAAAAATCCCAGCCACGACGACTGCAACCAAAAAAGCGTCGAACGAACCAAGCATCGACATTTGGCTAGCTAGAATCAACGTCAAGCCGGCTGATGGTCCGGTGATGCTGGTCGGAGACGCTGTCAACAAGGCAACGACCAATCCGCCAATGATCCCGGACAGGATGCCTGCTGCCGGAGGTGCACCGGACATCGATGCGATGCCCATACACATCGGAATGCTGACGCAGGCGACTACCACCGCCGCCCAAAGCTCATTCAGCGCCCCGTGTAAAACCGGTTTTGGTTCCATGTTATCCGTGATTCTCTTGGAGGAATTCAACTTCGCCGGTCTGGCTATTGTATAGCCCACCGACAATTTTAATTTGACCCGACTGAGATAATCGTTGTAAAGTTGAACTTTCTTGGGTGAGTCGTGCAACCATTCTCAGGACATGCTTCACGACGAGATGCTCGGTCATTTCGCGCTGTTCATGCGTCGCTAAGCTGGGAAGCGTGTTGGCTTGGGTTTGATTGATGGAAGCCGCGATTTGGTCCAACACTCCTACCAAGTGTTCACAATCCGCATACTCAGTTCTCCGATCTAGCGACCGGCTTTGTTGAATCGCTGTCGCAACAAGCGAACTCTCGATGTCCCCGAGTACGACAACCAGCTTGATTTGTCCTGCCATCGCGGCGAATTCGACTCCGCCGAGCACCGTCGAATCGACAACAATTCCAGGAACGCGACTCACAAACGCCTCACCGGGACCGAGATCAAAAATCATCTCGGCAGGTGTTCGCGAATCGATGCCCGTAAGCACCAGCGCGAACGCCTTCATGGGTTGGCCGTTGGCTTGAGCCGTTGGAAAAAGAGTTCGATCGAGAGGATGCCCTTCAACAAAACGTTTGTTGCCTTCGGCCAAAATGTCGATCACGAGGTCCGGAGTCAACTTTTCGCGGGCTTCATGAAGCGAAAGGTCGACCATGTCCGACTTCTCTTTGAATTTGTATCGATCTTGGAAGCCAACCATTTGCACCAGGATGTTGTGTGCGGGAGCAATCGAATCACGGAAATCGCGAATCAAGCTTAAGATGTCCGGATCGATGTAATCCGTCTGCCGCGCGTCAAGCATAACTCGGCTTCCCTTCGGAGCGCCACGCAGCACTTGATCGAGTGCGGCACGATTCAAAAAACTGACCTGATTTGCCAGCTCGATATGCAGTAGTTGGCCATCGACATGGTTCTCTCGGATGACGCGGATCGGACGGCGAAGATTGCTGTTGAGAATAAATAGGATGCTCAATACCAAACCGATTCCGATGCCAATCAACAGATCAGTAAGCACAATAGCCACCACGGTCAAGAAAAACGGCCAAAATTGATACGGACCAGCTTGCCACATGCGGCGGAACAATGCCGGGCTGGCCAATTTGTATCCGGTCATCAGCAGAATTGCTGCTAAGCACGACAGCGGAATCATTCTGAGAATATTTGGAATCAGCGCCACGCAGCCCAACAGCAACAGTCCATGAAAGATGGTTGATAGCTTCGTCTCGCTGCCGGCGCTAACGTTGACAGAGCCGCGAATGACGACACTGGTGACAGGTATGCCACCCAACATGCCCGAAGCCACATTGCCGATGCCTTGCGCAACCAGCTCGCGGTTGGGCGGCGAAAGACGCTGCCTTCGATCCAGTTTGTCCACAGCATCCAAGTTCAAAAGCGATTCGAGCGATGCAACAACGGCAATGGTGATCGCTCCAACGTATACCGCGGAGTTGGAAAGCTGAGTGAAGTCCGGCATTCGAATCAGCCCCACAAGTTGGCTCAAGCTTTTCGTATGCGGAACATCAACGAACTGTTGATGTGTAAGTGTCATATCGCCAGTCAATTTTGAGAACACCCATGCGAGCAAGCCACCGATGATAACGACCAGCAGCGGCGATGGCACCAACGACTTCTTGAGCCATCCGATTTGATCCCATGCAATCAGGAATGCTAGTGAAAGGATGCCGATCGTGATCGCACCAACTTGCCATCCACCTTCATGGGCCAAAATTTCCTTCAACGAATTGAGAAAGGTTACGATGACGTCACCGAAGTCGTGACTCGTGTGGTCGGCAACGATTTCGCCGCTCGCCTTGTGAGCTTCATAATCTTCAATCGACTCCGCGTGACCGAACGGTGGGCCCATGTCTTTGGTGTGTCCCAAGAGGAGCGGGACCTGTTTAAAAATCAAGATCAACCCAATTGCGGCCAGCAGTCCGTTGATCACGCTCGATGGAAAAAAGGCAGACAGCGCGCCGGCTTTGATGACCCCAAGGCCTATTTGGATGACACCACCTAGGACGACGGCCAGCAGAAACGTTTCATAACTGCCAAGTCCGGCGATCTGCGCCGCCACGATGGCCGTAAGGCCTGCGGCGGGCCCGGATACGCTGGTATGGGATCCGCTGCAGAAGCCAACCAGTATTCCGCCGACAATCCCCGCGATCAATCCCGCAATTGGGTCCGCGTCGGAGGCGATGGCGATTCCCAAGCACAGCGGAAGCGCGATCAGGAATACGATCAAACCGGAAAGGAAATCTTTGGCGATCGATTTAGGGTTCAGATTCAGTTCGTGGTTCAAAGTCATAAGTGAATTCCGCTATGGTGCATCGCACTGGAAAAATCATGCTCTGGCTTTTGTATCGACAACGACACACAAGCAAACAGAAAGGTCAGGGCAGTTTGACCGAACTCGAAATCTCAGATTCCAAACTCAATTGAAGAGCGACAGGCGTTCGGGGCCTATCTTGAGAATGCCAGCGATGGCGGCGGAATTGGAGCTAACGGAAAGCTCGCAATCAATTCGAAGGGGGCTAAGACCCTGGCCAAGCAACCTTGCGCTGTCGCAAGGCTGTTATCGAATAAAATAGGCGCTGGACTTACCGGCAGGACTTGTCCCAACGGACGAAGCCTCGTTTTCGACCGCGACAGGGATGCTTCCGCCAATTCGCCCAACTCCATGGCCGATTCACTCAAGCGATTGTTGGATTCCTGAGTTTCGGAATAACTCGGCAGGCTGACCAGCCATTGATTGGGCAGCATTTGGCAAGTCAATAGCAATCCGCACAGTCCGCAGGCAATCCACTTCCATAAAATCGAAACGACGTTTTGCGAATCAACTTTTGTGAAGAAGTCAAACATTCTCAACGGTTCAATAGTAGAATTGCTCTATCAGTTTAAGTGCCTAGACTGGCAAAGGTAACGAAAACCAGGTCCTTCGTCAACATATCCATTCGTCCATGCATCTTCCCGAACATTGGGTTTGGATTCTTACGTTGGCCAGCGCGTTGATGTTCGTTGGTTCTCTGTTTGCCTTGCCCTTTTTTGTAGTCCGCATCCCGGAAGACTATTTTATTCGGCGTCCGGTCCACGACTGGCCTACTCAGCGTCCGCTACTGCATCTGCTGGGTGTCATCGTGAAGAATATCGCCGGGGTCATCTTGATTCTGGCGGGTTTAACGATGTTAGTCTTGCCCGGGCAGGGGCTGTTAACCATTCTCGCAGGTCTAGTTTTGGTGGATTTTCCGGGAAAACGCTATTGGGAACGCCGCCTGATCGGAATCCGCCCGGTCCGCGATGCCGCCAACTGGATTCGCCGGCGCTATGGTCGCCCGCCGCTGAAGATTCGTCGCGATCGATCAAAGTGAGATTTGCGACTCGCAGTTTACAGCTATCATACGTGCCGCCGAAAAGTATTAATTCCAACCTTTTGGAATGCTCCCTATTGCCTTCGCGGACCCTTAGCGTCGATTGGCCAAAGTATGGAAAAAACCAAAGTCGCCATTGTTGGACTCGGAACCGTCGGCAGCGGCGTGGCCCGGCTGTTGCTCGATCACGGCGATCGAACCGCGAGGCACGCCGGACGGACGCTCTGGCTCGAAAAAGCCGTCGTCCGCGATTTGAAGAAGCCTCGAGATTGCGAACTCCCTCAAGGCGTTCTGACCAATCGCATTGAAGACATCCTTGCGAATCCAGATATCAAAGTGGTTGCGCTCCTCATCGGTGGCCTTGAGCCAGCCCGGACGATCACGATCCAATTGCTCGACGCGGGTAAGGATGTCGTTACAGCAAATAAAGCCCTTCTGGCCGAACATGGCCCAGAATTGTTCGATCGCGCTCGTTCGCTCGGACGCTGCATTGCTTTTGAAGCGACCGTAGCTGGTGGCATCCCGATCATCGCCAACGTCAGCCAGTGTCTGTCGGCCAATCAGGTTCTTGCGCTCCAAGGCATCCTCAATGGCACCAGCAACTTCATCATGCACTGCATGGGTGAGCATGGGTGGAGTTACACGGACGCGCTCGAAGAAGCTCAGCGACTTGGCTTCGCCGAGGCGGATCCATCGATGGATGTCAATGGCACGGATTCTGCGCAGAAGTTGGCGATTCTCGCACACCTCGCCTTCGGCGCCCGCGTCCGATGGCAAGACATCGCGCGCACCGGAATCGACTCGCTGGATGGAACCGACGCAAGTTTCGCTTCCGAATTGGGCTATCGCACCAAGCTCATTGCCCACGCCAAGTTGTCCGATGGTCGATTGGAACTGAGTGTTTCTCCGACGCTGATCCGCAAAGGGCAACCGTTGGCGGAAGTGCGGGCTAACTACAATGCGATTAGCGTTGTCGGCGATGCAGTCGGCGACCTTTTTTTTCACGGCCAGGGCGCTGGGCAGATGCCGACCGCATCGGCTGTGGTCGCGGATCTCATCGATGTTGCCGTTGGTCGAACGCCCATCACGTTTCGGACTTTGGAATTGTGGAGTTCGCGCGAATCGCCCGTAAGTCTCGTTCCATTTGACGACCTTCCGGGCCGATATTACATGCGCTTTGAAGTGCTCGACAAACCCGGCGTCATGGCGCAGCTTGCAACGATCTTGGGCGAAGAGCAGCTCTCGATCGCTTCAATTATTCAGCACGAAACCCAGCCTCCAGTCGCCGGCGACCCCCAACGGTTGTCGATTGCAGGTGCTAATCCTACTCAAGTCGTCATCATGACGCACGAAGCCCCCGAAGGAGCCTCGCGCCGCGCGGTGCAACGAATCATGCAGTTGCCCGTCGTCCTCGGAAAAGCCGTACGCATGCGAGTGCTAGCGTAAACTGGCGATAAAAAAGAGACCTGACCCCTTTTCAGCTCCTCTTGCTCGTGGTGGACTGGGTTTGCTATCGTTGGGGCAGTATCCATTCCGAAGTCCGCATTTGAAATTCTGAAATGAGCACGAACGATCGTTATGACGCCGACGCCTTGTCGGTGGTTGGCCTCGTTCGAGACGCTCGGGAGCAAATCGGCCACGTGTGGAAGAGCATCCACATTGCAGCCCAGCGTTGGCGGCATGATGATGCCATGTCGCTGGCGGCTGCCGTATCTTACTATCTCGCGCTATCGTTGTTTCCCATGTTGCTGCTGCTGACCGGTGGACTGGGCTTGGTAATGCGATACTCCAAACTTGGAAACGACGCTCATCAACAAATCATCTCTGTCGTTTCTGAGCACTGCTCGCCGACGCTCGAAGCGAAAATCAACGACGTTCTCGAACAGTTCCAGCAACAATCCCACGCCAACGGACCCATCGGTGCCTTGACGAGCTTGATGGCGGCCTTGGGCGTGTTCTATCAATTCGAACGAGCGTTCGACAGAATATGGCGCATCCCACCAACGCCCCAACAACATTGGCTGCGGATGATCGGCACGCTGGTTCGGCGGCGGATATCGGCTTTTTTTCTTTTGGCTGGAGTTGGGGCCTGCATTCTGCTCGTTCTATTGTTCAACGTGGCGATCGTGGCAGCCAGCCGTTGGCTCACCAATTACTACGCCGCCGGAGCCGTCCTGCTAACGTCGCTGGACTCCGTTTTCACAGTACTCCTGAACGCACTCGCCTTTAGCATCCTCTACCATCGATTGCCCAAGCGTCCGGTGCAGTGGAAATTTGCTTTCCAAAGCGGGCTGATAATCGCGGTGCTTTGGGAAATTGGCCGACAGTTGTTGGCGAGCGTGGTTGTAGGCGTACAATATACAACGGCTTATGGAGCGATCGGATCCTTCATTAGCTTATTGTTGTGGTTTTATTGGGGTGTCGCCTTGTTGCTGTTTGGGGCCGAATACGTAGTCGTGTTGACCCGCCTCCACCAAAAGCAACCGAATCTGTTGGACATCTCCAACACCGATGAAAATCCGAATCAACAAACGATCCGGTTGCGACGCGCCGGCTGAATTATCATGACAGAAACGATTTCACCGCCTACTCCGTCGCTTGGGCCGAAGGGGTTGACGATCGGCATCGTGCTCTTGACTTTGATCCCACTATCGTTCGTGGTCTGGCTTTACTTCACGTTGCCGCCCGGTAGGGATCCGGTACTTGACGCTCATGTAGCGATCGGTCCACGCCCATGGACGTCAGGTGGCACGGCACAAACACGCATGGTGCCTAGCGTGATCTTAAAGAACCCGACTCAAGGCCAGTGGCGAAACGTAAACCTTTCAATCAATGGACAATACGATTACTACTATCCCGATGCGATCCAAGCTGGGCAGGAAATGGTAATTCCGCTTAAATTTTTCCATACCAAAGGCAATCAATTCTATTCCATTGACGACCAACCGCTGAACTCATTGACGATTTATGCCCAAGTACCGTCTGGGGCTCGCGCGATCCTAAAAATCCCGGGCGACCAGTTGAGCTTCTCAAAATACTGACAAGGCGAATTGCCATTCCGATTGTCCGTTGCCCGTTCGATCTTTGTGGGTGACAATACGGACATGCCGGCGACGGTACGTCCAAGTGAAGACCCAGGGTTTGCGACTCCCAGCAGCTCATCGGTCGTGCCACGCGACAAAAAATTCCAATAGAGACTATCCGTCACGATTCAAGTTAGCGATGCAAATTTGGCCAGCCATTGATTTATTGAGAGGTAAGTGCGTTCGGCTGCAACAGGGCGACCACAACCGGCAAACGGTGTTCTCCGAGGATCCCTTAGAGGTAGCCCAGCGCTGGAAGCAAGCTGGCGCGGTAAATTTACACATCGTCGATCTTGACGGAGCCAAGGACGGCAGCTTGGTCAATGTCAAAGCGATTGGGCAGCTCGTCGCCGCAAGCGGGTTGGCTTGCCAGGTCGGAGGCGGAGTGCGCGATGAAGACTCAATTGAACGGCTTCTGAGCATCGGCGTCTGCCGCATCGTCGTCGGCACTCGCGCCTTGCAAGACCCCGAATGGTTTGCGTCCATGGCGGACAAGTACCCGAATCGGCTGGTGGTTGGCATCGATGCCCGAGACGGCATGGTCGCCACGCATGGATGGCTCGAAACGTCAGGCATCTCGGCGGTGTCCCTAGCCCAACGCATCGCCAACGCGACTAACCAAGTTGTGGCAATCGTCTATACTGACATCGCCCGGGATGGCATGCTGGCGGGGCCCAACTTTGAACAGCTCGCCGCCATGCAGCAGGCCACTTCCATTCCAGTCGTGTGCTCGGGTGGCGTGACTTCGATAGCCGATATCCGCCGATTGATCGAGATGAATACCGAGGCGGCTATCCTCGGCCGAGCAATTTACGAAGGTCGATTAGATTTAGCAACCGTTTTGGAGATGTGCATTGAAGCTTAGAGCAGCCATTGCCGGTGTTGGCTTCATGAGTTGGATTCACTATCTGGCTTACAAGCGATCATCCGGTGCGGAACTTGTTGCGTTTTGTTCCCGTGACGCGCAAAAACGCGCTGGCGATTGGCGAGGCATCCAAGGGAACTTTGGACCGCCGGGAGGGCGACTTGAACTTGAAGGGTTGAAACCTTACGAAACTCTCGAACAAATGCTCGACGATCCGTCGATCGATGTGATTGACCTGTGTCTGCCGCCGCACCTGCACGTCGAAGCTGCCTGCAAATCTCTGGCTGCAGGCAAGCACGTTTTCTGCGAAAAGCCGCTCGGGCTGAACACGGCGGAATGCGACGCGATTCTCGATGCATCGCAGAAGCACCGTCGTCAAGTTCTGGTCGCCCAAGTGCTACCCTACATGGGCGAGTTTCAATTCGCGTACCAATCGGCACAAAGCGGAACTTATGGGCGTCCGCTGCGAGCGCATTTCAAACGCATAATCTCACCACCCGATTGGATTCCAGATTTTTACGATCCACATAGCATCGGTGGGCCGCTGATCGACTTGCATGTACACGATACGCATTTTATGAAATTGCTATTCGGCTTGCCGCGACGCGTGATGTGCTGCGCAACGATGCAGGGTGGATTAGTCAAATTCTGCCATACCCTCGTTGAATTCCACGAACCCGGCGTTTTTGTCGCTTCGTCCAGCGGTGTCGCCGACCAGACAGCTCGACCCTTCTGCCACGGTTTCGAAATCCATTGTGAGAAGGCTGTCATGCAATTTGAGTTATCCGTCCAGCCTCAAGGTGCCGAAGTCATGCCGCTCTCCGTTTTGCACCAAGATGGAACAGCATATAAGCCGGATTTGCCGCTGGGCGACGACGTGTCCGGTTTTGTTGCGGAGATCGACGACATGGTCGCAGCGCTCCAATCCGGTAAGCCCGCACCCAGACTAAGTGTCGAGAATGCCCGCGATGCGATCTACATTTGCCAATGTTTGCAGAAGTCCGCAGAAACTCACGCTTGGGTTGAGCTTTCAATTTGAAGTTGTCCAAGCTCAGCTCACAATCATGGATTCTCACGTTCGTAATCACAAAGTGTCAGACTCAACCCTCCAAACTCGGCCCGTCACGCTCGATCCTCTTTGGCCGATGGATCCATACATCCGAGATATCCAGCCTGGAGGCGGAGTAATCCTTCACCTGGAACAATTCTGGGGAAAGATCCGGCGATTTTACTTAGCGAACTTTCGGTCCGCGTACGTCCGACGCATGGCTGCACTCAGGCAAGGTGACTACAACCCTTGTCCTCATCCTGTGCTGGATCCGCGTGATTTGAAATTTTATCGCAACCAAGGCGGTTACTACTGGCGTCCCGAAGACGATCCGTTTGCCTGGCGTGATTCGTTGCCCTTTGTGCGAGACGGCCTAGCCGAACTGATGATCATGGGTGGAGGCTTCGGCTTACTGACGCTATTGAGTACGTGGTGGGCAATCAAAAGTTCAGGCTGGATGGCGGCTTTGGCCTGGATAATGGCCCTGACGCTGGCCGTGTTTACTGGATTGATCGCCTGGTTTTTCCGAAATCCCAGACGCATCGCACCGTCCGACCCTCAACTTGCCATTTCACCGGCCGATGGAACGATTTCCGAAGTCGAGACGCTGGACTATGATGAATACATCGGCGGACCGGCATTGAAGATCGGAATTTTTCTCTCGATCTTCAACGTGCACATCAATCGTGCGCCGGTGGCCGCACGCGTCATTGGGTTGAAGTACCAGCCCGGAAAATACTTGAACGCGTTGCGGCCTGAGTCGGCTCGGGAGAACGAACAAGTCGCCGTGATGCTGCAATCGACCGGTGGCAACAGACATTTCATCGTGCGGCAGATCACGGGTGCCATTGCGCGGCGGATCGTATGTGGCGTGAAGCCGGGCGACCAGCTTGCGGCGGGTCAAGCCTTTGGCATGATTAAACTCGGCTCGCGGACGGAGCT
>WPCK01061619.1_pt1 | contig 18906 bp, 19 predicted proteins | sample 5399851 | NCBI WGS metagenome assembly WPCK01 (sample SAMN12869471, study PRJNA574797) | sludge metagenome | isolation source: wastewater treatment of pH11 | place: China:Beijing | collected 2019-05-20 | reverse complement strand
GCCCGCGCCTCTTATAAATGCAGGAGACATAAAATAGCGGGGTAAAAATTATGTTTATCAGAGAAATTGAAAGCTTCATAGAAGAAGACCTTGGGTACGATGACGTTTCATGCACTATTGTCCCGGACAGGCCTGCTGAAGCCATTATTTTTACGAAAGAAGACTGCACGGTTGCAGGGATAGATGAGGCAGTATCAATATTTTATTATTTTGGGATTCAGGCTGAAACTGATTTTAAAGATGGGGACCAGCTAAAGAAGGGAGACATAATTTTCAGGCTTAAGGGAGGAGCCGTTTCCATTCTAAGGGCAGAGCGCATCAGCCTCAACTTCCTGGGACACCTCAGCGGAATTGCAACCCTGACAAGAAAATGCATGGACATTGCTAGAAAGCACTCTGAGACTGTGAGGGTCGCCTGCACAAGAAAGACAACTCCCGGAATCAGGAAATTCGAAAAGCTGGCTGTTGCCGCAGGTGGGGGAGATACACACAGGTTTAACCTCTCGGATGCGGTCATGATAAAAGATAACCATGTGAAACTTATGGGGATAGAAGCCGCAATCAAAGAAGCCCGGAAAACCAGCTTTACACGGAAAATTGAGGTTGAAGTTGAATCTGCAGAAGATGCGGTCTTTGCTGCAAAGCTGGGAGCTGATATAATAATGCTTGACAATATGCAGCCTGATGAGGTTAAAGAAACTATTTCCATACTAAACGGAAAAGGGCTCAGGGAATCAGTTCTTATAGAAGCTTCAGGGGGGATTTCTCTGGAAAACCTGGAAGCTTATGCAAAAACAGGAGTGGATGTAATATCCATGGGCTTACTGATCCACAGATCAAGATGGATAGATGTCAGCCTGGAAATAGTCCGCCCTGAGAGCTAAAATATATTCTGGAAATTGGAGACATAAGTTAGCTCCAAATAGAAATCAGAACCGAAAAAGCTGCACAGGGCAAGAAAATTAAAAAAACAGCATATAGGTATTAAAGATATGAGATATAAATATTAAAAAATAAGTATTAATAGTTAGTTATAAATACTAAAGAATAAGTGTTAAAAAATAATATATAAATGTGAAAAAATAAGTGTTAAAAAAACGAGGTACAAGTGTTAAAAAATGATATATGAGTATAATTTGAAGAATCATTACTTCTCTTTTTATTGAAGAGACCTTTCTGTTTAATAGTATTTAAAGGTCTTTTGCTCAGGTCTATTACACGTCTCCCCATGACCTCGTTTTTGACATACGTGAGCATGAATATTTCTTACTGCATACACATATATTTTCCAGAAAGAGCATTATGTTATTCACAAAGTATTGATGCTTATTCTTTTGATTACTACCAGTTAAAATAAGAATGCTAATAAGTCATACCATTTTTTATGAAATTAATGATCTATAATAATTAGCAGAAAAATTTAGTTAAATTTATGTAATACTCTTCCTTTAGTAAACTAGAGGAAAGTAACATGAAAACTATTTCCAGTGTTAAATTTAAAAAAATTATTTTTATAGGAATGCTCATCCTCACCCTTATCGCAAGCTCAGGGTGTACGGGTGAGTCCAGCCCTGCTGAAAACGCGGAACACGAAAACCCGGCTGAAGATGCTGGAACCGCAACAGGTACCGATGAATTAACGGAGTCTGCCGAAAAAACAGTAACTGATGGGTTCGGCAGGACCGTCACCATACCCGGAAACGTAGAAAGCGTGGTCTGCTCAGGGGCAGGCTCCCTGCGTTATCTTGTATATCTCCAGTCTCAGGATCTGGTGGTCGGTGTAGACAGCCTGGAAAAGCAGGAAGCTGAGATCGAAGGTCGTCCCTATGCCCTTGCAAACCCCCAGCTTAAAGACTACCCGCTTATTGGCGAGTTCAGGGGCAAAGATGATCCGGAGAAAGTCATTGATATCGGCCCCCAGCTGGTCCTGAAAGCCGGCACAACCGGTCAGGCACCGGCAGCAAACGCAGCTGAAGCAGACAGCCTCCAGGAAAAAACCGGTGTCCCTGTGATCTCTTTCCCTTACGGCTCATTGAATAATGATGAACGTAAAGCCGAAATGTACAGCTCACTCCGGATAATGGGTGAGGCAGTGGGCAAAGAGGAAAGAGCAGAAGAGGTAATTGCTTATATCGATGCTACCATGGAGGATCTGGAAAAGAGGACTGCAGACATTCCGGAGTCTGAAAGAAAGAATGTTTATGTAGGAGGGGTCAGCAGTGCAGGCGCCCACGGGATAATCTCCACAGAGCCGGCTTATGCTCCATTCCTCTGGGTGAATGCAAATAACGTTGCAGCCGGAATGGGTGCAGACCACGCTGACATTGCCAAAGAGGCTCTTGTCGACTGGGATCCGGAATACATCTTTATCGACATAGGCACTCTCCAGCTCGGGAACGAAGGAGCCATCGGAGAACTCAAGACTGACTCGTCTCTTACCGGACTTTCAGCCGTTAAAAACGGCAATGTTTACGGAGTAATTCCTTACAATTTCTACAGCACTAACTATGAATCAGTGCTTGCAAACGCTTACTTTGTAGGGAAGGTGCTCTATCCGGACCGTTTCGAGGATATCGACCCTGAAGCCAAAGCCGACGAAATATACACATTCTTCGTTGGAAAACCTGTGTTCTCTGACCTTAACGGACAGTACAACGACACCGGCTTCAAGCAGATTCCGCTATAACACGGAGGGTACAAATAAGTGCATTTTGCCGACGGAGCAGTTCCAGAAGATTACCTCGTATATGTGCGAAGAAAATTCTTCTGGATTATGGGGGGGCTCCTGCTCCTATTTATTATGCTCATATACTCAATCTCTGTAGGAGCAGTAACAATACCTCCTTATGAGGTCCTGCAAACCCTGATGGGGCAGAGTGTCTCTACAAAATGGGACTCAATAATCTGGAATATACGCCTCCCTCAAGCCCTTGCTGCAATAGTTGCCGGAGCCGGGCTCTCAGTTGCGGGAGTCGTAATGCAATCTATCCTGCGCAATCCACTCGGGTCTCCTTTCACCCTTGGAATCTCCAATGCAGGAGCATTCGGAGCTGCAGTTTCGGTAATTATCCTTGGCACAGGAAAAATGCAATCAACCGCTGCAGACGCTGTCATAATTAACAACCCTTACATGACCACGATTGTGGCTTTTATTTTCTGTCTCCTCGCTACCGGGATAATCCTGCTTATCTCCAGGATACGGGCAGCTTCACCCGAAGTGATGGTGCTTGCAGGAGTGGCTCTTTCTTCCCTCTTTACCGCAGGAACGATGTTCCTTCAGTACTTTGCTGACGATACCCAGCTCGCAGCAGTTGTGTTCTGGACCTTTGGCGATGTTGGAAGAGCAAACTGGCTGGAATTTAAGATTATGGCAGTTGTTGTCCTGCTTTCAACTCTGTTCTTTATGATCAACCGCTGGGACTACAATGCCATAGACGCAGGAGACGAGACCGCGAAAGGTCTTGGAGTCAACGTGGAAAGAGTCAGGATGGTAGGCATGATTGTTGCAGCTCTAGTATCTGCCGTTATTGTTTCTTTCCTTGGAGTAATCGGATTTGTAGGACTGATCTGCCCTCATATGGTAAGGAGACTCATAGGGGATGACCAGAGATACCTCATCCCGGGTTCAACTCTGCTTGGTGGAATTCTTCTCCTGGCATCTGACACGGCAGCCAGGATCATAATATCACCATATGTGCTTCCTGTCTCCATACTTACTGCTTTCATGGGAGCACCGACTTTCATTTACCTGCTTCTCAGGGGGTATAGACGATGATTCTATCTGTAGAAGAACTTCAGTTTTTGTATCGTAACCGTAAGATCCTGCATGAGATTGCCTTTACAATCGATGAAGGAGAAGTTGTAGCAATTCTGGGCCCCAACGGGGTTGGCAAGACTACCCTGTTGAAATGCCTTAACAGGATTCTGCACCCGAAAGGAGGAGCAGTCCATATAGATGGAGAAAACCTGTTCAACCTCGGGACTATGGAGATCGCACGCCTGATAGGTTATGTCCCCCAGCGTGTGGAAACGGGAAGACTGACAGCTTTTGATGCGGTCCTTCTGGGACGCCGACCCCACATCAGATGGGACGTGACAGAAAAAGACCTGAAGATTGTTGACTCGGTCTTCAAGCTTCTCTCAATGGAAAACCTGCGCCTTTCATATATCGATGAGATGAGTGGAGGAGAACTCCAGAAGGTGGCAATAGCGCGTTCCCTTGTTCAGGAGCCGAAAGTCCTTCTCCTTGACGAGCCGACAAGCAGTCTCGATTTGAAGAACCAGGTAGAAATCCTTGCTACTATCAGGCAGATAGTTCTTGACCATAAGATTGCAGCTGTAATGACCATGCACGACCTCAACCAGGCTCTAAGGTATGCAGACCGTTTTATCCTCCTTAAAGGAGGGAAGGTCCACGCACTGGGAGGGGTGGAAGTAATCACTCCCCAGGTAATCGAAGAAGTATACGGCCTGCCCGTTATCATAGGGGAAATCTCAGGCATGAGATGCGTGGTTCCGGGAAGTCCGGCGTGGGACTGCAGCACAGACTGCAGCACGGACTGCGTTGCAGGTAAATTATAACGTAGTTATAAAAAGCATAATGAAGAAAACGAAACGATCGTGAGACAAATAAATTTGATCAAAAGTACGGGCATTATAAAAGTACGGACTTTATGATACCTCTATAAAGAAGCATAGAAGTATTAATTTTTTTTAAAAAAGAGTTAAAAGGATGTTTGCCTTTCCGGCAAACTCAATCCTTAAACTGAAAAGTCCCCTGAAGGGAAATTCCAGGCTTATCTGGTAATCATCATTTCTGCGGTTTCAGGCTTGTAGAACCAGTCCCTCGGAAGTACCTTTTCCTGCTTGTAGTATTTAACAAGCCTTCTGATTTTGGATTCGGTCAGGTTGAGGGCGCGCTTGTTGTGGACATCTTTCTTGTTAGTAGAAAGGTGTTTTCTCAGTCCCAGAGCCTTTACAATAAGGTTGGTAAGGTCTTCTGGAAGGTTAGGAGCAACATTGTTTTCCTTGAGAATTGTTGTGATCTTCTTGCCTGTGACGAGCTTGGCATCCGGGACACCGTAGCGGTCCCTCAGAATCATTCCAATTTCGGATGTGGAGACTCCCTGTTTCCAGAGGTCAAGAGTGATTGTGGTTACTTCGTCTGCTCCAATCTTGCACCACTCAGGCGGTTCAGTCCTGTTAGGCCTGGTGGAAGAGGATTTGCCTTTTCTTTTGGTATGCATTTTTGCCATAATATTTCTCCTGATATCAATTGATCGATGCCCGGAAAAAAATTCCTCGGGCTGAAGTTATATCTTTACCGATTATAACGGACCAACACATCGATCGGGAGATTTTAATCCGCCACAGCAAATTGCTGCGTGGCTTTTCAGGAATTCCTGTAAAAGCTTGAGTTTTTCGGTAAAAACATCACTAGAGAGCGCACCATATGATATATACTTTGTGTCGGAATTTCAGGATAAGACCACATAAGGCATTTAAATGGTTTAAGTTAGGCCACACATGGCATTTTAAATGGTTAATATGGTTTCCAGAGATAGAGGACTATCCTCGCCCCTCCGGGATTGATCTGCCTGTAAATTGCATCTATCTGAGAATCCCTCAGAACCCGAGCCTCGGAGAGATCTTTGACCTCAGCTACAGCATAAACAGTTTCATTAATCTCACCTGAAAACTCAGCCTCCAGTTCTGTTCGAATATCTGCTCTTATATGATCTACAAGCAGGACCTCAAGTTGAGAAAGTTCTGCAGTAGATATATTTTCAGAAAAATTTTCGAAATTGGGTGCAAATCCTGTATTAAACAGATCATAAAGATAAGCGTTAAATTCTTCTTCTGTTGAGGAAGAGTTTTCTCCATCCGAATATTCAGAAACCCCGTAAAGTAGCGTCTCAAAAGACTCATCCGCTTCCTCTCCAAAAACCGATCCTGAATAATCCGAGGGGAAAAGAAGCTCAGCTGCTGTTTCAGCTCCTTCAAGGGCTGCAGCATCAAGAGAAGCATTAAAAGCCTGGAAAAGTGCTGCTGAAGCCTCTCCGTCAGAAGCGTTAAGAGAAGCTTCAAGGACGGAATCATTCACGCAGGCAAGAAGGGAATCTCTGGAGGGTGCTGCCGCATAAAGAGGCATGGAAATTTTTGCACTCTGCCGTATGGCATCAACAGGAGGTTTTTCTCCGATTATAAGTTCACTTCCCATGGGCAAAGCTTCCTGAGGATACCAGTAAGCTTCAAACCGATATGAAAATCTCCCTGCTGCCTTTCTGTCCAGATAAGCAGTTATGATTTCGGAAGCCTTGTCGGAATAGCCTTCAGAAAGAGGATTGAGGGGGACAGAAGAGCCTTTTCCCTGCAGCCTGAGGGAAATAGCCAGATATTCGGCTGTAAGGTCGGCAAAAGTCCTGTGCTTCAGTTCCTTTCCGAAAAGGGTGTGAGCAGGGTCCGCTACAATTGAGTTTTTCGGGACTGAAACGTTAACTACCGAAAGAGGTGAGATCTCGTATTCAAAATCTTCAAGCTTGCAGGAAAGGAGAGACTCAAGCAGATAGGTATCCAGTTCTGAAGAAGTTACGTACGAAGCTGCAGCATACTGTTCATCAGCCTGCAAAGAGGGCATAAGGATAATACCGGAAAGTGAGATTAAAACAAGCAAAAAGAGGGCATCGAAAACTGTAGAATAAGCGGAAGACTCCCTGATATCTTCTGCATTTACTTTTGTACCATTGAATGTTTGTATCTTTCCAGAGTTATCAGTATTTTTCAAAGAGTTCGCCTCTTTCAATTATTTGACTATTTCTTTCCTGAATCGGATGTTTTTCAGGGAACTTCAATTCCTGCATTTGATAAGCTCCGGACTCATCTGCATTACATCCAGGGGGTTTTATAAAGAACGACAGTAAGGGTTCCCGGGACCGTTTCTGCTGAATTCAGCTCGATTACAACCGGCACTGAAGCCGCAACTTTTTCCTGTTTTCCCATGAGATAGCCTGTTTCGACAATTTCAGAATTTATAATCCAATCCCACTGCCCGTTTTCTGTCCGGATCTCGACCAGAAATGGGTAATTTCCTGAAAATGCTGCAAAAAATGTCTCTCTTTCATCAAACCCTTCGGGGCATGAAAGCCTGTCAAGAGCTGATGCAGAAAGTACACCCGGATTCTCGGCTTTCAGGACAGATGCTTCTGCTACGGTACCTGCAAGAAGAGAAGCACTTTCATAATTTTCAAGCGCAAATGAGCGGTCTTCGTATCCCAGATATGCTTTTGAAAGAAGAGCTGCAAGGACAACGAAACCTATAACAGCGAGAGCTGTGGCAATGAGATCAGAATGGGGTTCAAGGACTCCCTTTTCATCCCGCAGAATTGAATCTTCACGCTTTACAAAATGTTTTACAGGCTCTATCCACTTATTGATAAACGAGAATATATTCAAAAGCAGAAACCCCCCCACTGCCCTTAATATAAACATGTTCTTTTCTTATTGAGATATTATCATCCGCTTTCAGCACAGCCTCTCCGGTTCCGGAAACCCTGAGAAATTCAGAAATTTCCTGAAAATCAGCCGAAAGCGGATACCCTTCGCTGCCGTCGCTTCCAAACCTTGTGTACAGTTTCCCCCTGAGTTCGGACTCATTGAAAGGCAGCACCCTGAATGTAAAGGGCCTTACAGCAGTGAAAATTTCTCCACCCGATTCTCCCTTTAAACAGACATATTCCCCTGATACATAGACCTCTATATTTTCTCTGAAAGGAGAGGAAAAAAAGACTTCGTTTTCATCAAAACGATAAGAGATCTCCTGGTTGTCCTCCGGAAAACTCTCTGCTCCGGCTCCATCTACTGCGGCTTTAAAATCCCTTGCAAGAAAATCCAGCTCTTCCTGTGCTTCAAGATCTTTAAAACCCGCAGCCAGCTGAAAAAGGGCTGCAAAAAAGACTATACTGGATAGAACCAGTGCAGCTTTTGAGATTAAAAAGTCAGCCCATGCAGACTCATCTGCTGAAATCTCCTTTGTTGCGCAGGTCTTTCCCGATTTCATCTTCTCAATCAGCCCCTGTTTCGGATATCAGGACAAAAAGCCTGCCTGATTCCGAATCAATTTTTGTAATAAGAAGCAACCTGTGTCTGCCCGGACCAAAAGATACGGGCCCGTTTAGCTCAGAGTTCGAAAAAGAAACAGCTGCGGGATAAAGTTTTGATTTTCCTTCAACAGTGATGCCATAGTTATCCGCATCCTCAGGCCAGTTGCCTTCCTGTCCCGGCAAAGCCCCAAAGATGACCGATGCCCTCTGAGGTACGTTTATTTCAAGGGCAAGCTCACTGCCTTCTCCGCGTATAGAGAGCTGTTCGGCAGCAGCTATTACTTTTGAAACCTCACCCATGGTTTCCCGCTCCTCTACTCCTTCCAGAAAGCCGGAGACAGAGACAGAAGAGATCAGCAGGAGTACAGCAAAAAGAATTCCTGTAACCGTGAGCCTGAAGGGAAGCCCACAAACTGCGGACTCCTCAGCTCCGATCTGACATGCTATCTGACATGCTAATACTCTCGCTTTTCCCGCCGTAATTTCCCCCCAGAAATCCAGATTGTAAAAAAACTAAGTAATTAATTATAACAAAAATTACACAGTTTGTATATAAAAAGATTACTTTTACTAGAAACAATGCGATTTGATAAATAAAATTTAGAGGAATAAGATATAGTTTACAAACTGATAGTATGTGAGAATAAAAAAATCTACGAGGAAAGAGAGAAGAGAAAAAATAAGAGAGTAGGAAGAGAAAAGAGAAAGGAGAGTGGAATGAAAAAAGGGAAAAAGAGAAAAGAAAATTATCGGTTTTAGAATTATCGGTTTTATTGCCCTGAAATTTTCCCTGTGATTTCTTCCAGCGTCAAAAGCTCCTGTTCTCCGGAAACCATATCCCTAAGGGTCAGTTTTCCAGCTTCAAGTTCTTTTTCCCCTACAATTATCACATAGTCAGCATTGATGGTGTTTGCATAGGAGAGCTGTGCCTTAAAGTTGCGCTCCATAAGGTCTATCTGGACTGGCAGGTAGTTCCTCAATTCTGTCGCAACTTTTACAGCTTCCAGGTGAGTATCGGGTTTTGAGACCACCACAAGACTTTTCTGTGCAGGAGGTACGAGAGGGCAGATCTCCATTATCCTGTCAAAGCCGATTCCGAAGCCTGTAGAAGGCACATCTCCGCCCCCAAAGAGCTGGATAAGCTGGTAAGAGCCGCCTCCACAGACCTGCTTCTGGGCACCGAGTCCTTCGGCGTAGACCTCAAAAACCATGCCTGTATAATAATCAAGCCCGCGGGCAATTCCAAAGTCAAGAGAGTAATCGACTCCGTATGCATCAAGAAGCTTGAGGGTCTTCTCAAAGCTCACGAGCTCAGGAATGTTTCCGACTATTCCTTTTACTTCAGGGAGGATGTACTTGCCTTGAAGGTGTATAAGACGGAAGAGGTCGGACTTCAACTGTTCTTCTGCCCCTATCTCATAAAGCAGAGCTGCAAGACCTGCATACTCTTTCTTGTCCACAAGCCTCATGACATTGCTCACAATCTCGGGTTCAAGCCCTTTCAAAAGCGTGCGGATCACTGCAAGGTTTCCGAGCTTCATGTCCCCCTTTATGCCCACCGCTTTCAGAAGAGCACTGGCAAGGGCAATAACCTCGGCATCGGAGTCGGATTTCCCGCTCCCTATGAGTTCGACCCCGAACTGCCAGAACTCTCTGAAGCGGCCTTTCTGGGGGCGTTCGTAGCGGAAACAATTCTCGAAGTAGAACAGTTTAAGAGGTTTGGGGAAAGGCTGGAGTTCATTAACGTAAAACCTCATCACAGGAGCCGTAAGCTCCGGCCTGAGGGTCATTTCCCTCCCCCCTTTATCCGTGAAGTTATAGAGCTCCCCTATAATTCCTTCCCCGGACTTAAGGGTAAAAAGGTCCAGATGTTCAAACGTGGGCGTAATGATTTCACTGTAGCCCCAGTTGAGGACAACATTTCGCATAACGCTTTCCACGTACCTTCTCCGGGCAGTATCTGCGGGTAAAAAATCCCGGGTCCCTCTTGGCCTGTTGACTGACATTTTTTAATACACCTGGTATAATCGAATTTAGAGAAATATAAAATATGTATCAAATATAGAATTATTCTGAAAGAATATTCCGCTGAATACATGGAGTTTGTCTGGGTAAATAACTCTTGCATCCAGTAACTTTATACATTCCACAAAAGTATATAAACTCCTGTAAACAGCCTGTATACATGTAAGTGCAGGGATTTTTTCTGCTCATTACAGCTTTTCTGGATGGTAGTAAAAAGCAAGCTATTTTACTTTTTCGTTATTTATGCTTAACAAAGTGAAAATATGCGTACTATGCATATGATTGAGACTGGGAAACCGGCTGGAAAAGAACTTTAAAAAACAGATCAAATATAATTATTTTGTAAAATAAAGTAGAATGGATTCCATGAGAGAAAGTTTTCGCAATCAAATAACCATAAAGCAAATAAAGGCATGTTTGCACGAGCTAATATAATAAACAACTTAATATACAGGCTTCACGCTAAATATTTGCGATCAACGTGTCAGAGCAAAGAAGTGTACCTTTAAGGGAGCATCTGCTGGCCCTGAAGCCCTGCAGACATGGAGGGCTAATCCAGGAAACTTCGGAGACGTACGGGATCCCCGAAAACGAAATCCTCGACTTCAGTGCAAACTTTAACCCACTGGGAAGTCCCTTTGACTATCCGGAAAACGGGCTAAACTTTGAAGATATTATCAAGAAGAGTTGTGGAAAACTCCTGGAATACCCTGATAACAGGTATGTAGAGTTCAGGGAAGCTGCTGCAAGGTTTGTAGGACTTGGAGTAACACCGCAGAGCATTGTTCCTGGGAACGGTTCAACGGAAATAGTAAGGCTGGTAGTCGAATCCGTGATAGAAAAGGGAGATAAAGTCCTTTTACCCTGGCCTACTTTCGGAGAATACGAAATGCAGTGCCGGATCACAGGAGCTGAACCCGTATGTCCTTCACAGGAAGAAGTAAATACACTCCCTGATGAGGTGCTGGAAGAAGCAAAAATCCTTTTTATCTGTAATCCTAACAACCCCACAGGAAAACTCCGCACCAGGGAAGAACTTAAAGTCCTTGCGGAACGCTGCAGAGAACATAAGACCCTCCTCTATGTGGATGAAGCTTTCATAGAGCTTTCAGACCCTTCACAGAGTGTTGCAGACCTTCCTGCAGAAAATAATTATGTTTTTGTCATGCGTTCCCTTACAAAAGACTTTGCAATTCCCGGAATCAGAATGGGCTTCGGAATAGCTCCTCCGGCTATGGCTGATATACTTAACACAGCAAGGCTGTCCTGGAACCTGGGAGCTATTGCAAACAATACAGGAATTGCGCTTCTTAATATCGAAGGCGGAATTGACAGCCCTTACCTGAAAAAAGCAAGAGAAATGATACTCAAAGAAGGAGAAACCCTCAAAGCCAAAATCGATAGGATAAGGGGTTTTGAAGCCGGAGAAGTGAATGTTAACTTCATACTGGTTGATGTAAGCAAGTTCATGCTTAATTCAAGCGAATTAACTGCACGCCTTGCAGCACGAGGAGTCCTTGTCCGGGACTGTGTTTCTTTCCACGGCCTTGAAAAGAATTACATAAGGGTTGCAGTCAGGACAGAAAAAGAAAACGACAGGCTCATTGCTGCAATCGGGGACGTTATCACCGAATGGGGCAGAGAACAGGCAAAGAACGAACTGCAGCACGTAATCGAAAAAGCCAGTGAAGAAGGCATCGGAGGCAGAAAGACCTGCGAATACTATCCGTGCCATTTCGAAGGCCAGAACTGCACATTCTGCTTCTGTCCGTTTTACCCCTGTGAAAACGAAAAAACCGGAGGGAAATGGATACAGAGTTCAAGAGGAGGCAGGGTATGGAGTTGCGTTGACTGCCACCTTGTCCATAAAAAGGAGATAGCCCAGAAAATCCTTGACTGCCTTATGCACGAAGGGGATACTGACGAACTCGTAAAAGTAGCCTGGAAAGAAGTGATGGAGCCTATCTTATGATCATACCGGACAGCGGGCACCTCGCTCTGGTACTTCTGCTAGCTGCAGTCATAGACATAGTTTTCGGGGAACCTCCTGCTGCTGTCCACCCGGTCGTCTGGATAGGAAAACTTATCAGCTTTTTGAAAAATGCAGCCCCAAAAAACCACAGAAAACTTTACGGTACTGCAATGGCTCTCTTCTGCGTTTTATTTGCGTCATTGCTCGGGTATTCAGTCCTTTACATTGCAGCCCTCCCCGGAATTCCGGGATTTTTAGCCCTTCTTATAGAAGCTTATTTCCTCAAAGCTACCTTTGCAATCAACTGCCTTCTGAGCCCCGCGAGGGAGATTTATAAACACCTTGAGGAAAACAGGCTGGAAAAAGTAAGGGAACTGCTTCCCATTTACGTGAGCCGGAACACATCCAAACTGACAAAAAACCAGATGTCCTCGGCAGTTGTGGAATCAGTATCGGAAAATTATGTGGACGGCATATTGAGCCCGATATTTTATTATGCAGTCTTTGGGGAATACGGGCTTGTAGCAGCGTATGCATTTAAAGCCATAAGCACGCTGGACTCAATGGTAGGGTACAAAACCGAGCCCTATAAGGAACTGGGATACTTCTCAGCAAAATCCGATGACGTGCTGAACTGGATCCCTGCCCGGATCTCAGTTATCTTTATCCTTGCAGCAGCCTTTACAGTATCTTTATTCCCTAAAAAAGGAAGAAAAATCAATCCTTTTGACAGCGTAAAGACGGCACTCAAAGACGGAATGAAGACCCCCTCCCCCAATTCCGGTTATCCCATGGCTGCAACCGCCGGAGCCCTGGGAGTCAAACTTGAAAAACCCAACACTTATGTTCTGGGAGCCTCGTACCCACCCACCGAGATAAAAGATATAAAACGGGTGTCCCAATTAATAGCAATTGCTTCAGGCTTCTCACTCGTCGCTTTTGTGGCAGTGATCCGGATGGCGGGCATCTATCTTCACCCCTGAAAAATAGATTTACTCCAGATCATTTATTTTTGATCAATAAACGTAAATCCTCAATTACCCTATTAAAACCCGTTAATTCAACCCTTTATGCTGGAAGATATTAATTTAGAATCTCAGTCAACCTTGTAATCCGGAGTTTTATTCGCAGCCCGGGGCAGAGAAAGCTGAGTGTGCCCGGCAGGTGGTGCCGGGACATTTGTACTATCATATTTACCTGTACAGAAGCTTGAAACCAGGTTTAAGCCCGGATTTTTGTTTTAAGCTTAACTGTATTAAGAACAACCGTTTTAAGAATTTAAAAACCCCTGAAATAACCGTTTTGACAACCCCGGAGTGATCAGTTTGAAGTTATCAGATATTGAGGAAAGAGACCTTAAAAAAGGGCAGCCTGAAAATATAGAGGAAAAAGCTACCATTGATATCCTTGATGTCCTGGCTGAAGAGGGCATAAGTGTCCAGGACCTTGCAGATACGGCTCTCGAAATGTATGTCCCTCACCCTGGACTTGAGACAAGGGAAAAAGCTGAAGCTCTGTTTAAAAGAGAACTCAAATTCGCTCTTTCTGACCCCAATCTCTGCCTTTTGATTTACACAGGGGTCCTGCTTGAGAGAGAGGGAAAAGCCGGAAACCTTCCTAACCTCAGCAAAAAGTCTTACGAAAAAGACCTGACGTTTATAATTGCGGACGAAGTGCTCGGCACAAGCATAGCAACCTACATCAGCGGCTCCAAAGGTGCATTCGAGTTCGTCAGGTACGATAAGCAAAAACCCGGGATTCTTGCAAACCTGGGACCTTTTATGGACGATGTCATAGGAGGCCTCATAGGAGGGGTGTCCTCCAATATGTATTCAAGAGGGATGGCAGAGTTTGAAAGAAAAGACTGAAAAACAGGCGGTACATAATGAATTCATATTTACTTGCATTTAAGTCAGGTTTTGGTTTTCTGTCCACGATCCCTGTAGGAATTACTATGGAAGGGATCGATGAGCTCATGAAAAAGATTTTTTTTTACCCTGTAGTTGGAGCCGTTCTCGGGCTTCTAATAGGGATAGTTGCATATGCGGGACAGCTGGTATTTCCGGGTCCTGTTCTGGCAGCTCTTATTATGGGGTTCGTATATTACATCACAGGCTTTAACCACCTCGATGGAGTCACGGACATGGGAGACGGATTTATGGCCCATGGATCCCTTGAGAAAAAAGTCAAAGCCCTTAAAGACACAACCCTCGGGACAGGAGGGGTTGCTTTTGGCATACTTGTACTGCTTACCTTTTACGGCTCTATAAGGTCAGTCCAGGAAGAAGGAATTGCTGCATTTGGCTCTAATCTTCCGTTCCTGATGTTCGCATCCATGTTTATAGCGGAAGTCAGCGCCAAGCAGTCCATGTTAACAATTGCAGCTTTTGGAAAACCACTTCCACGGCCGAAGGAACAAACTTATCCTGGCCTCGGGGAGATGACAATAAACGGAGCAACCAGGAAAAATTTTCTTATAGGATTTATTTTCGGTGCGGTTGTATGCTGCCTGCCCTTTGGACTGATAGGGCTTATTCCATACCTGGCAGCATGCATCTCTGCTCTCGTACTCCTTAACAGGAGTTATGCACACTTTGGTGGCTTGAACGGTGACGGAATCGGTACAGCCAACGAGATTGGGAGGATAACTGCCCTGATTGTAATTGCAGTTACCCTTAAACTTTCATTAAATGGATACCTTGGAGGTTTAGAATGGACGCTATTGTAATGGCAGGAGGGTTCGGGCAGAGGCTTGGTATGGGGGAAAAGCCCTGCGTAGAATTGCTCGGAAAGCCGCTTATTACCTATGTAATAGATAACCTTAGAGCTTCAAAAAATATAGACCGGGTTTTCGTAGCGGTCTCGCCTGTTACCCCGAAAACCGAAATTATGATTCAAGAACGTTATAAGGGAGAGGTACAGGTAATCAGGACATTCGGCGGAAACTATGTGGGAGACATGATTCACGCAGTAGAGACTTCAAATACTGCAGGCCCGGTAATGATCATCATGTCCGACCTGCCGCTGGTGAATCCTGACCTTATTGATTCGGTGATAGAGAAATACAGGGAAGAAGGAAAACCTGCACTTTCCGTTTATGTCCCTATCAATGTCTGCAGAGGAACCGGGACCAGGCCTGACACAGTATTTAATAAGGACGGAAAACTCATCGTGCCTGCTGGAGTTAATATCCTTGACAGTTCTCAAATCAGGAAAGAACAGGAAGACTTTAATCTCATACTTGATAATCCCAGACTAGCAATAAACGTAAATACCGTTAAAGACCTGCAGCGCTGCAAGGATTTACTGCAGTGCTCCAACTAAAATTTGCTAGAGGTGTCATAGATTCTATCCTTAAAAAACCTGATATTGAGCCGCGATGGGAAAAAAATTCTTCGTGGTATTAACCTTGAGGTAGGTGACCGTGAAATCCACAGCATCATAGGCGCAAATGGTGCAGGAAAAAGTACACTTGCCTACACCCTGATGGGGCTCCAGGGTTATGAACACGAGGAGGGCAACATCATTTTTAACGGGGAAGATGTTGCAGCTCTCTCAATAACCGAACGTGCAAGAAAAGGCATAACCCTTGCCTGGCAGGAGCCAGCCCGCTTTGAAGGGCTGAAAGTCAGGGATTACCTTGCTATAGGGGCAAAAGGCAACGGCGGCATCACGGAAAAAGAAATAAAGGAAGCCCTCAGAAAAGTCGACCTGAAGCCCGAGAAATACCTTAACAGGGAAGTGGGCGAAGCGCTGAGCGGAGGCGAAAGGAAGCGTATAGAACTTGCCTCCATAATTACCATGAAGCCGAAACTTGCAATCCTTGATGAGCCGGACTCCGGGATTGACGTGGTCTCATTAAAAGAAATTGTTTCACTCATCCAGACTCTTAAAGAAAACGGCTCATCAGTGCTAGTTATTACACACAGGGAAGAAATAGCAGCAGCCTCAGATAAAGCGTCCCTGATGTGCGAAGGGGTCATCCTCAGGAGCGGAGACCCCCTGGAAATTAGCGAATTTTTCAAAAACAGATGTATACCCTGTGACAGCCGGGTATCTCCCACCAAGGTGGTCTGAAAAATGACTCCGATTACATTGAATACGCTTTCAAGAGAAGCAGAAGATATAACAGCAGCTTACACAGCAGCGGGAGGAGATGCTGCAGTCCTGCATAACCATGGGCTCTCGAGCCTTGTGGTAAGCGGAAATAAAGTGCTCAGCGCAAATGCGACTGAAGGCATAGTGCTTGAGAAAAAAGAGACCGAACACGGCGTGGACATTAAACTGACCATTAAAAAAGGTTATAAGATCCCCCTGCCTGTCCACCTCTGCTTCGGGCTGGTCCCAAAAGACGGGCTTCAGGAAATCAAAATGGACTTCGTAGCTGAAGAAGAATCCGCTGTCGAGCTTATAGCCCACTGCACCTTCCCCAATGCTGAAAAAGTTATCCACAAAATGGATGCCGAGATGATTATAGGAAAGAATGCAGCCCTGAAATACACAGAGACGCATTTCCACGGCCCTCACGGCGGGATTCAGGTTTTACCTAAAGCCCACATAACAATCGAAGAAGGAGGCAGCTATTACACGAATTTTTCCCTGGTCTCGGGCAGGGTAGGGTATCTGGAATTTGATTACAGCGTGGACGCAGAGAAAGACTCGATCTGTGAAATGGTAACAAAAGTCTATGGAAAAGCGGACGATAAAATAAAGGTTCTGGAAAGAATCTCCCTTAACGGGGAAAATGCACGCAGTGTTATTAAAAGCCGTATTGCCATAACCGATAATGCAGAATCAGTTTTCAGAGGGATCACCGAAGGTCATGCCCCAAGAGCCCGCGGGCATGTCGACTGCATGGAAGTTATCCAGGGCAATGCTAAAGCCGAAGCTGTGCCAATTGTCCGTGTAGATAACCCTCTTGCCAAGGTCACACATGAAGCAGCTATTGGCTGTGTGGACAAAAAAGAAGTGGAAACTCTTATGGCACGCGGGCTTGAAGAGGACGATGCAATAGATATTATAGTAAAGGGAATGCTGGCCTGAATCTGCCACTTATTCCTTTTTTATTTCAACCGCTGCCCTGATAAGCAGATGTTTTTATTCATATGCAGCGAATTATCAGGGAAATTCAAAGATTTCTATAGGGATGGAGGTTGAAAGTTTGGGTGAAGTAGTCATTCTTGAGAAAAAATATTCGGAAAAAAACCTGCAGCTCATAACCGGGAAAAAAGACATATGTGTGCATACTGAGGATATCCCTGAAGAAATGTTGCTTTTAAGCGAAGTAATCGAAGATCCCAGAAAACTTCCTTACATGCTGGAAACCTTTCATACTGCGCAGATAAAAAATGAAAAAGCTTTTCATTTCGCCCTGCTCAGAGTCCAGGTAGATTCGGATATAAGGATGCACGAGGATATTCAGAAATACCAGCAGAGAAAGTATGTAGCCGAAACCCTTGAGAAACTGCTCTACGGGGAACTTATGCTTTCAGTAGGAGAAAACTCAGGGATAGATGATGACTGAGATGTTCTCAGTCAAAGATCATTTATTTAACTAATTTTTCATCTTCTGTACCTGCTGCCGGTCAATTAACAGCCTGAAACACTTTTTCATGCTTGAAACACTTTTTCATATTAGTGCTTATCAGGGACTGTGGCAAGAACCGGCATACCTGCATCTGCATCAGTATACTTTCGCCTTTTATTTTCTATTTTATACATCATGAGCTTCACAGAAATCTCATATTTCAGTCCGGAAAATTCCTGACGTTTGAGAAATATGGGATAGATTTAATAATTTCTATCGGATAGTAATATCTAATTAAAAAACATTAAATAAAATGTCTTGATGGAAAAAAGATACTTGACAGATTTTCGCAGGATTACCTCGGAGAGGAGTGCTATAAAAATATCCCGGATATCGGTTTTTCTGAAAAAGTGTTTTATTTTTATACAGTGAGTAAGGGATTTTCTGGGCGTGAAGCATTTATCCTGTTTTTAAATATGACTTGAAATGGGGGTTGAGAATGACAAGCAAAGAGGAGTTACTTCAGGAGCTTTCGGAAGCAATAATCTCCTGCAAAAAGGATGCAGTGCTCGCTGCAGTTGAAAAAGCAAAGCAGGTTATGGAACCTGCGGAAATAATTGAAAAAGGGCTTGCTGCCGGCATGAACCAGGTGGGAGTTTTATTTGAGAGAGGAAAACTCTTCCTGCCGCATGTGATGATGGCAGCCGATGCAATGACTGCCGGGGTCAAAGTCCTTGAGGCGGATATGCCTGCAGGGACAGAGACAAAGAAACTTGGAGTCATTGTAAATGGGACAGTTGAAGGAGACGTTCATGATATAGGGAAATCAATCGTCTCAACAATGCTGCAGTCTGCAGGCTTTGAAGTCCACGACATAGGCAGGGACGTTCCCATAAAGAACTTTGTCGAGAAAGCAAAAGAAGTTAATGCAAACATGATAGGGATCTCCGCGCTTATGACCACAACTCTGCAGGGCCAGAGAGAGGTCATTGAACTTCTTAAAGAAGAAGGCATGAGGGAGAAGGTGAAAGTGATGGTTGGCGGTGCCCCTGCAACCCAGGCGTGGGCTGACAAGATAGGTGCGGACTGCTACGCTGAGAATGCAAGCGAAGCTGTAGCAAAGGCAAAAGAACTGCTTGTGGGGAAGTGAAAAGAAATGGCAACTGAATATGCTTTGAGAATGGGAGACGGAAAGAGGGTTTTCCTTGCCAGGGAAAAAATTATGGAGGAGATTGAGGCAGGTACTGCAAATGCTGCAGATCTTGGTGAGATCCCTGCCCTCA
>WPCK01097232.1_pt1 | contig 18919 bp, 15 predicted proteins | sample 5399851 | NCBI WGS metagenome assembly WPCK01 (sample SAMN12869471, study PRJNA574797) | sludge metagenome | isolation source: wastewater treatment of pH11 | place: China:Beijing | collected 2019-05-20 | reverse complement strand
GCTCGGCGGTGAAACCGGCGCCGAGCATGCCGGTGGGGACGAGGATCTTGGCGTCAGCCATCGGACGGCTCCCGTGGGGGGTAGGCGCGAATGCGCGTGGGTGGGATCTCGACCGTCAACCGGCCGTCGTGCGACACGGTGTGCGTCGTCTGCACCGTGACCGGCGTGCCGCCGACGTCGATCCGGTAGCGGGAGTGGTCGCCGAGGTAGGCGACGTCGAGCACCGATGCGTCGAACGTGTTGATCGCGCCGTCGTGGTGACCGGCGGCGCACGACCCGTGGACGATCACCGACTCCGGGCGGAACCCGATGATGCCGACATCGGCCGCGCTCGTCGGGCCCGTCGCATCGACCCGCAGTCCGACCGACACTCCCGCAACCTCGACCTCGACGTGGTCGCCGCGATCGGCCGTACTGGTGACGTCGAGCAGGTTGATCGTGCCGACGAAATCGGCGACGAACACGTCGGCCGGCGCGTTGTAGACCTCCTCTGGCGTGCCGAGCTGACGGATCCGGCCGGCGCTCATGACGGCGACCCGGTCGCTGAGCGACAGTGCCTCGTCCTGGTCGTGGGTGACGAAGATCGTCGTCACCGCGATCTCCCGCTGGAGCGCTTTCAACCACACCCGGGCCCGGTCGCGCAGCTTGGCGTCGAGGTTGGAGAACGGCTCGTCGAGCAACAGCAGCCGTGGCGGCGAGGCCAGTGCCCTGGCCAGCGCGACGCGTTGCTGCTGGCCACCCGACAGCTGGTGCGGGTAGCGCTTGGCCAGGTCGCCGAGCTCGACGAGCTCCAACACCTCGCGCACCCGCTGCGCCTTGGCCGCACCCTTGATCCGCCGCAGCCCGAGCGGGTAACCGACGTTCTCGGCGACCGTCATGTTCGGCCAGATCGCGTACGACTGGAAGACGACGCCGCACTCCCGCTTCTCCGGCGGCACGAACGTCCTCGCCCCGCCGTCGAACACGACGCTGTCGCCGATGGAGATGCGGCCGGCGTCGGGGCGGTGCAGGCCGGCGATCGACCACAACGTCGTCGACTTCCCGCAACCGCTCGGTCCGAGCAGCGTCAGCAACTCGCCGGCGTTCGCCTCCAGCGAGATCGAATCGAGCGCGACATGCTCGTCGAACGTCTTCGTCAGCCCCGTGATCTTCAGGTCAGGCACTCGGCTTCACCCCCCACAACAGCCGGCCGAGGCCGAGCACGACGACGGTGATCGTCACCTGGATCAGCGCCAGGGCGGCGACCGGACCGACCGTGCCCCCGGCCCACAGCTTGAGCATCGTCAGTCCCATCACCTCGGTCCCCGGCGTCACCATGAACACCGCCGGGTCGTAGTCGTTGAGCATCGCCACGAACATCAAGATGAACGACACCGCCATCGCCGGCCGCAGAAGCCGTAGCACGATCGACCGCATCGTCATCCACCAGTCCGCCCCCGACGTGCGGGCGGCGCGATCGATGTCCTCACCGAGCGCGTGCAGCGCCGGGTAGAACGCGCTGTAGCCGAGCGCCAGGCTGCGCACGGCGAAGGCGATGCCGATCCCCCACAGGGAGGCGCGCACCGTGTTCGACGGGTCGAGCACGACGAAGGCCCAGAAGAACGACATCCCGGTGACGAGTCCAGGCATCGCCCGCGGGTAGAGCATCGAGTACTGCAGCGACCCGCGAAAGCGGAACGACGACCGGTGGGCCACCACCGACAGGGCGGCGATGGCCAGCGTGGCGAGCGCCCCACCGATAGTCGCGACCAGCAAGCTGTTGCGCACCGAGCGGGTAAACACCGGGTTGTCGAACACCGCCTGCATGTGGTCGGTGGTGAGGACGTCCCACGGTGCTACGTACGGCGTGAGGTACTGCGTGAACGCGGTGAGCACGAGCCCGACGACCGGCAGCAGCAGTGCGGCGACGGCGTACAGCACGACCACGGCGGTGAGCGGCCAGCGCAGCCACCCGAGGTCGATCTGTCGGCCGGCCGTGCTCTTGCCGGTGGTGACGAAGCGGGCGACGTCGCCGGTCATCCGGTTGCGGACGAACAGCAGGATCGTCACCGTCGCCAGCAGCATCATCGCCCCCGCCGACACGAGCCCCTGCTGCGACGGCACCTCGTTGATCCAGCGGTCGTAGAGGTAGGTCGAGATCATGTCGACGTTCGACGAGCTGCCGAGGATCAGCGGCAGGCCGAGCACCTCGAGCGACAGGGCGAAGACGATCACCGACGAGTTGAGGATCGCCGGCCGCAGCAGCGGCAGCGTCACTGTGCGCAGGGCCCGGACCGGACTGGCGCCCGACGACAACGCCGCCATCTCCAGTGCCGTGTCCTGCGAGGTGAGCGACGCGTTGACGTAGAGGTAGACCACGGGCGCCGCCACGCCGACGGCCAGCATCGCCATGCCCGGCACGCTGTACAGGTCCCACCACACCGGCAACGGCGTGCGGGTGTCGATCAGCCGGGTGACGTAGCCGGACGGCGAGTACATCGACGCCCAGCCGAGGATCAGCGCAAGGCCGGGGAGCATCACCGGCAGCAGGATGAAGCCGCGCAGGAACCGGCGACCGGGCAGGTTGGTGCGCACGAACAGGATCGCCAGCGAGCACCCGAGCACGACCGAGCCGACCGTGGTGAGGACGGCGAAGTACACGCTGTTGCGCACCGCCCGCCACCAGTCGGGATCGGCGACGAGGTCCTGGAAGTTGCGCAGCGTCAGCGAGCCGCCCGACTCGTAGAGAGGCGTCGACCACAACGACGCCCACAGCACCGGGATGATCGGCCCGATGACGAACGTCAGCGCGAGGATCCACAGCCCGTACTGCGTCAGCCACTCGGGCAGCCAACTCCGCTTGAGCCGCCCCCGCGCACCCCCGACATCGGGGGCACGCGTCCCTGCATCGATTGTCGCCGTCACCTCAGTATCCGAACGCCGCGTTCCAACGCTCTTGGATGACGGCCTGCTGTTCGGCCAGGTCCTCCGGGTAGTGCACGAGGATCGCGTTGTCCGCACCGACCGCGGCGTCAATCGCCGGCATGCCCGTCGGGCAGTCGATGCCCTCGCGGTACGGGGTGAAGCCGCCGTCGCACATTGCGGTCTGGCCCTCCTCCGACAGGATGAAGTTGACGAGCACCTGTGCCGCGTTCGGCGACGCCGCCGCGGTCGTCACGCCAACCCCGCGCGCCGGGAGTGTGGTCGCATCGGGGAAGTACCGGTAGTTGAGGAGCTCGCCGGTTTCGGTGGTGTCGATCAGCGTGCGCAACGCGCCGCCGGCGAAGAAGCTGGCGACGTACTCGCCGCTCTGCAGCTTGCCGAGCAACGCCCCGCCGCCGTCCTCGGCACCGGAATGCGGGCCGAGCTGTTCGAGCACCGCCCACCCCTCCTCGCCGTACTCGTCGATGTAGCCGAACGTGCCGAGCCCGGCATTGGCGTTCGTCACGTTGACCGTGCCGATCTTGCCGCTGAGCTCGGGCGCCATCGCAGCCAGCTCGGCCAGCGTGGTCGGCTGCTCGTCGAGCGGGAACGCCAGCGTGTTGAACACGGCGACCAACGGGTCGTACGACATCGCGTACACGCCGGGCGCCAGCACCGCATCCTCGAGCGGCATGTTGGCCAGTTCGGGATCGACGTAGTCGGCCACCTTGCCCCGCTCGACGAGATCGAGCCAGCCGGCGCCGTCGGTGTTGACGATTACGTCGGCCGTCGGTGACCCGGTGGCCTCCTCGCTGAGGTACCGCTGGAACGCCTCGGCCCCTCCGAGGTCGAACGTCTCGACCTGGATCCACGGGTACTTGGCGTTGAAGGCGGCGAGCAGCGGCGCCCACTGATCGGCATTCGGATTGCCGTAGACGACGAGCTTCGCTTCGCCGCGGCTCGCCTCGATCGCCGCGTCGATGTCGATCGCGTCGGCCAGCATCGGGTTCTCGGTCGTCGCCGTCACCTGCGAATCGGCTGTGGTCTCGACGCTCGCCGTGTCGGCCGGCGCCGACTCCGGCGGGGTCGTGTCGGCGGCCGCACTGTCCGGCGCGGTGGTGGCGGGCGTCACGGCCGTAGTGGTGGCGGCCGTGTCGTCGCTCTCCTGCGACCCGACCCCGCAGGCCGTCAGTCCGACCAGCCCGACCGCGATCATGGCGCCACGCAGATGCCAACGGCTGCTCTTCATCAAGTGTTCCCCCTCGGTTGTGCTCGACGAGTGACTCGCCCGAGCGTGGTTCGTGCTTCCGTGGTCAGCGGCGAAGTCGCCAACTGCTGTGTTCGGTCATCAGTCGCTCGGCGGCCGCCGCATCCCCAGCGCGCACCGCATCGAACATCGCCCGGTGCTCGTGATACCGCTCGGTGGCCGCCACCCCGCCGACGCGTTCGATCTCGACGGTCAGGTCAGTCGAGATCGTCGCGAGCTTGAAGGCCTCGACCATCCGCAGCAGTCGCAGGATCACCAGGTTGTTGCACGCGGCGTTGAGTTCGGTGTGGAACTCCCGCGTGATCGCCAGGAGCGGCGCGAGTTCGGCGCGGGTCACGCTGCCGTCCCCGTGCTCGTCCAGCAGCCGGGCGAGCTCCCGGTCGCCATCGTCGAGGATGCGCTCCATCCGGGCGAGTTGTGCCTCGGTTGCATTGGTGGCAGCCAGGCCGGCGACGAGCGCTCGCAGTGCACCTTCGGCGAGTCGGATCTCCTGGGTGGTCAAGGCGGCGAAGTCGACGACCTGCACCGTACGCGGTCCCGTCCGCTGCACGAGCCCGTCCTGCTCCAACCGGCGCAGCGCCTCCCGCACAGGCGTCGGACTGACCGCCAACAACACCGCCAGGCCCCGTTCGGTGATCTTCTGCTGCGATGAGAGCTCGCCCGAGATGATGGCCTCGCGGATGGCGTCGTAGGCCTGGTCGGCCAGCGTGGTGCCGTCGAGCTGGTGCAACGCGTTCTCGGCAGACATCAGTGCCGCATCATATTTGCTATAGCAAATGGCGTCAAGGGGGGAGGCGGCTTGACACCGAATCCAGGGCTCGTCGGCCACGCGTACGTTCGCAAGATGCTGATTCGCAGGGCGACGGTCGACGATCTGGCGCTTCGTCGGTGCACAGACTTCGTCGGGGCCGAGCCAGCTGTTGAACGCGTCACGGACGACCTCACCACCGGTAGCCAGGCAGATGTCGTCGTATCGCCTCGAGACGAGACTTTCCCGGACGCACCTGACGACCGCTCCACTACGGTGCGGGCATGCGCCGACGATGGTGACCTGCCCGTGCTCCTCCCGGACGACCGACCCGTTCCGTCGTATCCGTCGTCCATCTGAGGAGATCTCCCCATGTCCGTTCACTCGGCGCCTCGCGCCGTGCTCACCGCCGGCGTTGGCGTGGTCCGATGCGCGCTCGTCGTCCGATTGCTCGACGAGTGGTGGTCGTACCTTCCTGCCGGCACCATCGACGACCAGGTCGGTGAGCTCGGCCTGTCGTACGGCCAGTCGGGGTGGCTGCTCGCGCTGTTGACACTCGGCGGGCTCGTGGGCTCGCCCGTGGCGGCCCTTGCCGACCGTGGACACCGCCAGGTGCTCGCGGTTGGCGGCACCCTCACCATCGCGGTCGCGCTGATGGCCTTCGCGGCAGCCGCCCCGTTCCCGGTGCTCGTCGTCGCCGCACTCGCTCTCGGCGGCGCGAGCGACGTGATGCTGCGCCCGCTCGAGTCGTCTCTCGCCGAGCTGGCCGACGGTCGGCTCGATCGCCTCCTGGGTCGCCAGCACCTCATCACCTGGCTCGGCGACTTCGTGTCGCCCGTACTGCTGGCCCTCGGCGCGGCCACCGTGCTCGGCTGGCGAGGCGTGTTCGCGTTGACCGCCGCGGTGTTCGGCGGGTTCGCTTTCGTGCTCGTCGCGGTGCGCTTCCCGTCGCCGCCGAGCGGTGACGACGCGGACGAGATCGCTGGCTCGGTCCGCGCGATCGTGTGCCACCCGGAGCTGTGGTGGCTGACCGGTGCCGAGTTCGTGCTGCTACCGCTCGACGAAACCTTCCTCGGCTTCGCTGTCGCACGATCGGCCGCCGACGGGTCGAGCGCGGCCGCGCAACTCCTCGCCGGTGGTGTGGTGGTCGGCGGCATCACCGGGTCGCTGGTGATCTCCCGCCGCGGCCTCGACCGCCGTCGGGTGTCGATCGGGTGTGCGCTGGTGGTGATCGGAGCGGTGACAGTGGCCGCCCTGCCGGAACTGGTCGCGCAGGTGGTCGGCTTCACCTCGCTCGGGTACGGCACCGCGGTGGTGTGGGCGAAGGTGCACCACCGCAGCCTGACGCTGATGCCGCTTCGATCGGCCACGGTTCCAACGATGGTGGGACTGCTCAGCACGCCGGCGCTCATGATTCCGGTGGCGATGGGTGTCGTCGCGGACGAAGTGTCGATCACCGCTGCGCTGGCGGGGGCGGCTGCGCTCTCGGTGCCACTCGCGGCTGCGGTGTTGCGCCTCGGGGGCGACACCGTCGCGGCCGATGAGCGCGACGACCTCGGCTGAGGGGTAGGCGCCGATCGTCACCACCGTGTCACCCGATGTCACGGGTGCGGAAACGCAGCCAGGCTGCAGTGAGGACGACGGCGGCGATCCCGGTGAGCACGAGAGCGGGGCCGACCTCGAAGCCTGCCAGGGGCATCCGCGGAGCGTGGCTGTAGGGCGAGAGGTTCAGCATCCAGCGCGGTAGGCCGAGGAGCTCACCGATCTGACCCAGGGTCGCGAAGAGGACCACCACGCCCCCGCCGAGCAGCGCCCATTGGCTGCGCAGGGCGTACCAGAGCAGGGCGAGTGCCACCACCACCCACATGGCGGGAGCCTGCGCGAGCGCGGAGGCGACCAGCCACGCGAAGGAGTGGTCGGTGTCGCTGCCGACCCCGACAGCGAGCGTCAACCCGGTGACGAGCAGCAGCCAGGTGGCGCCGGCCACGGCCACGATCGCGGTGGCGAGGAACGCTCGCGACCGCGACGTGGCTGTCGCGAGCACCTGTTCGGTCCGGCCGGCGTGTTCGTCGTTACCGCCGTGGCTCACGACCGCGACGGCGAAGCAGGTGGCCACCAGCGCGATCACCGAGATCACCGCACCGAGGAGCGTGTCACGGAAGGCCCCCTCGCCGCCGATCCGCTCGAGAATGTCGCGGATACCCTGCGAGTCGAATGCGTCGAACGTGGGGCTGATGGCGCCGAAGACCAGGCCCATCACGGCGGTGGCGGCGGTCCAGCCGATCAGCATCGGATTGTGCACGCGCAGGCTGAGCGCGACGGCGCTTGCCAGGCGCGGTGAGCCGGTGGCCGGTCCGGGACGTGTCGCGATGATGCCGGCGCCGAGGTCACGCTTGCTGCGCAGCGCGCCGGCGACCAGGACGAGTCCGCCCGCCAGGGCGACGTATAGCACCAGCACCCACCATCGGGTCTCGCCGTAGGCGCGCAGCTGGGTGTTCCAGTTAAACGGCGAGAGCCAGCTCAGCCACGACGCGCTGGTGGTGTCGCCGACCGCCCGCAGGACGTACAGCGCTCCGATCGTCGCGGACGTGAGGGCCGCGCAGGTGCGTGCGCTCGGCGAGAGTTGACACGCGACGGCAGAAAGGCCCACGCCGACGAGCCCCACTCCCGCCCACGACGCACCAAAGGCCAGCGACCCGGCAACCGGCAGACCACCGGCGATGTTGGCGCCCGCAGCGAGGAGGCCGAGGGCCAGCGATACACCAGCGGCGAAGACGATCGCGGAGCGCAGCGGCGTCGAGGTCGTCAACGCAGCCCCACCGATGAGCTCGGCCTGGCCGCCTTCCTCGTCGAGGCGGGTGTGGCGACGCACGACGAACAACAGCATCACCGCGACCAGCACGGCGTACAGCACGGTCATCTTCGTCATCGCCAGCTCGCCGGTGCTGGCCACGTCGAGGATCGGACCGTAGAGCGCCACCAGCCCGGGGCTGGCGTTGATCGCCTCGGCCGCCTTCACCCGTTCGGCTTCGGTCGTGTATAGGCCCGTCGTCGACGCTGCCGACGCGTAGCACACCAGGACCAACAGCGCGTACCAGAAGGCGTCGCCAGCGCCGCGATGAGCGCCACCCTCTGGCGGTTGCCCTTGGAGTAGGCCCGACCACGCTTGGTCGGATCGAGCTGGAAGCGATCGATCAGCTCGCCACGACGCGAAGGGTCCGCGAGATCCTGGGAGGTTCCGATGACCCGTCACGAGTTCATGAGTCCGGAATGGATCGCCGCCCACACGGCGGTCTAGCGGCATGGCCTCACTCGTCTACGCCACCAACGTGTATGAGGTTGGTAATCAGCTGATGGCGGCGATCAGCGCCATCTGGCCGGCGGCCAGCGCCACCATCACGGCAACCAGGCTCAGCACGACGCTGCGCAGTCCACGGTGGAACTCGATCCGAACCTCCGCGATCTCGGAGCGCACGTCGGTGATCTCCGCGCCAAGCTCGGCTCGGAGCTGCGCGGTCTGCGCCTGCAGCTCGGAGTGCATCTCGCGGTGGAACGCGTCGAAGTCGCCGCGCAGCAATGCCAGGTCGCCCTTGGTCGCGACCTCACCCCAGCCCTGCGGCGGCAGATGCGACATCTATGGTGTCGGCCTCTTCGGCGCCCAGCACCGACTCCAGCCGCTGGTAGAGCGACAACCGCGCCCGTTCATCGATCGACATGGTGGCTTCTCCCGTTGGGTTCGTCAACGACAGCAGTAGCCGGCCCGGGCCCGCAGCAACGCGGCGTGGCGGGTCAGTTGATGGCGGGATCAGCGCCATCTGGCCGGCGGCCATCTCGGCGAGACCCTCGACCCGGTGCTCCTCGGCCAGCATGCGGATCACCCGATCGCCGATCGACTCGTAGTCGTCGAACAACGCAGTGACTGCCGCCGCCGGCGACGCGAACGCCTCGATCGCGATGTGTTCGACGTGAACTCGGTCGTCGGATCGACGAACGGAGCCTGCGCGGCCAATGCTGATGACACCAAGTGTCGGTGCGCCCACCTCTAGCGCTGACCCCGGCAAAGGTCAGTCGGGCTGGAGGTCGGGCATCGCTCCGGATGCTTCGGTTTCGGTGATGGCGCCGGTCGTCGGGTCGATGTAGGCGACCTTGGCGTCGCCGAGTCCGCCGTTGATCACGACGCCGATGGTGGCGATGATGCGGTTGCCGTCTGGGGTCCAGGTTGCCTCTCCGGGTCGGCGTTGCGTGGTGCTGTAGTCGACATTGGTGATCTGGGTGAGTTCGGACCCGTCGGCCGCTGCGCTGTAGAGCTGGGAGGGTTCCGAGCCTTGGTAGGCGTCGATGTCCCATGAGGCGAAGAGGATCCGGTTCTCGGTCGGGTGCCAGCGGGGGTAGCCGGCGAACAACTCGGCAGGTGTGATCGTCACCGGTTCGTCGTCGGTGCTGGGATCGGTGTCGTAGACGACGATCTCGGCGCCGCTGCGGTTGCTCTGCGACGGGTCGGTGTAGGTCTCCAAGGCGACGGCGACTTGGGAGCCGTCAGGTGACCAAGTGCCTGAGTAGAAGGACGTGGTTCCGTCCTCGGTCGACGCGATGATCGTCTGCTCGTCGGTCGCGAGGTCTACGACGACGAGGTGAGAGACGCCCCAGTTTCCGTCGGGTGCGAGGTCGAAGCGGGTGACGAGCAGCTTGGAGTCGTCGGGCGAGAACGCCGGGTACGACATCTCGACACACGGATCTGCGAGGCAAGTGACGCGTTCGACGGGGTTCGATCCATCGGCATCGGCGGTCCACACGCTAGATGTGTCGTTGCTGCGCAGCACCTCCCAGGTCAGCTGCGTCCCGTCGGTCGACCAGCTGGCATGAACGGCGGCGCCGTCGCCGTCGGGAACGACTCGAACGGGTGGTGTTCTGAGTGTCTCGTCGCTGACGATGATCGTCTTGACGTTCTCACCTGCTGGGTACCACTCGTACAGCACTCGAGGTGGACTCGGCAGTTCCGCCGCCGGCGCTGTGGTGGTCGCGGACGTGGTCGGCGGCGTTCCGGTCGACGTTGTGGTCGCGGCCGCTGACTCGGTGGTGCGAGAGGTGTCCGATGTCGCCGTTGACTCCGTCGCGCCGGCATCTTCAGCGTCGGTTCCGCATGCCCCTAGTGCGAAGACAGTGAGCAGCGCGCCGAGGATCGGGTGCACAGGTCGGGCGTTGCTGCTTGTACGAGGTGCGAGGTGTTGGTGCATGTGGCTCATCTGACGATCATTCGCACCTGGCGGCCGTGCGCGCATCGTGGAAATCCCTGATTGCACCGTCGGACGGTCAGCTCGGCGTGCCGGTTCCGGTGAGCAGTGCCATCTCGTCGGCGAGCGGCCAGGCGCCGTCGGTCCAGTTCGAGGCGACGGTCCAGGTGACTGCGGTGGATGGGCGGTGCACGCTGCGGAACGAGATCCCGTGGTCGTAACCCTCGAGCGTGACGGCGTCGGTCGTCGGGTCGAGCCAGAAGCCGAGCCCGTATGGTGTACCCCGACGGCTCTGGCCCTGAGGTGTGGTCATGATCGAGACGACCTCGCGATCGACGAGGGTGCCGTTGGTGAGTGCACTCCATAGCCTGACCATGTCGGCGGCAGTGGTGAACAGCCCGCCGTCGCCGACCCCGCGGTTGGGCACGGCGTGCACATTCGTGCGGAGTCCGGTTCGTTCCAGGTAGCCGACGGCGACGTCGCCGTCCAACTCGTCGTAGCTCAGGATCGCACTTCGTGACATCCCTGCCGGGGCGAACACCTGGCGATCGACGAGCTCGACGAACGGCGTGCCGGTGACCGTCTCGGCGAGCAGAGCGAGGACCACGTATCCGGCGTTGTTGTACCGGAACTCGACACCGGGCGCCGACCGTGCCGGCGTCCGGGCCATCAGGGCGATGATCGCCGCGGGCTGCTCGATCGAACACTGCGCTCTGAGCCCTCGGCTTGCACTGCCAGGACCCGTGGGTGGCGACGTGTCGAGCTCGTCGCAGTACTCGCCGAGGCCAGACCGATGCGACAGCAGATGGCGGACAGTGACGGCAGGAGCGACGAATGACTCGCAGTCCGGGAGGATCGATCTGACACTCGTGTCGAGCGTGAGCGTCCCCGCCTGCACCAGGCTCATGATCGTCAACGCAGTACACCCCTTGAGGGCGCTGGCGCCGGCGAAGCGAGTGTCGATGGTGTTCGGAATCGAGTGTGCTCGGTCTGCCAGTCCGTGTGCAGAGGCGTGCTCGACGGTGCCGACGACGTCGACCCGGACGACACCGTCGAAACCGGCTCGTGCTGCCCTGTCCACCACGGTGGCGATGCGTTCGTTGGTGCTACCCGACATGCATGCATCGTCGGCCGGCGGACGACGCGTCGGCATCGTGGCAACTACGCAATCGGGTCGCCGGAATCGATGTTGCTGGTGTTGATCCGCGTAGCGAGTTGGGTGCGGTTCTGCACGTCGAGCTTCTGAAATGCGTGCACGATGTGGGTCTCGACGGTGCGTCGCGAGATGTGCAGTCGTTCACCGATCTCTCGGTTGGTGCACCCTTGGGCCACCAATCGCGCCACCCGCAGTTCCGCTGGCGAGAGTTGGGCCACGTCTGGCACCTCACTGGTTCGCGAATGGTCCGCTGCGGCAGAGACGATGAGTTCAGCCGCTACATCGGTGAGGCTGGTGTCGACCAACCACCCGTCGGGAACCGCTGTCGTGGCCCCTGACCGCGGAACTGGAAGTGCGGGGAGCCAGGGACGCGGACGTCGATCGGCGTCGCACGCAGCCCGGATTGCCGTCGATGTGGAGAGTGCGAGCCGGCGAATGTCCCCGGCGAGCGTCAGGCGGGCGAGTCCGTCGACAGCATCGGCGACCCGTGTCGCGTAGCCGTGAGCTCTGGCGAGCGTCAACGCCGTCCGATACGCCAGCCAGGCCTGCCGGTGAGCGCCCCCAACGAGTGCAGCGTCTCCTACGAGCAGTAGGCCTTCGAGTCGCATCCAGAACAGTGGCAGTGCCTCGGCGACGACCACGATGTCGGACGCGATCGTCAGGGCCCGACCGTGTTCGCGAGCCACGAGCGCTTGCGTCGCCAGCGAGGCTTGCGCCTCGAGGTACACCATCCACTCACCAGGACGTGAAGGGTCGATCTGGTGCACAGCTGCCAGTCGGCTCGCGTGAGTGACGGGGTCGGCGAGCATCAGCACGTACTCGGCAGCGATCGCTTCCCCCAAGCTCTCGGCTTCCGACAGCTGCTTCCTGCCGAGTGCCTCGCACAGTGCTCGGTCGCCGCGTTCGAGAGCCACCACGGCACGGTGGCTCTGTGCGGTCTGAGCGAACGACGACATGGTGTCGTCGCACGCCTCGACCGCCCACGCAGCGTTCTCGTCAGCTTCTGCGAGCCGACCGAGGTCCAGCAGTATCGCCGCCTCGTGGATGCGGGACTGCACCTCGTTGAATCGATCGCCCGCCGCCCGCGCCGCCGCTCCAGCACGTCGCGTCAGCTCCAGGGCCTCTCGCAGGGAGCCGGCGTCATGGAGGAAGGCGGCGCGCAACGAATCCAGTCGTGCCCGAGCTCGGTCGGGGTCGGCGGCGTCCGGAACGAGCAGATCCGCCTCGTCCAGAATGTCGAAGGCGGCATCGACACCCTGTGACTCGACCTCGGCGATCGCCAGCAGGCGCAGCAGCTCGATCCGGTGGCCGACCGCGCCGACGGTGTGCAGCGCGGCGCTGGCGAGCACTGTTCTCAGATGGTCCGCGGCGACGTGTTGTTGCAGAGCTTCGAACTGAGCCCACGCCAACGCTCGAGTGAGCTCCACGGCACCGACGAGATCCGCGACGTCGGCGGAATCCAGCAGACGCCCGACGACGAGGCGAACGTCCTGCTCGTGACGCAGCAGACGACTGTCGTCTTCCATCATCGACTCGCACCACGATCTGCACCGGTCTCTCGGCGCGGCCGCCTCGACCAATTGCACCTGGGCGAAGCGGTGAATCGGGGGCAGCATGCGGTAGCCGCCCGGATCGGCCTCGAGCAGGTTGTGGCGCACCAGCGTGCCCAACGCCGCCACCGAGTCGCTGTGGCCCAGGCCCGAGACAGCGACCACGACATCGACGTCGACCCAGCCCGATGTGACGGCGATCGCGTCGAACACGAGGCGCTCGGTCGACGACAACAGCTCGACGCTGCGATCGATGCAACGGGTGAGGTCCTCGAACCCGCCGCCGGTCGCGAGCCGAGCCTCGGCGGCATCGATTCCTGATGCGGCGGCCGCAGCAGCCGCCACCCGCAACGCGAGCGGAATCCCGCCCGTCAGAGCGATGGTTCGCGCCAGCGCACTACCCCGTGCGATCGAATCGACGTCACCGCCCGCACGCAGGTAGCAGTTGCGAAACAGGTCCTCAGCCGTCTCCAAGCCAGCCTCCGACGACAGATCGAACGGGCCGAGGCGCACCACGGGCGACGAACCGGTTGTGGGTCGAACTCGGCTCGTGATCACCACCCACGGACCGTCGCCCGTCGTCGGGATCGAGTCGGTCAACGTGACGGCCTCATCGATGTTGGCATCGGCGCCATCGAGAACGATCATCAACCGGCGGCCCTCAGTGACGGCACGCAGCTCGACGGCCCCCGGCCCGCCAGAGAACGCACGGTCACCGACCGAGTCGAGCAGCAGCGGAGCCAACGATGAGCCAAGGCTCAGCCGGTCGACGTCGAGCCACACCGTGTGTTCAGGGGCCAGCTGCTCGGTGACCTGTCGCGCCAGCGTCGACTTGCCGACACCGCCAGTACCCACCACGACCACGCGACCATCGGAGCGCAGCGCCGCGGAGGCGTCAGCGACGGCTTCCGTGCGCCCGGCCAGCATGGAACGCACAGTACGGCGCCGCCAAACACTCCCGTCGATGTATGGGGGAACTACTAGAAGGCGGCATCTCTTTGTACCTTGAGTGATAGGTGTGCCTAACATATCCTCGTGTGCGAGGGCAGACCGTGACGACGGCCAGCGACGTCGAGGCGATGAGTCACTTCGACCCGGACGCACGGGCGTCGCTCGACGAGACCATCGAGCATCTCAACGACAACCACGCCGACACCGTGCTCTTCGTGGCGCGACATCTGCGCGCGGACGTGGTCGACGCCGAGATCGGGCGCGCGGACCGCACCGGTGTGACGTTCGCGGTCCGCACGTCGTCGCAAGTTGCCGACCGGATCCGTCTGACGTTCCCCTCGCCGGTGATGGAGGCGCACGAGGTCCAGGGCCAACTCCTCGCGGCCATGGCGGCGGCCCGTGCAGCTGCCGCACCGGAGGAGCCGCTGACCTCGCTGGAACACGAGCTGCAGGTCACGCGCGCGTTGACGACTGCGCACGGTCGCATCGCCTCGGTGCGCCGGCTGACGCCGAACCTGCTGGAGATCACAGTCTCCGGCTTCGGCGGCTACCCGCTCGAGGGCGGCGACGAGTTCGTGTACGTGATGGTGTCGCACGAACCCGGCGGCATCTCAGCGCAGTACGCGATGGAGGACTACCGCCAGCAGGCACCAGGCGACCCGGTGCGGGGTGCGTACTACACCGTGCGTCGCTCACGTGCCGACGTCGGCGAGATCGACTTGTGGGTGGTCGCGCACGACCATACGGGCTCGGTTGCGGCGTGGATGATGTCGGCCTCGCCGGGGGACCCGGTCGCACTGTGGGGACCGCGTCGCGGCTACCGCGTACCCGACGACGCGCAGCACGTGCTGCTCGTCGCGGACGAGACCGGCTTCGCTGCCGTCGCGGCGGTGATCGAGACGTTGCCCTCCGATCGGCGCGCGACTGCGGTGCTGGAGTGCATCGATGAGGGCCACCGGCCGCCGGTGCCGAACCATCCCGGCCTCGACGTGGTCTGGGTCGACCGCGGCACCGACCCACCGGGTGTGACCAACCGCCTGCTCGCTCGCGTCGCCGCGTTGACGACGCAGCCGGACACGGTGTTCGGCGCCGGTGAATCACGTCAGGTCAGCGCGGTGCGCCGTCACGTCCGCCACGTGTCGGGTGTGCCGGCCGATCGCGTGTCGGTGACCGGATACTGGCGCCGCCAGGCCACCTGATGCTCGTCCACGACGTCATCGCCGTCGATCTCGAGGTCGATCGAGTCGGGCCTCGCGCTGCCAACGTGCGCGTCGCCACGCGACGGACTCTCGCGATCGGCATCCTCGGCGTCCTGCTGTTCGTCGCCGTCCTCATCTCGCTTGCGGTCGGCGCAAAGTCGATCCCCGCTGGTGTCGTCGTCGAGGCGTTCACCGATTTCGACCGGTCGAACGTCGACCACCTCGTGGTGCGCGAGCTGCGCCTGCCGCGCACGATCGTCGGGCTGCTCGTCGGCGTCGCGCTCGGGGTGAGCGGCGCCGTGATGCAGGCCGTGACGCGCAACCCGCTCGCCGACCCGGGGATCTTGGGTGTGAATGCCGGGGCGTCGTTCACCGTCGTGGTCGGCATCTTCGCGTTCGGGATCGGCTCGACACTCGGCCTCGTCTGGTTCGCGTTCGCGGGCGCAGCGCTCGCCTCGGTGATCGTGTACCTGCTCGGATCGGTCGGTCGCGGCGGCGCGACCCCGGTCCGCCTCGCACTGTCGGGTGCTGCGCTGAGCTCGCTGCTCTTCGCATTCACCCGGGCGATCACCCTGCTCGACGAGGCGACGCTCGATCAGTACCGGTTCTGGGCGGTCGGGTCGTTGTCCGGGCGGGACGGCGACGTCGTGCGCAGCATCGTGTGGTTCGTCGCTTTCGGTGTGCTGCTTGCCGCGGGGCTGACGCGACCGCTGAACGCGATCGGGCTCGGCGACGACGCCGCCACCGGATTGGGCGTGAGAGTCGGTGTCGTCCGAGCGTTGTCGGGGCTGACGATCGTGCTGTTGTGCGGTGCCGCGGTGGCGGCGTGTGGACCGATCGCCTTCGTCGGGCTGGTGGTCCCGCACGCGGTCCGAGCATTGGTCGGACCGGATCAGCGGTGGCTGTTCGCAGGATGCGCGCTCACCGGCCCGCTGCTGTTGATCGGCTGCGACACCATCGGGCGGGTCGTGGCCCGTCCGGGCGAGGTGCAGGTCGGCATCATGACCGCAGCAGTCGGCGGCCCGGCCTTCGTGGTCCTCGTGCGCCGAGCCCGGATGGTGGAGCTGTGACAGCCATCACTCCGACGCATGCGGCGACGCGAACGTCGAGGCTCCGCCGTTCGTCGCTGGTGCTGCGACACCGATCCTGGTCGGTGAGACTGCACGTCCGGTCGATCACGGTCGGCCTCACGCTCGTCGCAGCGACGCTCGCCGTCGCGATCTGGTCGATCATGGTCGGTGACTTCCACCTCTCGGCGCGTCAGGTGCTCGGCGCAGTGTTCGGTGACGGAGGCAAAGACGCAGAGTTCATCGTCGAGACCTTGCGGTTACCGCGAGTGCTGACGGCGATGATGGTCGGCGCCGCGCTCGGCATGTCCGGTGCGGTGTTCCAGTCGATCGCACGGAACCCGCTCGGGTCGCCTGACATCATCGGGTTCGAGTCCGGCGCCGCTGCCGGCGCCGTGGTGATGATCACCGTGTTCGACGCTAGGAATGCGCAGGTCGCCGCAGGCGCCGTCGTCGGTGGATTGGTCACCGCCCTGCTCGTCTACGCGCTCGCCCATCGACGCGGCCTGGCCGCTTCGCGGCTCGTGCTGGTCGGCATCGGGATCGGGTTCACCGCCTCCGCAGCGGTCGACTACATGATCACGCGCGCGCAGATCTACGACGTGCAACGCGCCGCGGTGTGGCTGACCGGTTCGCTGAACGGCCGCTCGTGGGAGCATGTGCGCACCATCGGGATCGCGTTGGCGGTGCTCGCACCGCTCATCGTGCTGGCGCAACGCTCGCTCGACCGCCTCGAGCTCGGCGACGACACCGCAGCTGCGCTCGGCGTGCGGGTGGGGCGTACGAAGCTGCTGTTGATCCTGCTCGCAGTCGGTCTCGCTGCCCTCGCCGTCGCCGCTGCCGGACCGATCGTGTTCGTCGCGTTCGTGTCGGCACCGATCGCACGCCGGCTGATTTCGACACCCGGCGCCTGTGTGCTGCCCGCGGCCTGTGTGGGAGCGTTCGTCACCACCGCCGCCGACCTGGCAGCGCGACGTGTGTTCGCACCGACCGAGCTCCCGGTCGGCATCGCCACCGCGGTGATCGGCGCTCCGTACCTCCTCTGGCTGCTCACCCGCCGGGCGCGAACGGGAGTGCTGTGAAGCTCGCCTGCCTTGCTCTCGTCGCATTGGTTGCGGCCGGCTGTGGCACCTCGCCGGACGACTCCTCGCCGGGCGCCACATCGCGATCGACGTCGAGCGATTCCATGGCGCCGACGACACCAGCGGCCGGCGTGGCGAGTCTGCCGCGTGTCTACGTCGACGAACGCGGCGTGTCGGTGGAGGTCACCTCGATCGAGCGGATCATCCCGCTCGACGGTGACGTCGCCGAGATCGTCTTCGCGCTGGGCATGGGTGATCACGTCGTCGCCACCGACTTGTCGGCCACCTACCCACCCGCGGCCGACGCGCTGCCGCAGATCGGCTACCAACGCGCCCTGAACACCGAGCCGATCCTCGACTTCGAGCCGACGCTCGTGATCGGTACCGACATCGCCGGGCCGCCCGAGGTGATCGACGATCTCGAACGTGTCGGAGTGCCGGTCGCGATCGTGCCCACCCCCGACGACGAGGCCGGGCCGGGCGTCAAGATCCGTGCCGTCGCCGAGTTGCTCGGCATCCCCGAACGCGGCGAAGCGCTCGCCGACGAAGTGAAGCAGGCGATCGGCACCGTCGAGCCCGGGCCGAACCTTCGGGTTGCCATGTTGTACCTGCGCGGCGAGAGCACCCAGTTGCTCTTCGGCGCGGGCACGAGCATCGATTGGCTGATCGACGCTGCCGGTTCGGTGAACGTCGCCGCCGAGATAGGGGTGGTCGATACCGCCGAGATCACCGCGGAGGCGCTTACCGCCGCTGCGCCCGACGTGCTGCTCGTCACCGAGGACGGCCTGGCCTCGGTCGGTGGCGTGGACGGCCTGCTCGCGATGCCGTCCGTCGCCGGAACCCCCGCAGCCGAACACCGCGCCGTGCTCGCCTACGACGCACAGCTGATGCTGGGCAACGGCCCACGCACCGGCGACTTCCTCGCCACCCTCACCCGCGATCTCGCGGAACTCGCCACGCGACTCGCCGAAGACCGAACCACCGGCGACCGATCCACCGACGACACGGAGAGCCCATGACCCTCGACACCGCCGCCGCCGATCCGCATCTCGCCGCGCTGACCGTGCACGGTGACGCCGACACCTTCCCCGCGCATGCCGAGCTCGTCCGCACGATGCTGTCGATCGGAAGTCATGCCACGCTCACGACGATCACCGCGACCGGCCACGCCGAGCCCGGATTCCCGTACGGCAGTCTCGTCGCCTGCTCGATGCTCGACGACGGGTCACCACTGATGTGCATCTCCGAGATGGCCGAACACACCCGCAACGCCCGCACGGACAGCCGGGCTGGCTTGCTGCTGACCGGCCTTCCCGTCGACGACTCCGCGGACCCCCTCGACCGCCCACGAGTCAGCCTCGTGGGACATCTCCGCCAACACGTGCCGACCGACACCGAACGTGTCGCGCACGTCGAGCGTCACCCAGGCGTGCTCGACTACGTGGACTTCCCGGACTTCGCCTGGTGGCGGCTCGAGATCGCCGCAGCTCGCTACGTCGGCGGCTTCGGCCACATGAGCTGGCTGACCGGCGCGGACGTCGCTGGCGCCACCGCCGACCCGGTCCTCGCAGGTGCGCAAGCGGCCGTAGAGCACATGAACGTCGATCACAGCGACGCCTGCCTGGACATGGTCCGCTGGCTCGCCGGGATCACCACGGCCACCGCTGCACGCGTGCATTCGATCGACCGCCGCGGACTCACCCTGTACGCCGACGTGCCGGGCAGCCCCGCGCTGGCCGCTGCCCGCATCGGCTTCTCCGGCGCGCC
>WPCK01351906.1_pt1 | contig 19010 bp, 16 predicted proteins | sample 5399851 | NCBI WGS metagenome assembly WPCK01 (sample SAMN12869471, study PRJNA574797) | sludge metagenome | isolation source: wastewater treatment of pH11 | place: China:Beijing | collected 2019-05-20 | reverse complement strand
GCCCATGCCGGACATGCCATTCATGCCGCCCATGCCGGACATGCCATTCATGCCGCCCATGCCGGACATGCCATTCATGCCGCCCATGCCGGACATGCCAGCCATGCCGGCGCCCGCGTAGGTCCACTGGGTGCAAACGCCATTACCGGCCATTCCGGCCATGCCCGACATACCACCCATGCCGGACATGCCCGACATACCACCCATGCCGGACATGCCCGACATGCCACCCATGCCGGACATGCCACCCATGCCGGACATACCGTTCATGCCCGACATGCCATCCATGCCGGCCATGCCGCCCATGCCCGACATACCGGACATGCCACCCATGCCGGACATACCGTTCATGCCCGACATGCCATCCATGCCAGCCATGCCGCCCATGCCCGACATGCCGTCCATGCCACTCATGCCCTGCTGGTCGGCAGGCTTCGTTTCTTCCGCGGCAGCCAGTACGGGCGCGGCGAGAAGCGCCGACGCTGCACAGGCCGCCATCAACATTCGAGACATCGTTGAGCGAGTCATTTTGGATTCCTTCCCTGGTTGTTCGCGCGGATTACCGAAACTGGGGACGTGCGCGAGGTGTCCCGCATCGATGGATTCAATTGCTTGATGCGCCACCTGCCGGCTGGTGCCAGCCGCGCAGGTCGTAGGGGCCGATCATTCCGGGGTGGATGAACGGGTTGAACCAGTTTCCTTGATCGGCGAGCCAGTGCAGGCTTTCGGGGGCTGGCGGCTCGACGCCGGTGAGCGCGGCCTTCAGCCACGCTTCGTCATGCGTCACCGCTGTGATGACGGGTGCGCCATCCGGACGATGATCCGGCGCAAGGCCGGCGATAAAGGTACCTTCCGCCGAGGCGACATTGGGAACAAGTGCGAGTGCAATGACCGTTGCGACGGCGAATTTGCGCAGCATGAATAACCTTCCCTTGGTGCTGCCCGAGGGAATGCAAAGCCTGTGCCGTTCCGAAACGATCCGTTAACTTGTTGAAAGGGCAGGAGATATTCTTGCGCCACGCGAGACTGCCTCGAACCGGGCGATGCTACTCTGCCAGTTTGGCAGAGAACGAACGGTGAAGTGGCCGCAAACGCTTGAAAATCCGCGATAAACGAGTCTGCCAAATCGACAGACACGTCGCCGCGCTTCCGGCGGGCCTTCCCGCACTGGTGCCGGAATGCCGAAATCGCCGCACAGCGCGGCTAGCAAAGCCTTTTTTGAAAACCGACGACCGTGCCGGGTCCGCACCTTGGATTGGGGATGCCTGGTTCAAAACGAATATTTCCGAAACAGAGCGCCTCTGATGGACGCGCCACCGCCACGCGTTCAGCGTTCCACCCGGAAGGGGAAGGTCCGAGCTCGGGCGATGCTGAGCATCAAGCCAATGAAAATAAAGGTATTTTTGTCTCATTGATTGATCTTCGCAGGAGAATCCGTCGCACTGCGGCGCGGGCGTGGGACGTTTTCCATCGCATTTTTTCGGAACCGTGCCGAAAGCCTTTGACTCGACGGATGAGGCATAGTTAATTTCGTTTTCTTTCGTAAAAGTGCGTTTTAGCCACCAGGACGACTTGGGATAAACGAGGATGGCATCCGCGGCACCACGCGACCTGTTCATCATCGGCGGCGGCATCAACGGCTGCGGCATCGCCCGCGATGCGGCCGGACGCGGATATTCCGTGACCTTGGCTGAAATGGAGGATCTGGCGTCCGGAACCTCGTCCGGCTCGACGAAGCTCATCCACGGCGGCCTGCGCTATCTCGAACACTACGAATTCCGCCTGGTCCGCGAATCGCTCAAGGAACGCGAAGTGCTCTGGGCGGCGGCGCCGCACATCATCTGGCCCTTGCGCTTTGTCCTGCCGCTGCACAAGGAGATGCGGCCCGGATGGCTGATCCGCCTCGGCCTCTTCCTCTACGACCATATCGGCGGCCGCAAAAGGCTGCCCCCGACGCGCACGCTTGACCTGACCGTCGACGAGGCGGGCAAACCGCTCAAGCCGGCCTACCGGCGCGCCTTCGAGTATTCCGACTGCTGGGTCGACGATGCCCGGCTCGTGGCCCTCAATGCGCGCGCTGCCGCGGACCTCGGCGCCGACATCCGCACGCGCTGCCGTGTTGTCGAGGCGCATCGCGCCGAGGGTCTCTGGCAGGTCACGATTGAAAAGGCGCATGGCGGCGGGCGCGAGACGGTGGCGGCGCGCATGCTCGTCAATGCCGCCGGTCCCTGGATCGATACGGTCCTTGCCGGACCGCTCGGCAGGACCGACGCCCGAAACGTTCGCCTTGTCCAAGGCAGTCACATCGTCGTGCGGCGAAAATTTGCCCATGCGCGCGCGTATTTCTTCCAGAACGACGATGGCCGCATTTTCTTTGCCATTCCCTATGAGGGCGATTTCACGCTGATCGGAACGACCGACCGCGACTTCAAGGGGACGGCCGACAACGTGCGGATCGCTGAGGAGGAAATCGACTACCTGTGTGCCGGCGCCAGCGAATATTTCCGCGAACCGGTCACCCGCGCCGATATTGTCTGGTCGTACTCCGCCGTCCGTCCGCTCTATGACGATGGTGCGTCGAAGGCGCAGGAAGCCACGCGCGACTACATTCTCAACGTGGAGGAGGGGGACCCGCCGCTGCTCAACGTCTTCGGCGGCAAGATCACCACCTATCGCCGCCTCGCGGAGGCCGCGCTGGACAAGATCGGCGGACGCATCGGCGCGCGCGGCAAATCGTGGACAGCGGGTGAACCGCTTCCGGGCGGAGACTTCTCTGTCGACGGCTTCGACGCCGTTGTCGCGCGATTGCGGGAATCCTATTCGTTTGTCAGCGAAGCTCATGCGCGGCGCCTTGTACGACTTTACGGCACGCGCGCCTTCGCGGTTCTGGGCAATGCCAAGGCGGTTGCCGATCTCGGAAACTGTTTCGGCGCCGATCTCTACGAGGCGGAGGTCCGCTATCTGATCGCCAAGGAATGGGCCCGCACCGCCGAGGATGTCTTGTGGCGGCGCAGCAAGCTCGGCCTGCGCTTCGATGCATCACAGGCGGCGGCGCTGGAAACCTTCATGCGCGGCGCCTGGTCGTCCGCGGCTGCGGCATAGGAGGGGACCGGACATGCTCGAACTCCGTAACGTCTGCCGCAATGTGGGTTCCGAGAAGCATGTACGCGACGTCAATCTGACCTTGCAGCGCGGATCGCTGAATGTGCTTCTCGGGCCGACGCTTTCGGGCAAGACCAGCCTGATGCGGCTGATGGCCGGCCTCGATCATCCGAGCCAGGGCACAATCCGTTTCGACGGCAAGGACGTCACCGGCGTTCCGGTCCAGCGTCGCAATGTGGCGATGGTCTACCAGCAGTTCATCAACTACCCTGCGATGACCGTCTACGAGAACATCGCCTCGCCATTGCGCGTTGCCGGCAAGGACAAGGCGACCATCGACGCGCAGGTCCACCGCGCCGCCGACCTCCTGAAACTCGGTCCCTATCTCGACCGCACGCCGCTCAACCTGTCCGGCGGCCAGCAGCAGCGCACCGCGATCGCTCGCGCCATCGTCAAGAACGCCGATCTGGTGCTGCTCGACGAACCGCTCGCCAATCTCGACTACAAGCTGCGCGAGGAATTGCGCGAGGAACTGCCGCGCATCTTCTCCGAATCCGGCGCGATCTTCGTCTATGCCACGACCGAGCCGACGGAGGCGCTGCTTCTCGGCGGATCGACGGCGACGCTTTGGGAGGGCCGGGTGACCCAGTTCGGCCCGACCGTGGACGTCTACCGCAATCCATCGGACCGGGTGACCGCGCGCATTTTCTCCGATCCGCCGCTCAACGAACTGGCAGCGACGAAATCGGGTGGCGCCTTTCATTTTGAAGGCGGTACGGCGATTCCCGCGCCGGAGGGCTTTGCCGGTGTGCCCGATGGCCCCTGCACGATCGGCTTCAGGCCGCAGCACCTGTCCATGCGGCCGGGCGGCCCCGCGACCCACAGAATCGGCGCGACTGTGAGCGTCACCGAGATCACCGGTTCGGAGAGTTTCATCCATCTGGATCACCCGGCCGGCCGCTGGATCATGCTGTCGCCGGGCGTCCACGACATCGCCTCCGGTTCGCCGCTCGACGTCCATCTCGATACCCGCCGGATGATCGTGTTCGATCCTTCCGGACGCCATGTCGGCTCAAGCGCAAAGGCAGGGTGAGGCACGATGGCGCGCATCGATCTCGACCACATCCGTCACGCCTACATGCCGAATCCGGCCGGACCGGACGACTATGCGGTCAAGGAAGTCCATCACGCCTGGCGCGACGGCGGCGCCTATGCGCTGCTCGGACCTTCCGGTTGCGGCAAGACCACGCTTCTCAACATCATTTCGGGCCTGCTGGCGCCGTCGGAGGGACGCATCCTGTTCGACGGGCGCGACGTCACGGCCATGCGACCGGAAGAGCGAAATATCGCCCAGGTGTTCCAGTTCCCGGTCGTCTATGACACGATGACCGTCTTCGACAATCTCGCCTTCCCGCTGCGCAATCGGGGCGTCGCCGCGGCCGATGTCGACAAGCGCGTCCGCGAGATCGTCGACCTGCTCGGCCTTGGTTCGATCGCCACGAAGCGCGCCCGTGGCCTGACCGCCGATCTCAAGCAGAAGATTTCGCTCGGCCGCGGCCTGGTCCGCTCGGACGTCAACGCCATCCTGTTCGACGAGCCGCTGACGGTCATCGATCCGCAGATGAAGTGGGAATTGCGCGCCCAGTTGAAGCAGCTGCACCGGCGCTTCGGCCACACCATGGTCTACGTCACGCATGACCAGACCGAAGCACTGACCTTCGCCGACACGGTTGTGGTCATGTATGAGGGCGAGATCGTCCAGATCGGCACGCCGGCCGAATTGTTCGAACGCCCCGGCCACACCTTTGTCGGCTATTTCATCGGTTCTCCGGGCATGAACGTGCTTCCCGTCGAGATCGACGGCGCGCGTGCCCGTTTTGGCGACCAGACCATTGCGCTGTCCGCGCCGCCGGGGCCGGTGCCTGCCGGCAAGATCGAGCTTGGCGTCCGGCCGGAGTTCGTCCGTGTCGGCCGCGACGGCATGCCGGCGCGCGTGGTCAAGGTGGAAGATATCGGCCGCCACCGCATCGTCCGTCTCGATCTCGCCGGCCGCGTCATCGCGGCGATCGTTCCCGAAGACGCCGAGATTCCGGCCGAACCGCGGGTCGCATTCGATCCCGCCGGCATCAACCTCTATGCCAATTCGTGGCGGGTCGCCAACGAGGCGGGTGCGCCGTGAACAAGACCTGGAACAACAGGGCCTGGTTCATGGTGGCGCCGGTGCTCCTCATCGTCGCCTTCAATGCGGTCATCCCGCTGATGACGGTCGTCAACTATTCGGTCCAGGAAACCTTCGGCGACAACGTCTTCTTCTTCGAGGGCGTCAAATGGTTCGACGAGGTGTTGGCCTCGCCTCGCTTCCATGCCGCTCTCGGACGCCAGTTCGCGTTTTCCCTCATCATTCTGGCGATCGAGATCCCCCTCGGCATCGCCATCGCGCTGACCATGCCGCGTTCCGGCGTGTGGGCGTCCGTCTGCCTCGTCCTGATGGCCCTGCCGCTGCTGATCCCGTGGAATGTCGTCGGCGCCATGTGGAACATCTTCGCGCTGCCCGACATCGGCCTTCTCGGCTACGGGCTCAATTGGCTCGGCATCAAATACAACTACACCAACCAGATTTTCGGTGCGTGGTTCACCGTCATCCTCATGGATGTCTGGCACTGGACCAGCCTCGTCGTGCTGCTCGCCTATGCCGGGCTGCAGTCGATCCCCGACGCCTACTACCAGGCGGCGCGCATCGACGGCGCCTCCCGGTTTTCGGTGTTCCGTTTCATCCAGCTGCCGAAGATGAAGCGCGTGCTGACCATCGCCGTGCTGCTGCGCTTCATGGATTCCTTCATGGTCTACACCGAGCCGTTCGTGCTGACGGGTGGCGGGCCGGGCAATGCCACGACCTTCCTGTCGATCGACCTTGTGAAGGCCGCGCTCGGCGAATTCAATCTCGGTACGGCTGCCGCGATGAGCATCATCTATTTCCTGATGACGCTGCTCGTCTGCTGGCTGTTCTACACCTACACGATGCGGGGAGAGGAAGAATGAGGGCGCTGCGCATCATCGCCCCGGCGGTCTACATCCTGTTCCTGATGTTGCCGATCTACTGGCTCGTCAACATGAGCTTCAAGACGACCAACGAGATCCTCGGCGGCTTCTCCTGGTGGCCGCGCGAGTTCACGGCGGCGAGCTACATCAAGATCTTCACCGACCCGACCTGGTATTCGGGCTACATCAACTCCATCACCTATGTCGCCATCAATACGGTCCTGTCGGTGGTTCTGGCGCTGCCGGCGGCCTACGCCTTTTCGCGCTATCGTTTCCTCGGCGACAAGCACCTGTTCTTCTGGCTGCTGACCAATCGCATGGCGCCGCCGGCGGTCTTCGCGCTGCCCTTCCTGCAACTCTATTCGGCCATCGGCCTGTTCGACACGCCGCTTGCCGTGGCGCTCGCCCACTGCCTGTTCAACGTCCCGCTTGCGGTCTGGATCCTCGAGGGCTTCATGTCCGGCGTGCCGAAGGAGATCGACGAGACGGCCTATATCGACGGCTACTCCTTCCCGCGCTTCTTCGTGAAGATCTTCACGCCGCTGATTGCCTCGGGCATCGGTGTCACCGCCTTCTTCTGCTTCATGTTCTCCTGGGTGGAGATGCTGCTGGCAAAGTCGCTGACTTCGGTCGCGGCCAAGCCGATCGCGGCCGTGATGACGCGCACCGCCTCGACCTCGGGCTACGAACTCGGCCTGCTTGCCGCCGCCGGCGTGCTGACCATCGTGCCGGGCGCCATCGTCATCTGGTTCGTGCGCAACTACATCGCCAAGGGCTTCGCGCTGGGGAGGGTGTGAGGATGGATTTCAACCTCGGCTGGATGGCGTGGACCTGGCAGACGGCGACCTTCTTCATCATCATCGCGCTGCTGATCGCCACGATGGGGTTCTGGGAATGGCTCCAGCCCGGCGGCGGCCCGCGCCACGGTTTGCTCGGTCTCGACACAACGCGCGGTGACCGCTTGTTCATCTCGCTGCTCGGCAGCGCCTACATTCACCTTGCATGGCTTGCGCTCACGGACATCAACCTGTGGGGCGCCATGATTGTTTCCGCGATCTTCGCGATCGCCGTTTTTCGCTGGGTCTGAGGAGGGACCAGCTCGAAGAGATTGCCTTCGTCGCGGACCGGTCCGGCAAGACGAAATCCGCAACGAAGGCAAGACGCGGACCGAAGTCCCCGCCAAGGGTTTTCTGCCGCGTCGGTTACCCGACCAATGGGTGTCACTGCAACTGCATGGGAGGACTAAAATGAAGACGACTAAATTATTGGCGTCTGTCGCGGCGATCGGCCTCATCTGGGGCGCCGGCCCGGCCTTCGCCGACATGGCCGCGGCCGAGAAATGGGTCAGCGACGAATTCCAGCCTTCAGCCCTTTCCAAGGAAGACCAGTTGAAGGAGATGGAGTGGTTCATCAAGGCCGCCGAACCGTTCAAGGGCATGGAAATCAACGTGCTCTCGGAAGGCATTCCGACGCACACCTACGAATCGACCGTGCTGACGAAGGCCTTCGAGGAAATCACCGGCATCAAGGTCAATCACCAAATTCTCGGTGAAGGCGAGGTGGTGCAGGCTGTGCAGACGCAGATGCAGACGAAGCGCAACCTGTATGACGGCTACGTCAACGATTCGGATCTGATCGGCACGCATTCGCGCCTGCAGCTTGCCTATAACCTCACCGACCAGATGGCCGGCGAGTGGAAAGACGTGACCAATCCGGGCCTCGACGTCGACGATTTCATCGGCAAGTCGTTCACCACCGGTCCCGACGGCAAGCTCTACCAGCTTCCGGACCAGCAATTCGCCAACCTCTACTGGTTCCGCAAGGATTGGTTCGACCGCCAGGACCTGAAGGACAAGTTCAAGGCCAAATACGGCTACGACCTCGGCGTCCCGGTCAACTGGTCGGCTTACGAGGACATCGCCGAATTCTTCACCAACGATGTGAAGGAGATCGACGGTGTCGCCATCTATGGCCACATGGACTATGGCAAGCGCGCGCCTGACCTCGGCTGGCGCATGACCGATGCCTGGCTTTCGATGGCCGGTGCCGGCTCGGTCGGCGAACCGAACGGTATCCCCATCGACGAATGGGGCATCCGCATGGAGAAGGGATCGTGCAACCCGGCCGGCGCTTCAGTGAGCCGCGGCGGCGAAGCCAACGGCCCGGCTTCCGTTTACGCCATCGCCAAGTGGGACGAGTGGCTGCGCAAATACGCGCCTCCGGGCGCGGCGTCCTACGACTTCTACCAGTCGCTGCCGGCGCTCAGCCAGGGCAACGTCGCCCAGCAGATCTTCTGGTACACGGCATTCACCGCCGACATGGTGAAGTCGAAGGCCGACGGCAACAACACGGTCGACGCCGATGGCAATCCGCAGTGGCGGATGGCGCCGTCCCCGCACGGCCCTTACTGGAAAGAAGGCCAGAAGGTCGGCTATCAGGATGCCGGTTCGTGGACATTCCTGAAATCGACTCCGGCCGACCGCGCCAAGGCAGCCTGGCTCTACGCCCAGTTCGCCGTCTCCAAGACGGTTGACGTCAAGAAGAGCCACGTTGGTTTGACCTTCATCCGCGACTCCACGGTCCGCCATCAGAGCTTCACTGATCGCGCGCCCAAGCTCGGCGGTCTTGTCGAGTTCTACCGCTCGCCCGACCGCGTGCGCTGGTCGCCGACCGGCATCAACGTGCCGGACTATCCCAAGCTCGCGCAGATCTGGTGGCAGCAGATCGGCGACGTGAACTCGGGTGCCTTCACGCCGCAGCAGGCCATGGACCGTCTCGCCGAGGAGATGGACATCACCATGGCGCGCATGCAGGCGGCCGACGAGCAGGCCAATGTCTATGGCGGTTGCGGCCCGCGTCTCAACGAGCCGAAGGACCCGTCCGAATGGCTCGGCAAGCCCGATGGACCGAAGGCCAAGCTCGACAACGAGAAGCCCCAGGGCGAGACCATCGCCTATGAGGAAATCATCAAGCGCTGGCAGTAATGCCCGTGTCGATCTAGACAGGAAGGCCGGGGAGTTTCCCCGGCCTTTCATTGCCTGAAGTGCCGTTTCGGGAGGACGACATGAACGCGCCGATACTCGCCATCGACCAGGGCACCACCTCCTCGCGCGCGATCGTCTTCGATGGCGCCATGCACATGGCCGGCGTTGGCCAGCAGGAGTTCGCCCAGCATTTCCCGGCTTCCGGCTGGGTCGAACACGATGCCGAGGAAATTTTCTCGACCGTCGTCGCCACGATGAAGACGGCCATCGACCGTGCCGGCATCGCTGCGAGCGATCTCGCCGCCATCGGCATCACCAATCAGCGCGAAACCGTCGTTCTTTGGGAGCGCGCCACCGGCAAGCCGATCCATCGGGCCATTGTCTGGCAGGATCGCCGCACCGCCCCCCTGTGCGAGGCGCTGAAGGCGCGCGGCCTGGAACCTCTGTTCACGCAGAGGACCGGCCTGCTGCTCGACCCCTATTTCTCGGGCACCAAGCTCGCCTGGCTGCTCGACAACGTCGAAGGTGCGCGGGCGCGTGCCGGGCGCGGCGAATTGTGCTTCGGTACCATCGATTCCTGGCTGATCTTCCGCCTGACCGGGGGCCGCGTCCACGCCACCGATGCGACCAACGCCTCGCGCACGCTGCTCTACGACATAGGCGCCAATCGTTGGGACGAGGAACTGCTCGGCATCCTCGACATACCCGCGTCGATGCTGCCGCGCGTGCTCGACAGCGCAGACGATTTCGGCGAGGCGGATACGTCCTTCCTCGGCGCCGCCATTCCGATCCGTGGCGTTGCCGGTGACCAGCAGGCCGCCACCCTCGGCAACGCCTGTTTCGCACCGGGCATGATGAAATCGACCTATGGGACCGGCTGCTTCGCCCTGCTCAATACCGGGAGCGAGCGGGTTGCCTCGAAGAACCGCCTGCTCACCACCATCGCCTGGCGCTTGAACGGTCGGACCACTTATGCGCTGGAAGGTTCGATCTTCATCGCCGGCGCCGCGGTGCAATGGCTGCGCGACGGGCTTCGCTTGATTTCCAGCGCGGACGAGACCGGCGCGCTCGCCCAAGCTGCCGATCCAGCCCAGCGCGTGTACCTGGTGCCGGCCTTCACCGGGCTCGGAGCGCCGCATTGGGATGCCGATGCGCGTGGGGCCATCTTCGGCCTGACGCGCAATTCCGGTCCCGCCGAATTCGCTCGTGCGGCCCTCGAAAGCGTGGCGTTCCAGACGCTCGACCTGCTCGACGCCATGAAGGGCGACTGGGCGCACGCCGCCGATACGGTGCTGCGCGTCGATGGCGGCATGGTCGCCTCCGACTGGACGATGCAGCGCCTTGCCGACATCCTGCAGGCGCCGGTGGACAGGCCGCGCATTCTCGAGACGACGGCGCTGGGGGCTGCCTGGCTTGCCGGCGCGAAGGCCGGGGTCTGGCCCGATGAGGCCGGCTTTGCCGAAACCTGGGCGCTCGACCGCCGCTTCGCGCCGTCGTGGGCCAAGGCGGAGGTCGATGCCGCGGTGGCCGGGTGGCGCGACGCCGTTCGACGCACGCTTTCGGCCAATTGATCCTTCTGTCGCGATCGCTTCGATGCAACCGGAAATTGCTGCGACCATCCCGGGATTCTTAAGCGGTCACGGCTAGGGTTCCACACGCGCGGCAGTTCGCTGGGGCATGATGCCGACCCGCGCAGCCGGTCCGTCCGGAATGTTTTCGAGTTGAATGCGAAGCGTCCGCGAAGGGCGGATTCCGGTCCGCCGATGACAGGACGCCTGCCTGCGGAAACCCATCATGGCAAAACCGGCAGCCAAGGACGTTGCAAAAAAGCCCCAGGCTGGAGGGATCGACCGCTCGGCGTCGATCGCAAGCGTGGCCGTGGCCGGCGCGACACTCGCCGCGCTCCTCCTGATCCTTGCTGGCTTTGATCTTGGCGTGGTCGACCTTCGCTATGCGCTGCACGGCTTCGACGCGATCGCAGCCGCGGCATCGGTCGTCCTGGCACTGGTGGCGATTTACTTCGCGTCCGTCGCCGCGCGGCGGAACCGCGTCCGTTTGGAAAGCCTGATCACGGCCATCCGCGACGAGGCCGGCGAAACGCTGGAACGCAGGGGCGTCGAGGCTCAGGAGACGGTCGCGAGCGTACGATCCGAGGTTGCCGCCTTGGTCAAGGACGTCGAGCGCAAGGTCGACACGTTCCTTGGATCCGAATTTGCCCGCCTCAAGGACGAGAATGCCGGCCTGCGCTCGGCTTTGGAAGCGCGCCAGAAGACCGATCACGACAGCATGGCCGCCGAAATCGAAACGCTTCGCCGCGCCAACGCCGAACTGCAGGACAAGATCAACCACTGGGCGGTCGACGCCGTCGACAGCCGCATTGAACGCAAGAGCCTTCACGCCGCCTGACCGTTCGGTCGCGACGCAAGCACGAGACCAAGATGAACGCAGCGCCCCGACCCGACGCCTTCGCCGAGCCTGTCGAGACCGATGTCCCGGAAGCTTCGCCGCCGCCCCGATCGTGGGACTTCGACGCTTCCGCGGCGCTTGCGGACCGCGCGGTTGCGCTCGCACGAACCTACCGAACGGCTCCCGTGCCGCAAATTTACGACGTCTGGTACACCTATGCCCAGGGCTCTCACCCGGCGGTCACAGAGGGCATCGATACCCTCCTGCGTCAGGGCGGAACCGTCAGCGCCTATGATCTGCTTCAGATCCAGACCGAACACCTGTCGGTCGAGCGTCAGCAGCGCGCCCGGCTGGACGAGGCTAATGGCCGGCTGGAGCGCGAACTCGCCAATGTGCTCCGGCAGGTCCAGAGCCACGTCAATTCGAGCGAAACCTACTGCGGCGCGCTGGCCGAGCGCGTTCGCGACCTCGACAGCAAGAGCGTCGCCGGGCTTCGCAAGACCATCGAGGCCCTCATCGCCGACAACAGCGCGATGCGCGCCGAAACCCTCAGGATGGGCAACAGCCTGAAGAAGTCGCAGGAGCAGGTTCAGAACCTGCGGGTCGCACTGAGGAAGGCGCGGGAGAACGAGCAGACCGACCCGCTGACCGGGATCGCCAATCGGCGCGGTTTCCAGTTGCGCATGGCGTCCGAGATGGAACGCGCGGCGCGCGACGCGACGCCGCTGTGCCTGGTCATTGCCGACCTCGATCATTTCAAGAGCGTCAACGATCGCTTCGGCCATCTCATCGGTGACGAGGTGCTGAAATATTTCGCCGCAACAATCACGCGCCACGTCGGCGAGAGCGATCTCGCCTCGCGTTACGGCGGCGAGGAGTTCGCCATCCTGATGCCCCGGACGGGAGCGGCCGAAGCCCGTGAACGCACTGAAGCGATGCGGCGCGGACTCGAGACTTCGCGCCTCTACATCACCGAGAGCAAGGAGCACATCGGGGCAATCACCGCCTCGTTCGGGATCACCGAGTTCGCCATTGAGGATGACTTTGCCAGTTTCGTGCGCCGCGCCGACCAGAACCTCTACAAGGCCAAGTGCTCCGGCAGAAATCGCACCGTGGGAGACGTCTGACGGACCGCCCGCGGACATCCTTTCGCGCGATCAGTTCGCGAGCGTGTAGTCCGCCGGCGCGCTGCCCGTCGTGACTCGCAACCCGTTGGGCAGGTCGTTGTCCTCGACTTTCGCGCGAATGTCCGGCGCGGAAAGGCCATAGCCGATCCAGCGATCAGTCAACCGCCGCCGCAATTCCTCCAACGGCGTCCGGATCATGACAGTGAGGTCGAACAGCGGCCGCAGCGTATTCCAGGGCGCCGCGTCGAGCAGCAGGTAATTGCCTTCGGTCACGACGATCTCGACCGCACGGGGGATCGGCCTTGCGCCGGCACGAGCGATCTCGATCGCCCGGTCGAAGACCGGCACCACCACGCTCGCGTCGCTGTTGGTGTGCAGGCGCTGAAGCATGGCGCGCAGGCCGTCGACGTCGAACGTGTCCGGCGCTCCCTTGCGCGCGCGGCGTCCGAGTTGGTCGAGAAAAGTGTCGTCGAAGTGGAAACCGTCCATCGGCAGAAGCGCCGCGCGTCCATCCTCGGCCGCATTCAGCCGGCGCACCAGTTCCTCGGCGATCGTCGATTTGCCCGAACCAGGCGCGCCTGCCAGCGCAACTATCGTCCTGCCGCCGCGGGGCTTGCGCTCCAGCAGCCGGACGAGCCCGGGAAGGTCGATGTCGGTCATGTGCGCAGCCCCTCAGGCCCATTGGACGGATTGGACCGTAACCGCGCGAGGTAGCGAGGAGCAAGCACCTGTCTGGAGGAGGGATGCCCGGCTGAACAGGCGAAGCGGCGCCAATCGGAAAAGTTGTTGCAAAAAACTATTATACAATATAACTAAAATGAACATTCTGGCATCAAGGCGGGCGAAGCGATGAGCATGCTCAAAATCGAGATCGAGGGTGATCTCGCTGTCCTCACCATGAACCGTCCCGGCAAGCGTAACGCCATGTGCGATGAGCTTCTCGGCGAGATCGACGTCTTCTTTACCCGACCGCCCGAGGGCGTGCGCGTCGTGGTGCTGACGGGGACGGAGGGCCATTTCTGTTCCGGACTGGATCTTTCGGAACACAAGCAGCGCGACGCCGAGGGAACGATGCGCCATTCGCGCGGCTGGCACGCGGTGATGGAGAAAATCCAGTACGGCGGGCTTCCGGTGGTGTCGGCGATGTTCGGCGCGGTCATTGGTGGCGGACTGGAACTCGCGACGTCGACCCACGTGCGCATCGCCGAACCGTCCACCATCTTCCAACTGCCCGAAGGCCGTCGCGGCATCTTCGTCGGCGGCGGTGCCTCGGTGCGCGTCGGCCGCATTCTCGGCGCCGACCGCATGATCGAGATGATGCTGACGGGTCGCAAGTACAACGCACATGAGGGGCTGGCGCTCGGCCTGACCCACTACGCGGTCGGCGAAGGCGAGGCGCTGCCGTTGGCGAAGGATCTGGCGCGCAAGATCGCCACCAACGCGCCGCTTTCCAATTACATCATGATTCAGGGGCTGTCCCGCATCGAGGACATGGCCAAGGCCGACGGCTTGTTCGCCGAAAGCCTGTGCGCGGCGCTGACGCAGACAAGTCCCGATGCCATCGAGGGCTTGAAAGCGTTCCTGGAGAAGCGCGAACCGGCTTTTGCGAAACGCTGATGGAAGCCGAACTCCAGCCCGACGACCGCATCCTGCGCAGCTTCGCCGGTTACGGGCTGAAGCGCGCATGGATGGCTGTCCAGTCGGACCTGACCTGCGCGCTCGAAGCCTTCGATCTGAGGCTGGTTTCCTATTCCGCACTTGCCATCATCGTCGACAATCCCGGTCTGCGACCCTCGCACCTTGCCGACCTGCTGGCGCTTGAACGGTCGAACCTTGTCGGGCTCATCGATCTCCTCGAACAGCGCCGCCTGATCGAACGCCGGGCCTGCCGGACCGACCGGCGCGCCCAGACCCTGTACGCGACGCCGGCCGGGAAGTCGCTCCAAGACAGGGCCCGCGCGGCAATCGCGATGCGCGAGGAGGCCCTGTTCGCCGGGATAACAACCGGCGAGCGCACGTCGCTGGTCAATTCGCTTCGGAAAATCGAGAGCGCCGCAGTGCAAAGCAAGACTGGGCAGACGCCATGAACGATGTGCATCCCAAGCATTCGGTCACCGTCGAACGGCGTCCGGACGGCAGCATGATCGTCGCGTCCGGCCTGGAACTCGGGGAAGTCGTCAACGATACGATCGTTTGGCTGGACCGCTGGGCCGCGGAGACGCCGGACCGGGTCTTCATCGCAGAGCGCGAGGGCGAGGACTGGCGCGAAGTCACCTATGCGCAGGCGCGCGTGCTGGCGCGCAATGTCGCTGCCTCTCTCATCGCGCTTGGCGTCGATGCCGGCCATCCGGTCGCAGCCCTTTCCGGCCCCTCCGTCGATCACGGTATCCTGGCACTGGCGACCCAGATGATCGGCGCGCCGCTGGTGCCGCTCGCCGAACAATATTCGCTCGTCCCGGCCGCCAATTCCAAGCTTGAATACTGCATCGGCAGGGCCCGGCCGGTCGCGGTCTATGTGGCGGATGCCGCCCAGTTCGGCGCGGCGATCATGCTGCCGTTTCTTGCCGATGTGAAAATCATCGCGTCCCGAACCGAAGGCGCGCCGCGGCCGGTGACCGCGTTCGCCGACCTCCTGTCGGGCACGAATGCGGCCAGCGAAGCCCGGTTGGAGGAAGCCTACGCCAAGGTCGGTCCGGACACGCTGGCGAAAATCCTTTTCACCTCCGGTTCGACTGCCAATCCAAAAGGCGTTCCGCAGACCCAGCGGATGATGTGCGTGAACCAGGCGCAGTACCTCGCCTGCCTGCCGCTCTTGCGCAGCAAGCCGCACCGCATTCTCGACTGGTTGCCCTGGAACCACGTTTTTGCGGGAAATTCCAATTTCAACATGGCGCTGTCGAATGGCGGCAGCCTGTACATCGACGACGGCAAGCCGGTCGGCCGGCTGTTCGAGCGCTCCGTCGAGAATATCCGCAGCAGGGCCGGCACGATGTCCTTGAACGTGCCGCTGGCACATGGCCTGGCGGTCGCGGCGATGAAGGAGGATGCCGCTCTTCGGCGCAAATATTTCGGCGAACTGGACCTGTTTTTCTATGCTGGCGCCTCGCTGCCGATGGAAATCTGGAACGCGGTGGAGGAGATGGCGGTCGCCGAGAAAGGCGAGGTACCGCTGATGATCTCGTCCTGGGGCATGACCGAGACGGCGCCCGCGGCCTTGCTCTACTACGAGAAGGGGGCCAAGTCCGGCATGATCGGCGTTCCGGTACCTGGCCTTGAAGCCAGGCTCGTCCCGGTCGGCGACAACCGCTACGACCTTCGCGTCCGCGGCCCGAACGTCATCGATGGCTATTTCGCCGATCCGCAGAAGACCGCGACGAGTTTCGATGAGGAAGGCTTCTTCATCACGGGCGATGCGGTGCGTTGGGTCGACCCCGACGATCCGTCGCGCGGGGTTCTGTTCGACGGCCGCCTGACCGAGGATTTCAAGCTCGTGTCCGGCACCTGGGTGCAGGCGACGACCTTGCGCATCCGCGCGCTCGGAGCTTTGCAGGGCCTGGCGCAGGACCTCATTGTCGTCGGCGAAGGCCATAACGAGATCGGGCTGATGATCTTCCCGGCGGCCGGCAAGGTGTCCGGCGCGGCCGACCTCTCCGGCGGCTGCTGCGTCTGCCCGGATTTCGGCAGGGAATTGCAGGACCGCCTGCACGACATTGCGTCCAAGGCCACCGGTTCGTCCAACCGCATCACCCGAGCCGTCGTGCTTTCCGAGCCGCCATCGGTCGGCGACGGCGAGATCACCGCCAAGGGCAGCCTCAACGTCTCCGCGATCGTCAAGCGCCGCGCCGCCCAGCTCGCGCGTCTCTACGACGACAATGACCCCGCCGTCGTCCGCGTCCGCTGACGGCCCAAAGACAGGAGTAGACCGTGGTCGACATTTCCAAGGTCCGTGCGATCGACATCCACACCCACGCCGAGGAGCCTTGCGGCCTCCATGCCGATGACGGCTATGACGACCTGCAGACGACGATGGCGAAGTATTTTCGCGCGCCCTGGACCCATCCGCCGACCATCCGTGAGACCGCGGCGCACTACCGCGAGCAGAACATCGCCGCCGTCATCTTCCCCGTCGATGCCGAGCGCGAGACCGGCTACCGCCGCTACAGGAACGAGGAGGTGGCCGAACTTGCCGCCGAAAACGCCGATGTGCTGATCCCGTTTGCCTCCATCGATCCGTGGAAAGGCAAGATGGGCGTGCGCGAGGCGAGGCGCCTGATCAACGATTTCGGCATCAAGGGCTTCAAGTTCCATCCGACCTTCCAGGGCTTCTACCCCAACGATCGCATGGCCTATGAACTCTACGAGGTGCTGCAGGAGCACGGGGCGATTGCGCTGTTCCATACCGGCCAGACGGGCGTGGGGTCCGGGATGCGCGGCGGCAACGGCATGCGGCTGAAATACTCCAATCCGATGTACATCGATGATGTCGCGGTCGATTTCCCTGACCTGAAGATCATCATGGCGCACCCGTCGTTCCCCTGGCAGGAGGAGGCGCTCGCCGTCGCCCAGCACAAGCCCAACGTCTACATCGACCTGTCGGGCTGGTCGCCGCGCTATTTCCCGGACATCCTGGTGCGCTACTGCAATACGATGCTGAGAAGGAAGGTCCTGTTCGGATCCGACTGGCCGATGATCTCGCCCGAGCGCTGGCTCGCCGATTTCGACAGCATCGCCATCAAGGACGAGCTCCGCCCTGATATCGTGAAGAACAACGCCGCACGCCTGCTCGGCCTGACGGGCTGAGGTGTCGTTCCTGATCGGCGGCTGGCAGGAGGGATTTGGCTGGGGGACCTGGATTCGAACCAAGACTAACGGAGTCAGAGTCCGCTGTTCTACCGTTAAACTATCCCCCAGCACGGGGAAGCCGCCTTTCGGCGACGACGCGGCCGTATGTAACCGCGCCCCGCCAAGAGTCAAGGCCAATGCGCCGCGCCGTCGGAGCGGCAACATCACGACGTTTTGCCATTGTGTTTTGCTTTCTCGCCGCTACCTTATTGTCAACTGAAACAATCACCGGCGCCTTGACGCGGCCCTCGCGGGACCAGCGCGGTGCCTGAAGGAACTGACGTGGAAGACCCGGATAGCGCCGGCATCGTGCCGGTCGCCGGGGCGCCATCGGGGAAAGCCGACGCGGCCGAACCCGTCTCCCGCCATCCGGCACCGCCGGCCAGCGGAAGCAACGATACCGGCGCCCAGGACGCCCATCGCAAAAATCGCAAGCGGCGTAAGCGCCGGCGCGGTCGGTCGCCTTTTGTCCATACGCCCGGCAGTTCGGCAGAACATCCGCCTGCCGTTGCAAAGGCGCCGGTTCCGCCGCCAGCGCCGCCTCCGGCCCCCGAGACAACGCAGACCCGCAATCGCCTGGGCTCGCTTCCGGTTTATGCCGCGCTCGATCTCGGCACCAACAACTGCCGCCTGCTGATGGCGACCCCCACGCGCCCGGGCCAGTTTCGCGTTGTCGATGCCTTTTCGCGCATCGTCCGCCTTGGCGAAGGATTGACGGCGAGCGGGCGCCTGAGCGAGGCCGCCATGGACCGGGCAGTCGAAGCGCTGAAAACCTGCGCCGGGAAGCTCTCCCAGCACCGCGTCGTCGCTTCCCGGCTGATCGCAACGGAAGCCTGCCGAGCCGCCGACAACGGCCGCGAATTCCTGGAGCGCGTCCGCAACGAGGCCGGGCTGGAACTCGAGATTGTCGATCGTCAGACCGAAGCGCGGCTCGCCGTTTCGGGATGCGGGTCGCTGGTCGAGCCCTGGGCCGAGGGCGTCGTCCTGTTCGATATCGGCGGCGGATCGACAGAGGTGGCATTGATCGACTGCTCGCGTGATCGTTCGCGCCGCCTCGCGCGCCACATTGTCGACTGGACCTCGCTGCGCATCGGCGTTGTGTCGCTCGCCGAACGGCATGGCGGCCATGAGGTGACGCGCGCGACCTTCGAGACGATGGTCGGCGAGGTCGAGGCCCTGCTGGGCGATTTTGCCGGGCGCAACGCTGTCGCCCATCTTGCCGACCGCACCGGGTTCCACCTTCTTGGCACCTCCGGAACGGTGACGACATTGGCCGGCGTCCATCTTGGGCTGGCGCGCTACGACCGCCGCCGGGTCGACGGGCTTTGGCTCGAGAGCGGCGAGGTCGACGCGATGATGGACAAGGTCGTGGGATGGAGTTTTGAGGAACGGGTGGCCAACCCGTGCATCGGCGCTGACCGCGCCGATCTGGTCATCGCCGGCTGCGCAATTCTCGAGGCGATCCGCCGCACCTGGCCGGCCGAGCGTCTGCGCGTGGCCGACCGGGGCT